>JGI24739J22299_10000282_pt1 | contig 17044 bp, 18 predicted proteins | sample KBSCornC5_FD_22299 | JGI IMG/M metagenome (IMG submission 22299)
GATCAGGTGCGCGAAGTCGACGCCAAAGGCGGAGAAAGGCTGCTCGATGTAGCGCAAGCCGATGGGCAACCGCTCGAAGGGACGTGCGAGGGCCAAATGGCCTGCTCGACTTGTCACGTCATCGTGACGCCGGAGGATTTCGACAAGTTGCCGCCTGCGGGTGCCGACGAGGACGACCTGCTCGATCTTGCCGCCTCGGTAACACGAACCAGCCGGCTGTCGTGCCAGATTTGGCTGGATGAGAACTGGGGCAGTTTGACCGTGCGAATTCCGGCCGAAGCCCGCGACATGCAGGGGCGCTGATCCTGTCCAAAGTCGCACGATGACCAGCTTCCTGCTGCTCTTTTTTGCGATTGGGCTGCTGCCGCTTGCAATCGGCCTAGTGCTGACGCGGTCAAGCTGGAGCGGCTTCCGGAACTTTCCGCTCATCGCCTGGGTGTTGCAGTGCGCGCTCGCCTTCAATCTGACATTCTTCTGGCAGGAACTGTGGCTGGTCATACCAAAGGCGCTCGTGCCGGGTCTTCATCCCGTTCTCTTCCATAATAACCATGAGTGGGCAGGCACCGTCCCCATAGCCGAGCTGTTGCAGGGAAGCGGCGCCGTCGCGACGCTGGCGAGTGGCGTCATCTTCACGATCATGCTCGGCCATGTGCGCCCAACCTCCCCAACTTTCCGGCTATTTTGCTTCTGGATGGCTGTTGAAGGGTTTTACCAATCGCTGACCCAGCTTGCCGTCGGCACGATCTTGCCCGGCAACGATGTTGGCCGAGCGCTAGCCTATTTAGGTGTCAGCGCAACGGGGCACTGGGCGCTTCTGGTGATCTGCGTCGCCGCCATGGGTTTGACGGGAAGGAGCCTGGCCAGATTATTGCCGGACTCCGTCGTTGATATCCGCTCTTTGGCGCTGCCGCTGCTTGCAGTTGCGCTGCTGTCGATCGTGGTGATCGTCCCATTCAGGCTCCCGCGCAACGCGATCGAGGTGGTGCTGATACCTTCAGTCGTGAACCTTATAGGGATCGGTTGGCTCACGATCGGTCTTGCGATGGCGCCCACGAACACTTCACACACCGAAGGCCCGCGCCCGAATATAGTCGGAGCGGCCTGTGCCCTGTTGGGTGTTCTGCTCTTTTTTCAGATCGTTCTGCGGCCGGGTGTGCGTTTCTGATCCCATTCGCCGACGACTCAGGCTGCGACCTTTTTATCGGTCCGCTTGTGGTCACCCTCCGGGTCGCTGCCCGCCGCCTCCATCAGCAGCCGCTCCAACGTCTTCAACCTGCTAGCCGTCTCGATTTTGTCGCCGATCAGGTCGGTTACATAGAAGACGTCGATCGCGCGTTCGCCATAAGTGGCGATGTGGGCCGAATGGATCGTGACCTTGGCCTGGAACAGCGCGCGCGCCAGCGCATAAAGCAAAGCTGGTCGATCGCCGGCATTCACCTCGACCACGGTGTAGCGGTTCGAAGCGTTGTTATCGATCAGCACATTGGGCGCGATGTCGAATGCATGCGCACGCGTGCGCGGCGCCGGTTTCGCGGCGAGCTTGGTTGCCAGCTGATTGCGGGCCGCCAGCGTATCCTCGATTGATTGAGCAAGGCGACGCAGCCGGTGCGGATCATCGAAAGCCTGGCCGAACGGATCCTGTACGAGGAAATTGTCGACCGCCATCCCGTCGCGAGTCGTATGGATGCGCGCGTCGATGATGTTGCCGCCTGCTAGATGAATCGCGCCGGCAATGCGGTAGAAGAGCCCGGGATGATCGCCCGCGTAAATCGTAACCAAGGTCGCGCCACGATGTGGATCCGCAAGCGCCACGATCGACAGCGCCTTACCCGCAGCGTCCGCAGCCGCGATCTGGCGCGCATTGCGCTCCAATATGTCGACCCCCTCGGCGACCCAGTAGCTGTCGGGAAAGCGCTTGGCATAGTCATCGAAACGATGCCGGCTCCAACCGAGCTCGACTGCCAGTTCACCACGCTTGGCAGCGATTCGCTCGCCGCGCCCACGCTGTTTATGACCGAGACGGAGCACCTCTTCGGCGGCATCATAAAGATCGGCGAGCAATTGCCGCTTCCAACCGTTCCACACGCCTGGCCCCACCGCGCGAATATCGACGATCGTCAGCATTAGCAGCAACCGCAATCGTTCAGGGCTTTGCACCATGCCTGCAAAGTCCAGGATCGTCTTGAAGTCGGCTAGATCGCGCTTGAATGCGGTCGCCGACATGATGAGGTGGTAGCGTACCAGCCAGGCGACGGTTTCCGTTTCAGCCGCGCTCATGCCGAGGCGGGGGCACAGTTTCTGTGCTACTTCGGCACCCAGAACCGAATGGTCCCCGCCCCGCCCCTTGGCGATATCGTGGAGCAGAACCGCGACATAGAGCGCGCGCCGCGACACTATGTGTTTGAAGATCTTGGACGCGAGCGGGTGGTCCTCCGCCAGTTCGCCTTTCTCGATTCGCGACAGCAGCCCGATCGCGCGCAGCGAATGCTCGTCGACCGTATAATGATGATACATGTCGAACTGCATCTGCGCGACGACGCGGCCGAAATCGGGCATGAAGCGGCCGAACACGCCCGCCTCGTTCATCCAGCGCAGCACCGTCTCGGGATTGCGGGACGATGTAAGCACTTCCAGAAACAAAGTATTGGCGCGCGCATCCTCGCGGACCTTGCCGTCGATCAGGCGCGCGTCGCGACTCGCCTGACGCATCGTGAGCGGATGGACTTCCACCTCGTGGCGATCGGCCAGCCAGAAAAGCTGGATCAGCCTNACCGGGTCCTCTGAGAAAAAATTGTCATCAGGCGCGCGCAATCGACCGCGATCGAGCANAAAGCCTTCCAGCTTACGCGGGCGGCGACGTAGGTAGGGCAGGCCGAAGCGGCGTCCACGGCCGGCGAACTCCTCGTCGAGATGGGCGAGGAAGACGCCGGTAAGGTCGCCCACTTCCTTTGCGGTCAGAAAATAATGGCGCATGAAGCGTTCGACGCCGCTGCGGCCGGGACGCCCCGCATAATGCATGCGCAGCGCAATCTCCGACTGGACGTCGAACGTCAGCCGATCCTCGGCGCGCTTGGTGAGGATGTGAAGATGACAGCGCACTGCCCACAGGAAATTTTCGGCGCGGCGGAAACGGCGATATTCCTCCGCGGTGAACAGCCCCTTGTCGACCAACTCGGCAACGGTGCTGACCTTGTGGACATATTTGCCGATCCAGAAGAGTGTATGGAGGTCGCGCAAGCCTCCCTTCCCTTCCTTCAGATTGGGTTCGACCACATAGCGGCTGTCTCCCATCCGCTCGTGTCGAGCATTGCGCTCGGCCAGCTTGGCGGTGACGAAATTGCGCGCATTGCCGGCCTGTACCTCACGCTCGAAGCGCAGGGCGGCCTCGTCATAGAGCGCCTGGTCACCCCACACGTACCGCGCCTCCAGCAGCGCGGTGCAGATCGTCAGGTCGCTTTTCGCCATCCTGACGACATCATCGAGCGAGCGGCTTGAATGACCAACTTTGAGGCCAAGATCCCAGAGCAGATAAAGGATCGATTCGATCACCTGTTCAACCCAGCCGGTCTGTTTCCAGGGCGTGATGAAGCCGATGTCGATATCCGAATGGAGCGCCATCTCGCCGCGCCCGTAACCACCCACCGCGATCAGCGCGATGCGCTCGCCGGCGGTCGGGTGATTGTTGCGATAGAGGCGCTGGAGCGTGAAATCGAAGCAGACCCGCAGCAACTGGTCGGTGAGGAAGGCGTAGGATGCGGCCGTTTCCGTACCCCGGCTGGGGTGCTGCGCGAGCCTGCGGGCAATTTCGGCGCGGCCGTTATCCAACGCGGTGCGTAGCAAGGGGGTGGCGGCCGCGCGCAAAGCGGCGGGATTATCGCCCGTTAAAGCCATGAGTGCATCGGCAAGCGCGCGTCGATCGATGATCGCGCGACGATTGGGAAGGCTGTCGAAACGGGTCGCCATGCGCTGCAGATAAGGGCTCAAAACCGGTTAGTCACCTGACGCCACCAAATCATATCCCATGCGTTACAAAGGTATGGCGGGCGAACGGGAAACGGCAGCTAAAGCACAAGTGAAGCTTGCCTCAAGCGCCGCTCATCTCGAGCAGAGCGCAGAAGTCCAGACCGACAGTGCCGACCGCCGTACCGAGCTTGCCGCCGATCGCACGGTCCTCGCTGCAGAAAGAACCTATGCGGCGTGGGTGCGCACCGGCCTGGCAGCGCTCGCCTCGGGCATTGGTGCGCGCGCATTGCTTGAAAAGGTCGTGCCGGACTGGCTGATCGGCGCGACGGGCAGCGTGCTGATCTTGTTCTCCGGCTTCTGCTTTGTCGCGGCTGTCTGGCGGCAGATGATCAGCGTCCGACCGCCTCGTCCCGATGTACCGCGGATCCCGCCCGCGCTGCTCATCGCTGTCAACTGCTTCCTCCTGATCGTCAGTCTCGCGGCGCTGGTCGGGATATGGCTTCCTTGATCGCCAGGCATGCGCTGTCTTTCCCGCCCGTCGACTCCCTCTGCCCGGCATCTGACGGGCTAGCGATTGGTGAGCGCGAGCACGACGATTGATGCGATCAACATCGTCAGCCCAAGAAGAAAGACTCGATCCGCCCACCGCTCCATCCGGCCAGCCGGGCGGTCATGCCGAATGGCAAGATAAGACAGGAGGCAGCTCGACGCGAGACAGGCGGCCGCCGACCAGGCGATCTCGTCCGCGAAATTCTGATCGGCAATGTGACTGACGTTAAGTCCCGCGATAATGACCAGCGCTATTCCGAGCAGGTTCGAGGCGGCGTTGAGGATCTGGGTCGATCGCTGCATGGCTTAGCCTTGAGGTAGGCTCGCTTGCCCGCTCATGAACCGCTTTCGGCAAGCAGCCCCTTAAGGCGATAGATCTGCTCGAGCGCCTCGCGCGGACTGAGCGCGTCGGCATCGATTTCGCCCAGTGCGGTCCGCAGCGGATCAGGCGTTTCCTGCTCAGCGTTCGCCGCAGCGGCAAACAGCGGCAGATCGTCGAGTCCAGCCGCAAGACCACCAGTGGCCGCCCGCCCCGCTTCCAAGCGCTTCAACACGTCTTTCGCACGGCCGACGACCGCCGGCGACAGGCCCGCAAGACGCGCAACCGCGAGACCATAGCTCCGGTCGGCTGGGCCCGACGCGACTTCGTGAAGCAAGACGAGATCGCCTTTCCATTCGCGCGCTCGAACATGATGCAGGCTAAGGGCATCCAGCCGCTCGGCCAGCCGCGTCAGCTCGTGATAGTGGGTCGCGAAGAGGCAGCGGCACTTGTTGATGTCGTGCACCGCCTCCACCACAGCCCAAGCGATCGCCAGTCCATCATAGGTAGAGGTGCCGCGCCCGACTTCATCGAGGATCACGAATGAGCGTTCGGTTGCCTGGGCAAGAATGGCGGCAGTCTCCACCATCTCGACCATGAACGTGGAGCGGCCGCGCGCGAGATTGTCCGATGCGCCGACGCGGCTGAACAAGCGATCGCACAGGCCCAAAGTCGCGCTGGCCGCCGGCACGAAGCTGCCCGCCTGGGCCAGGATCAGGATCGCCGCATTCTGGCGCAGGAAGGTGGATTTGCCCCCCATGTTGGGGCCGGTGACAAGCCACAGCCTATCCTGCGGCCCCAAGCGACAATCATTGGCGACGAAGCGTCCACCCGCCGCCGCCACGGCGCTCTCGACAACGGGATGTCGGCCTTCCTGCACCTCAAGGCAGGGGTGATCGACCAGCGCCGGTCGGCACCAACCGCCTTCTGCGGCTCGCTCGGCCAGGCCCGCGGCCACATCGAGGCGAGCAAGCGCATCTGCGGTAACGGCGATCTCTCTGGCACGCGCCAACGCCAATCCCGTCAGCTCCTCCAGATGCGCCGCCTCCGCCGCCAACGCATGGCTGCCCGCCTGTCCCACTTCGCTCGCATGATCATGCAGCTCCGGCGCGTTGAAGCGGACTACTCCCGCCAGCGTTTGGCGATGGGTGAAGCCGGAATCGGCGCGCATCAGTGGATCGGCAGCCTTGGCCGGCACCTCGATATGGTAGCCAAGCACATTGTTGTGGCGGATCTTGAGCTGGGTAACGCCGGTTACTTGGCGATAACTCGCCTCCAGCGCAGCAATCGCTCGACGTCCTTCGCCGCCGCGTGCCCTCAGCGCATCGAGCGCCGCATCATAGCCTTCTGCGATGTAGCCGCCTTGGCTGGTGTCGATCGGCGGTGATGGCACGAGCGCGCGTTGCAGGCGATCGACCAATTCGCCATGGCCGAGGAAAGCGGGTAGCAGCTGATCGAGCAAGGCTGGACGTGGCGCCACGCTCAGCATCGCATGCAACCGGTAACTTTGGTCGAGCCCGTCCCGCAGCTGAGCAAGATCGCGTGGACCTCCGCGCCCGGCGGCAAGCCGGCCGAGCGCGCGACCTATGTCCGGAAGGGCGCGCAGGGTTGCGCGAAGGCGCGCGCGCAAATCGGGATCATCGTAGAGGAAACCGACCAAATCGAGCCGTGCATCGATCGCCGCGCGATCTGTCAGCGGCGCGGCGAGATCGCTGCCGAGCAGGCGCGCGCCGCCGCCAGTTACGGTCCGGTCGACCGCATCGAGCAGACTTCCCTTGCGGCTGCCGTTGGTCGAGCAGACGATCTCCAGGCTTTCCCGTGTCGCCGCATCGATCATCATGTGATCGGCTATCGCGCGGCGTACAGGCCGCTGCAGGAACGGCAACGCCCCCTGCCCGGCCCGCTCGAGATAAGCGATCAGCCCACCCGCGGCGCAGAGCTCGGCGCGGCTGAAATCACCCCAACCGTCGAGTGTGGCGACGTTGAACAATGATTTGAGGCGGCGCTCGGCGGCATTGCTCTCAAAGCCGCTGGCGGTGGTAAGCGGATAGACGGTGTCTGCGTCGAAATTCTCAGGCGCGACCACCTCGGCAGGGCTAAGGCGCGCCAGCTCGGCATCCAGCATGTTGGCGCCGACTGCCGCAATTTCGAAGCGCCCGGTGGAAATATCGGCCGCGGCCAAGCCGAGCGCGCCGCCGGCTTTCGCTATCGCGACCAGCCAGTTGGCGGCACGCGCGTCCAGCAGCACCTCTTCCGTCAGCGTGCCAGGAGTAACGATTCGGACGATGCCTCGTGCGACAAGAGCCTTGCTTCCGCCGCGTTTCTTGGCCTGTTCGGGTGTCTCGGTTTGCTCGGCGATCGCGACGCGATGGCCTGCCTTGATCAGGCGCGCGAGATAGGCCTCGTGACTGTGTGCAGGTACGCCACACATCGGCACTGGTTCGCCGGCATGCTCGCCCCGCGCGGTGAGCGCGATATCAAGCGTCGCCGCCGCAGCCTTGGCATCCTCGAAGAACAATTCGAAGAAGTCGCCCATGCGGTAGAATAGCAGGCAATCCGGTGTCTGCGCCTTGAGCGCCAAATATTGCGCCATCATCGGGGTGGGTTCGCCGCTCACGATACCGGCTTAGCGGCTGGCCGGCGGCGAACGGAAGGGGAGATTCGCTTGACCGGGGCATCACCCGGCATCAGCTTGTGGATATGTCGGACTCGGAACCCCGGATAACGCTCTGCGTCTCCTTCGGCCCAGCTCAGATTGCGGCGATCGACGCCTGGATCGCGCGCCACAAGGATCCGAAGCCTACGCGCGAGGAAGCGGTTTGTCAGCTCGTGATTGGGCGCCTCGGCGCTGAGGACGGGCATCCGTCCACCATATTGCCCAATCTCACCACGGGACGGGACATCGTCTGACCCGGCTCAGGTAGGATTGCGCTTCAGGCTTTCTTCCATCCGTTGAAGCTGGTCGGGCGTGGCCGGCTGCTGGTGCCGCGCCTTCCATTCCGCATAGGGCATGCCATAAACATATTCGCGCCCCTCAGCGCTGCTGAGCGCGCCGTTCGAAGCCTCCGACAGCCAATCCCCCAGGCAATTCCGGCAGAAGCCCGCCAGGCCCATCAAATCGACGTTCTGCGCGTCTGTGCGGTGCTGCAGATGCGCGACCAGCTTACGAAAGGCGGCGGCGGCGGTAGTGTCATCGATCTCGGTCATGGGCCTTCTCTTAAGCCGCTCTCGCCTGCGGGAGGGGTTCCGGAGGGAAATTAGACGCATCCAAACATGCCCTCCCCCAAAACCTCCCGCAAGTGGAAGGGGAGAGATCAGTGCGCCGGCCAGGCCCAGATCAGAACATTGGCAAGCAATACCACGGCCGCGATCAACATCAGCACGCCCTGCTTCTTCTCGCGCCGCTTGGCGACGATCCATCCGCCGCCCAGCGCGAGCGCAAAGACGGCGAGCATGGAGATTGAAAGAAGCGCCGGCTCGGTCACCGGCCGGCGCCTCTCATCAATGCTTCTTGTCGCGCCAGATGTTGCGATAGGCGCCGTAAGCAAGACCCGTCGCGATCAGCAGGTAGATCACGACCGTGATGCCCCAGCGGTGACGGTTCTCGAGCTTGGGCTCGGCCGCCCACATCAGGAACGCGGACACGTCCTTGGACATCTGATCCACCGTGGCTGTCGTGCCGTCCGAATAGGTAACCTGACCATCGGACACGAGCGGCGGCGGCATCGCGATATTCAGATTCGCGAAATAGGGATTGTAGTGCAGACCAGTCGGCGTCTTGGCATCCGGGAACTTCTTGAGAAGGTCCGCAGGCTGGCTCTGATAGCCCGTGATGAGCGAGTAGATATAGTGCGGGCCACCCTCACGTGCCTTGGCAAGCAGCGACATGTCCGGCGGCAGCGCATTGTTGTTCGCGGCGCGCGCGGCCGTCTCGTTCGCATAGGGCGACGGGATATAGTCGCTCGGCAGCGCCTTGCGGGTCGCAGCCTCGCCCGTGTCGGGGTTGATCGACGCTACCTCGACCGGCCACTGCTTGGCGATCGCCTTCACCTCGGGCTTGCTGAAGCCAATCTCTTCCAGATCACGGAAGGCAACGAGCTTCATCGAGTGACAGGCCGAGCAGACTTCCTTGTAAACTTGGAAGCCGCGCTGAAGCTGCTGCCGATTATATGTACCGAACGGGCCGTCGAAGGAGAAGCGAACCTCCTTTTCCGGCAAATGGTATATCGACGCGGCGGTCGGCTCGACCTTCTCGCGCGGCATCACGAAGGCGATGAACAGGGCGGAAACGAAACCCAGTCCGACTAGACCAGCCAGGAAGCGAAGCATCTTTATTGTCCCCCTTGGCCGATCAGTGCGCCGAGCCGACGCCAATCGGCGCGGCCTCTTCTGCCTCACCGTGCAGCACGGATTCTGAAATCGAGTTGGGCAGCGGCTTCGTCTTTTCGACCATCGAGATGATCGGAACGATCAACAGGAAGTGGGCGAAATAATAAGCCGCCGCGAACTGGCCGATGCGGACATAGGGCTCTTCCGCCGGCATCTTGCCGATGAAGCCCAGCACCAGCACGTCGACCACGAGCACCCAGAAAGCGATCCGGTAGGCGGGCCGATAATTGGCCGAACGGACCGGCGAATTGTCGAGCCAGGGCAGGAAGAAGAGCAGCAGGATCGACGAGAACATCGCCAGCACGCCCCACAGCTTCGCCGGAATCCAGAACCAGTTGACGGTGAAGGCACGCAGGATCGCGTAGAACGGCCAGAAATACCATTCGGGCACGATGTGCGCGGGCGTCGAAAGCGGGTTCGCCTGGATGTAGTTGTCCGGGTGGCCCAGATAGTTCGGATAGAAGAACAGCAGGACCGAGAAGACGATCAGGAACACGCCGACGCCGAAGCCATCCTTGGCGGTATAATAAGGGTGGAACGGCACCGTATCCTGCGGGCCCTTCACGTCCACGCCGGTCGGATTGTTCGAGCCCGGAATGTGCAGCGCCCAGATGTGCAGCACGATCACGCCCGCAATCACGAACGGCAGCAGATAGTGGAGCGAGAAGAAGCGGTTGAGCGCGGCATTGTCTGGCGCGAATCCGCCCAGCAGCCAAGTGTGGATCGGATCGCCGATTATCGGAATGGCCGAGAAGAAGCCGGTGATCACCTGCGCGCCCCAGAAGCTCATCTGGCCCCACGGCAGCACATAGCCCATAAAGGCGGTCGCCATCATCAGCAGGAAGATGACCACGCCCAGCAACCACACCATCTCGCGCGGAGCCTTGTAGGATCCGTAATAAAGGCCGCGGAAGATGTGGATGTAGACCACGATGAAGAACATGCTGGCGCCGTTCATGTGCATGTAGCGCAGCAGCCAGCCGGCGTTGACGTCGCGCATGATACCTTCAACCGAATTGAAGGCCATGTCCGCGTTGGACGCATAATGCATTGCCAGCACGATGCCGGTGACGATCTGGATGGTTAGCGCAAGGCCCGCCAGCACGCCGAAGTTCCAGAAATAGTTGAGGTTGCGCGGCACCGGATAGCCGGCGCCGACCGCGTTATAGACGAGACGCGGCAGCGGCAGCTTCGCGTCCACCCACTTCATCAGGGGGTTCTTCGGCTCGTAATTTTCAGCCCAGGGGAAGCTCATCTAATCTACCTCAGCCGATCTGGACGACGGTGTTGGACTTGAAACTATATTCCGGCACCTGCAGGTTCTTGGGTGCCGGCCCCTTACGGATGCGGCCCGCCGTGTCATATTGCGAGCCGTGGCAGGGGCAGAAATAGCCGCCGAAATCGCCGCGATTCTCACCCGGCGTTACGCCGAGCGGCACGCAGCCGAGATGGGTGCAGACCGCCATCGTGATCAGCCAATTCTCCTTGCCCGGCTTGGTACGCTGGGCAAGCGTCTCGGGATCACGCAGCTCCGAAACCGGAACGGCATTGGCATCCGTCACTTCCTTGGCCGTGAGCCGGCGAACGAACACCGGCTGCTTGCGCCAGGCGACCTTGATCCCCGAACCTTCGGCGATCTTCGACAGATCGACCTCGATCGAGGCGAGTGCGAGCACGTCGGCCGACGGGTTCATCTGATTGACCAGCGGCACGACCACCGCAGCTGCGCCGACACCGGCGAAGCTGACCGCGGCGATATTGAGAAAATCACGGCGGCGCGGACCCGCGCCCCCTTCTTCCTTCGCCCCGATCACCGGCGGGCGCTGATTGGGATCGTCGACATATTCGGACGTCGCCATTCGCGAGAAACCCTTTGCTTTGAACCCCGTTTGCGGATGCAGGCGCACGCCGCAAGCTCGCCAGACGTGCGGCGACACGCGGCGCTGATAGACGCGGTTCCCCGGCTTTGCCAAGCGTCGTTTGTTAGGCAAGCGTCATGCTTGTCATATGCGCTTCGCGCGGGCATCGGCAGCGGCCATGGACGCCACCTCCGAAATCACGCTCGATGTCGAGCAGCAGCAGGCACGAAGCTGGTTCGAGAGACTGCGCGACCGCATCTGCACCGAGTTCGAAACGATCGAACGCGAGGCGGGGAGCGACGCGCGCTTCAGCTACACGCCGTGGCAACGTGAAGGCGGCGGCGGCGGCGTTCGCGGCCTGATTAAGGGCCAGGTTTTCGAGAAAGCCGGCATCAACGTCTCGACCGTCGGCGGCAGCTTCGCACCCGAATTCGCCAAGACGATTCATGGCGCGGCCGAGGATCCCCGCTTTTTCGCAACGGGAATCAGCCTGGTCGCGCATATGGCGAATCCACATGTGCCGGCAGTGCACATGAATTGCCGATTTCTGGTGACGACCAAACGCTGGTTTGGCGGCGGAGCCGATCTCAACCCGCCTTTACCGATCATCGAGGACACGGAGGATTTCCACGACGCCTTCCGCACTACGTGTGAGGCGCATCCCGGTCCCGGTGACTATCCCCGCTACAAGAAGTGGGCGGACGATTATTTCTACATCCCCCACCGCAAGGTGCATCGCGGCGTCGGCGGCATCTTCTTCGATCATCTGGAAGGGGATTTCGAGACCAACTTCGCCTTCGTACGCGCGGTTGGGGAAACCTTCCTGGACATATTCCCGCGAATCGTCCGACGCCGGATGGGTCTTCAATCGACCGAAGCCGATCACGCGGCGATGCTCGCCTTCCGCGGCCGCTATGCCGAGTTCAACCTGGTCTACGACCGCGGCACCCTGTTCGGGCTCAAGACGGGCGGCGATGTCGATGCGATCCTGATGAGCCTACCCCCGATCGCAACCTGGAGCTGAGTCATGCTGTCGACAGTCGCGCCGGGCGAGTTGGCCGCGGTGGTAACCTCGCTCGAAATGCGCGAGCGCCCAAAACCGCGCCCCCTACCCGCCTCGCCGCTGCGGCTGGCGCGCTGGGCCGAGCCGAGCGTAACAGCTTATCGCACATTGTTTCGGCGGATCGGAGCGCCCTGGCTATGGTTCTCGCGTCTGATATTGGATGATGCCGCGGTGGAGGCGATCCTACGCGATCCCGCGGTCGTGATTCACGCTGTGTTGGACCGGGGCGGGATCGAGATTGGGATGCTCGAACTCGATTTCCGCATTCCCGGCGAGTGCGAGATCGGATTTTTCGGACTCGTCCCGGAGCTGACCGGCAAGGGTCATGGCGACTGGCTGATGGCCCAGGCCTTGGCACTCGGGTGGCGGCCCGGTGTCGAGCGGATGTGGGTACACACCTGCACGCTCGATCATCCACGCGCCCTCACTTTTTATCAGCGACAGGGCTTCATCCCCTTTGCGCGTGCGGTCGAGACCTTCGCCGATCCGCGCCTGCTCGGCATCTTGCCGCGTGACGCGGCGCCTCACGCTCCTCTGATCGTCCCACCGAGCTGACGATAGAGGCTAACGCCGAGGACGTGGAAGCCCATCCAGAATATCGCAAGAGCGACGCGCAAGTAGACGGTGGAGAGCACTGCCCCCAGATCGGGGGCGCCGATCGCCCTGCCGCCAAGCACCAGAATGGCCCCGAACGCGAATGCCGAGGCGAGCACGACGATCATGCCGCCCAGGGCGTAAATGACCAGCACGCCCAACAGCCGCCAGAAGGCGCCGGCGGTGAGCTCCCACGCCAGGCGCAGCGCCGCGATCGGACCAGCCCGCGACGCGATGACAACAGGGCCCAAAACGACCAACCGAACCGATAGGAACAGGCTGATACCGAGCAGCACGCCGACCAACAGTGATTGCTGGATCATCACGCTCAACCGCGCGAGCGTGAACAACAGCGCGAGGAGCGTTGCCGCAAACAGCTCGCCGAGAAGTATCAACACCAGTGCAGCGACGAAAACCAAAAGCCGCTGGAATGCCAGGCTGAGCGCCTCGCGAACGCTGATCCGCGGCACTAGCGCGAGCGCGACGATGGCAAGGCCGCCGACCAGCGCGAGCAGCTCAACGACGATTGAAGCGGGAACCAGCCACGGCACGCTTTGCACTATCGGCATGATGGTCTGGGGGGTGATCGGCACAGCTGCGATGCGGGGCGGCATAAGCAGGGCCAAGGCCAGGGCCGGAAGCGCAAGGAACGCAAAGGCGACAGGCAGCAGCAATCGCCATTCGCGCACCGCGAAGCGCTGCGACCATTGAAACGCATCCTCGATCGAAAGCGACTTCACCGGGCTTGGTCCTCCTGTTGCCGGGCTTATCGTCGGCCGACGGCACAAAGGCAATCGAGGCGTTGCTTGCGCAGTTGCGTGCGCGCCGCCACATGGCGCTTGCATGGCTGCTTCCCTCGATCAGATCGAATGGCGCGTATCGCCCGGACTTACCGATTATGCGCAGGCGCTAACCGAGATGGAGGCGCGCGCCGCCGCGATTCGGGAAGGCACCGCGCCCGAACTCGTCTGGTTGCTGGAACACCCCCCGGTCATCACGGGCGGTACCAGCGCGGCCGAGGCCGAGCTGCTCGAGCCGGGGCGCTTCCCGGTTCATCGCGCCGGGCGAGGCGGACGTTACACGTATCATGGCCCCGGTCAGCGGGTCGGCTATGTGCTCCTCGACCTGGAAGCGCGCGGGCGGGACGTCCGCTGCTTTGTATCGAGCCTCGAAGATTGGCTGATCGCTGCGCTCGGGCGGCTGGATGTGCCCGCCCGCAAAGCCCCTGGCAGGATCGGCATCTGGACGGATGACCTCGCCGGTCGCGAAGCTAAGATCGGTGCCATCGGCGTGCGTGTCCGGCGCTGGGTGACGCTGCACGGTTTCGCGATCAATCTCGATCCCGACCTCAGCCATTTCGGTGCGATCGTACCTTGTGGAATCGCTGAATACCCGGTCACGAGCCTTGCCGCGTTGCAGCGCAATTCCGAACCAGAAAAGTTCGACTCCGCCCTGCGTGATGGATTTCCTAAATTCCTTCAATCACTTGAGCGTCGCGTCATTCACGCTTGAGGCGTCGGCACTTTATGGTAAGGTCCGCGCTGATTTGGGTGATGGTCAACAAAGCCCAGTCCAAATCGATATTCTAGGGAGTCTGACATGCGAGACATCATCAAGAAGACCACGGCTGTTGCTATGGTCGCAGCCGCCGCTCTGAGCCTCGCGGCCTGCAAGAGCGAGACCAACACGAACACCACCGAGAACGTGTCGATGACCGACATGAACGCGGAAGGCAGCATGAACGACATGTCGGCGACCGACATGAACAGCATGGGCAATGCCGCGACAACAGCATGATGGGCGACAACACCACTTCCAACATGGAGTGATCGCCCCTGCTTAAGGGCTAGGGAAAGGGCCGTCCGGTTGCCGGGCGGCCCTTTTTCATGCGCCGGATGAGCTGGACGCGATTTGGACGGGCGGTCCGTCAAGTCCGGCAAGGACCTTGGCGTCATAATGATAAGGATCGCCATAGGTGACCACGGCGCCGCTATCGTCCGTGTCTGCGGTGAAATAGACGATATAGACCGGCCAGGTCTGTGGCAGCCTTAACGTCGCGGTTTGCGAGCTCGCCAATGCCTCGTCCAACGCGGACTCATTGCCGCCACGGTTCATCAGCTCGAAAGCGAGCTGATCGATATCCTTCACGCGAATGCAACCATGACTGAGCGCGCGGTTCTCACGTTCGAACGCCGCCTTGATGTTCGTGTCGTGGAGATAAATCGCCTGATCGTTATCGAGATTGAACTTGATGCGACCGAGCGCATTGCGGGGTCCAGGAGGCTGCACGACTCGGTAGCTGCCGTCGCCCACCGCCTTCCACACATAGCCGCCCCGGCCCGGCCGCAGTCCGGACTTGCGAACGATGCTCTGCGGCACATACCAGCTTGGATTGACGACGAGCGAACCCGTGGGGCTCACCATCTGCGGCGTTGGCGTATCCCTGGCGCCGACGATGACGTCATAGGACGACAGCTGCACGCCGTCCTGGACCAATTGCAGCCGATAACTCGGCACGTTCACATAGAGATAGCTCGAGGCCATCGAGCGCGGCATCCAACGCCACCGTTCCATGTTGACGCGGAGCCGATCGCGGGTAGGCCCAGCTGGCGTCTCCGCCAATTCCGTACGCAGTGCGCGATAGCGCGGATCTGAAGGCAGCAGAGCATCGAAGAAGTCGCGCAACTTCCCATCGTCTATCGCCTTCTGAAGCTGCGACGGCAACTGAAGTGCCTCATAAGGCGATCGCTCGATCATCCACTGCATGTCGGATCGATCGATGACCCGGCCGAGGTAATAATCGCGCGCCAAAGCCAGCGCAGCGGCCGTGGCGCGCGCGTCGAGCGTCGCTCCCTCTCCTTCCACCAGTGCTTGCTTCAGCCCGGCAAGCCCATAATCGGCAGGGCGCAGGCCCTCCTTGTCCGCATCTTCGATGACAGCGAGCAATTCACGCGCTGCGCTTTGCGTCCAATGCGCCGCCTGTTGCGGCGATTCTATCGAGGTATCGCCTCCTGCAGCCAGAGCTGCAGGTTGCAGCCCGGCAATCGCCAAGACGGCGAGCAGCCCGTGCCATTTCGGGCCACGAACAGACATGAAAGGCACTCCCTGAAAGGCTCAGGGAAAACGCGCGATCGGCCTAAGGCGATCCGCAAATGGAAGACTTACGACAATAAAAATCGAGGCCGGCGGTCATGCTGACCACCGGCCCAGAACGTTTTCAATCTGTCGCCGTCGCGACAATCACAGCGAGGCTTCGAGCCACCCCTTGAGCTGGCTCTTCGGCGCGGCGCCTACCTTGGTCGCAGCAGGGGCGCCACCCTTGAACAGGATCATCGTCGGGATGCCACGCACACCGTAGCGACCAGGCGCATCCGGATTTTCGTCGATATTGAGCTTGGCGATGGTGACCTTCTCGCCCAATTCCTCGGACAGCTCTTCGAGCGCCGGGCCGATCATGCGACACGGGCCGCACCATTCCGCCCAGAAATCGACCAGCACCGGACCGTCGGCCTTGAGCACGTCATTGTCCCAGGACGTGTCGGTGATCTTCTTGGTGGCCATGAGGCAATCTCCATGAAACTCGTTACGCACAGGATGTAGGCAGGAGAAGGTTTCGGCTCAACCACCGAGCTCAAGCATTTGCTCCGCCCCACCCAAGCTTGGCTTGTGTGCCTCGAGCAGGTCCGCAGGCAGCATGATTGGCGTAGGCCCGGCGGTGTAGAGGAGCATGGCTTCGACACGCCGATCCGGGAAGATCATGCCGAGCGCGGCGGCATAAGCCGACATCTGCCGCAGATGATGGTCCGGCACGCCAGCCAAGTCCGCGGGGGCGCGGCGGCCGGTCTTGAAGTCAACGATAAGAACTCGCTCCTCTTCCACCAACAGCCGGTCAACCGTGCCGGCCACGACCGTCCCGTCCGGCAGAACCGCTGCGATCGGCGCCTCGGCGAGTGCGCCCGGCGCGAAGATCGCCGCATGGACGGGGTCGGCGATGATCGCGCAGACGTCCCTGACCAGCGCCTCGCGCTCGTTCGAATCGGCCACGCCCCCGGATCGCTCGAGCCAACGATCCGCCGCTACGATGCGACTTTCCGGCGACAAATCGGGCAGCCGTTCGAACAAGGCATGAAGCAGGTGCCCGCGCCGCGCTGCTGCCTGTAGTGCAGGTCCAGGCGGCGGGTCGGCGACGCGATCGTCTCCTAGCGCCGACGGAGCGAGCGGCCGGGGCGGCCTGCTTTCCTGCGGCGCTGCACGGCGAAGCCAGTCGGGAACGGACGGTCCTTCCAGCCGCCGCTTTAGCGTGGCGGG
>JGI24739J22299_10000286_pt1 | contig 16971 bp, 16 predicted proteins | sample KBSCornC5_FD_22299 | JGI IMG/M metagenome (IMG submission 22299)
CGGTTCATCAACAGGACGAAATTAATGCCGGGATTACGAATCAGTTAAAACGGGACACGAATGCATTGTCTGTGGGAGCGCTCTATATGCAGTTTAACGGGACCGCGCCTCGTTCACCTGTCTATCTCAATTCTCTTAATAATTATCCTGTGCTCAGTGCGCTGATTCCTGAATATTTTGCCAACTGGTGGTTTCCGTTTCCCTATATGGCAATAAGAGGCTTTAAAGCGTCCAATCCCATACAGGACGATATTACGGTAAGCCATGAGGATGTGGTCATGTCGATGTGCCATGGAGAACGCATTGCGCATAATCAGGACTATGACCTGTATAAGTATCGCGATCGTTTAACCGTCGATTTCACATTAAAGGGATGCCAGCACTAACAGGCGGCCAGCCCGCAACGAAGCAGCTGAATAACGACAAAAAAATACAGGCCCGTAGCAGGGCCTGTATGTATGACAAAGGAAATGTCGTTTGCCTTTTGTCCTGTGCTGAAAAGCGGTAGGGCGTTTCAGCGCAAGGGGATTTATTTCTTCGCCGCACGCTCGAAAGAAGAGATGATCTCAGCTTTCGCTGCTTCAGCGTTATCCCAGCCGTCAACCTTAACCCATTTGCCTTTTTCCAGATCTTTGTAGTGCTCAAAGAAATGGGTGATCTGCGCACGCAGCAGCTCTGGCAGGTCGTTCACATCTTTAATGTGATCGTATTCTTTGGTGAGCTTGGTATGCGGAACGGCAACCAGCTTGGCATCTTCACCTGACTCGTCGGTCATTTTTAATACGCCAACCGGGCGGCAACGGATCACTGAGCCTGGCTCCAGTGGGTACTGGGTAGGNACCAGCACGTCTACCGGATCNCCATCCAGTGACAGGGTATGGTTGATGTAACCATAGTTGCACGGATAGAACATCGCAGTGGACATGAAGCGATCTACAAACAGGGCTCCAGAATCTTTATCAACTTCATATTTGATCGGATCGGCATTGGCCGGGATCTCAATAATTACGTAGATATCTTCTGGCAGGTCTTTACCTGCTGGCACCTGGTTCAAACTCATCGGGAATTCCTTCAGTCGTCGTGTGTTGAGTGTTGGCTATTATAGCCAACTGACTGTGAAAGTACGCCCCCTTTTTGGCGTTTCGGAATGCTCCTCGACGCTATTTGGCCGTGATGAACAGGGAAACAATGCCCGCAGCAATCAATGGCCCTACCGGGACGCCGCGGAAAAACGCCACACCAATCACCGTGCCCATCAACAACCCGCCAATGACCGAAGGTTGCACGCTCATATAGCTGACGCCACGGCCGCCCAGCCAGGCGACAAAAATACCCACCAGCACCGCCACAATGGATTGCCAACTGGCAAAGGACTTGATCAGGGAGGAGGCGGGCAACGAACCGCTGGCGAGCGGGGCCATGACCGCCACCGTAAGGATGATAATGCCTATCGTAATGCCCTGTTTTTCCACGTAAGGGAAGAACTGCGCCAACGGGGTCAGTTTGATGGCCAGCAGAATCAATATAGAAAGGGTGACGGCGGTGTTGTGGACAAAATAGCTCAGTATGGCAAGGCCGATTAATATCAGCGTAGAGGCATAAGCAGCCATGATTTTTCCCTGCAGGTAAAAGACAACATTGGCAAAAAGCCAACAACGGACTGACATTAATCAACAATCGTCGGGGTTAGCGCAACTGCCATTGGCCAAAGATTGCAGTTGTAACGTTTGATTGCGTACCAGGGCTGTACTCTGCGCCGCCAGCGCAACGGGACCAAGGGTGCCCTGCGTATTCAGTTGGCTGCGGCTCGCCGCTAACCATGCCTCACGGTATTTCATCCATGCGCGCTGTGCGGCACGCAGTTTTTCTCTGGGCTGTCCGCTTAATTTTTTCATCAATGCACTGTACTGCGTGTTCATTTCCTTATCCCATTCCTGGGTCGCCGCATCCTGGCATTGCATCAAGGCCANCGTGGTNTCAGCTTGATTAAGGCATTGATTTAATGTGACATCAATAGTGGACTGCTCCGCAACTGCCGCGTTGCAGCTGAAGAGTAACAGCAACACCCATCTTCTTTTCATGGATTTCACCTTTTGTTTTTTTAACACAATACCTTCAGATTCATTAACAGATTAGCGGTAATGGATGGGTTAATCATTCACTGGCGCTAAAGTTTACGAATCGCAGTGCCGATACTTTCTCCGTTTAAGGGTTGTCGAAATTTTTTTCGCCTTTTACTACTCATACGGAAACGATCAAGATGAAACAGTTATCACTACGCACGGGGTTGCTGGCGTTGCTGGCATTCATGACACTGCTGCTGTTGGCGGTGAGTGTGATGGGCATTGTGGCCATTAATAAAGGTAACCGTTCTTTGGATGTGATCAACCGCATTCAGGGAATCGAGTTAAACAGCTTGTATCAAAGTAATGCCGATTTAATGCGCGCACGGGCCAGTGCTGCGCTGGCGGTGCGTAAAATTGAGATTGGTTTACTGGATGAGGGCGCGCAGGTCACCAAAACGGCGCAGGCTGATGTCGCGGCATCGCAGCAGAATCTTAAGCGATTTGTCGATGCCGGTACCGTGACCGCTGAAGGGAAAATTATGGCCGATGCCATCGCATCCAGCTATAAGGACTACCTCGATCAGGGCATCCTGCCAATGATGAAGGCGCTGGATAAACAGTACAACGATGAATACTACCAGCTGCTGGAAGGCAAGCTGGAGCCGCTTTCGGTGAAATACAGCAAAGCGGTAGAAACCTTCGGTAAAAAAGCCGATGAGATTACCCAGGCGCAATTAGTTGAAGCCCAGCGCAATGAAATCATGATGAAAGTGCTGATAGCCGTGGCCGTCGGACTCTCGTTGTTGCTGCTGGTGCTGGCCTGGGTGCTGTTGCGCCGCATGCTGCTGATTCCGCTAAACAACGCGATCATCCATCTTGAGCAGATTGCGGCGGGCGATTTGTCCCAGACGTTGCCGCTGGCGGGCAATAATGAGNTGGGGCGCCTGAACAATGCGCTGGCGGGCATGCAGCATGCGTTGCGCGAATCGGTTAATCAGGTGCGCGAAGCCGGCCTGAAAATTGATATCGGTAGCCGTGAACTGGCCGCCGGCAATGTCCATCTTTCCCAACGTACCGAAGAGTCAGCGGCATCGCTGGAGCAAACGGCGGCCAGCATGGAGCAGCTAACCGCAACGGTCCGTCTTAACGCCAGCAATGCCCAGCAGGCCCATCAGCTGGCTAACGCCGTGTCTGACAGTGCCGATCGCGGTGCGGAGGTGGTGAATTATGTTATGGAAAAAATGCATGAAATCACCGACAGCGCTAACCGTATCGGCGATATCCTGAGCGTCATTGACGGCATTGCTTTCCAGACCAATATCCTGGCACTGAACGCGGCGGTGGAAGCGGCACGGGCCGGAGAGCAGGGGCGCGGATTTGCCGTGGTCGCCAACGAGGTTCGTACGCTTGCACAGCGCAGTGCCAGTGCGGCGAAAGAGATCCGTACGCTGATCGGTGATTCACAAACGCGCGTCAAAGAGGGCAGTGAAATGGCGACGCGTGCGGGCGAAACAATGGATGAGATTGCCGCTGAAGTTATGCGGGTTACGGCCCTGATGAAAGAGATTTCCATGGCGTCAGAAGAGCAGAGCCGGGGAATCGATCAGGTGAATCACGCGGTCACGCAGATGGATGAAGCGGCGCAGCAGAACGCGGCGCTGGTAGAACAGGCAACGGCGGCGACCCATTCACTGGAGTCGCAATCCGAGCAGCTCCAGGCGGCGATGGCGCAGTTCAGGCTGCAGCAGTCGTAACGCAAAAAGGGCGCGTCACGCGCGCCCTTGATGTTTAGCCCTGACGGCACTCGGGGAATTCAGCCAGGAAACGCTCTACGTCGTCAACCATGGCGGTGTTACCACAGTAGAACGGACAGCGCTGGTGCAGCGTGACCGGGGGAATATCCAGGATACGGTTCTGACCGTCGCTGGCTTTACCGCCGGCCTGCTCCGCCAGGAAAGCCATTGGGTTGCACTCATACAGCAGGCGCAGCTTGCCTTTTGGATGGCTGGCGGTGCTGGGATAAAGATAAATNCCGCCCTTCAGCAGGTTACGGTGAAAATCCGCGACCAGAGAGCCGATATAGCGTGATGTGTAAGGACGGTGNGTCGCCACATCCTCTTCCTGACAGAATTTCAGGTACTTTTTCACGCCCTGTGGGAAACGAATGTAGTTACCTTCGTTAATGGAATAGGTGTAACCCACTTCCGGATAGGTCATGCGTTCATGGCTGAGGCAGAACACGCCCAGGGACGGATCGTAGGTAAACGCATGGACGCCACAACCGGTGGTGTACACCATCATGGTGGATGAGCCATAAACGACGTAACCGGCGGCAACCTGTTTGTTGCCTGGCTGCATGAAGTCGGCTTCGACAACTGGCGTACCCGGCTCGCTGACGCGGCGATAGATGGAGAAAATGGTGCCGACGGAGACGTTAACATCGATGTTCGACGAACCGTCGAGCGGGTCCATCAATACGACGTATTTTCCGTTTTCCTCGCCTTCAAAGATAACAAACTCATCTTCTTCTTCAGAAGCGATACCGGCAACAATGCCGCGTGCTTTCAGTGCGGCTTTGAGTTTTTCGTTGGCGAACAGATCCAGTTTCATCTGTTGTTCACCCTGAACATTCTCAACGCCGCTGGCACCAAGAATATCGACTAAGCCGGCTTTGTTGATATCACGGTGAATAATTTTAGCACCCAGCTTAATGGCTGAGATAAGTGCCGTCAGTTCACCTGTGGCGTGCGGAAAGTCGTGTTGCTTCTCGACGATAAATTCGCCCAACGTTTTCATAACACATTCCCTGAATCATCGATGGAGTGGCAGCGGCATACTTAACTGCCCGTGGATGCGTACGCAGTTTAGCCGATTGAACTTTAAAAACCATAGTCCTAATCCGTTTCTTCCGTGTGCAAGCGAGGTTACACTGTGCGCCGAACTTTTGAGTTATGGACCTCGTTATGCGCATTCACATCCTCGGGATATGTGGCACTTTTATGGGCGGACTGGCTATGCTGGCCCGCTCCCTTGGTCATCAGGTGACAGGCTCTGACGCCAATGTCTATCCACCGATGAGCACGTTGCTTGAGCAGCAAGGCATTGAATTAACAGAGGGTTACGATGCGAGCCAGCTTGAGCCCGTACCGGACCTGGTCATCATTGGCAACGCCATGACGCGCGGTAACCCCTGCGTGGAAGCGGTACTGGAACGCAACATTCCTTACCTCTCTGGCCCCCAATGGCTGCACGATTTTGTGCTGCGCGATCGCTGGGTGCTGGCCGTGGCGGGCACGCACGGTAAAACCACCACAGCAGGCATGGCAGCGTGGATTCTGGAAGCCTGCGGCCTGGAACCTGGCTTTATTATTGGTGGCGTACCCGGCAACTTCGATGTTTCTGCAAAATTAGGAAAAAGCCCATTCTTCGTCATTGAGGCTGATGAATACGACTGCGCGTTTTTCGACAAGCGCTCGAAATTCGTCCATTACTGCCCACGTACGCTGATTCTGAATAATCTTGAATTCGATCATGCCGATATTTTTGACGATCTGCGGGCCATCCAGAAACAGTTTCATCATCTGGTACGCATTGTGCCGGGTCAGGGCAAGATCCTGCTGCCAGAGCACGATCATAACCTGAAGCAGGTGATGGCAATGGGCTGCTGGAGCGAACAGGAGCATGTGGGCGACGGCGGTCACTGGCAGGCGAAGAAGCTGACGCCGGATGCCTCCCGCTGGGAAGTGCTGCTGGCGGGTGAAAAAGTGGGCGAGGTGAACTGGGGACTGGTCGGCGAGCACAACATGCACAATGGCCTGATGGCGATTGCGGCAGCGCGCCATGTCGGCGTAAAACCTGAGGACGCAAGCCAGGCGCTGGACAGCTTTATTAATGCCCGTCGCCGTCTTGAGCTGCGCGGTGAGGTCAACGGCATCAAGATCTATGATGATTTTGCCCACCACCCGACGGCGATTCTGGCCACGCTGAGCGCACTGCGCAGTAAAGTGGGCGGCACCGCGCGCATTCTGGCGGTGCTGGAGCCGCGTTCAAACACCATGAAAATGGGCGTGAATAAAAATGAGCTGGCACCGTCGCTGGCGCGCGCAGACGAAGTGTTCCTGTTCCAGCCGAGCCATATTCCGTGGCAGGTCGCGGACGTCGCAGAAGCCTGCATGCAGCCCGCTCACTGCAGCGCGGATATCGATACGCTGGTAGAGACGATCGCGAAAACGGCCCAGCCGGGCGATTCCATCCTGGTCATGAGTAACGGGGGCTTTGGTGGGATTCATCAGAAGCTGCTGGATCGTCTGGCGCGCTGATCACTAGCGGACCCGTTCCTCTCCCTCAGACGGGAGAAGAAAACCCTGCGGCTGGGCGCTGCTCAGCCGCAAATCAGCGGAAAGGTCAGACGGTTTCGGCTAACTCACGCAGATACTGAAAAATCTGACGGGCAGATTTTGGCGGTTTGTTACCGGCTTTTTCCTTCTGCGCATTACGGATCATGCTACGCAGCTGCTGGCGATCGGCCTGCGGATAAAGGGCGATCACGTCCGCCATCGCCTCATCACCCTCATCAATCAGACGATCGCGCAGCATTTCCAGTTTATGGAACAGGGCGACCTGCTGGTTGTGACGGTTCTTGAGTTTGTCGAGTGCGATGCGGATCGGCTCAACATCCATACTGCGCAACAGTTTACCGATAAGCTGTAACTGACGGCGGCGACCTTCTTTCTTGATGCGCTGTGCCAGTTCAATCTCGTTACGTAAACGCTCGTCCAGCGGAATTTTATCCAGAGAGTTTTTACCCAGATCGACCAGCTCGGCACCCAGGCGTTTCAGCTCTTCAGCATCACGTTTTATTTCGCTCTTACTAACCCAAATAATCTCTTCATCTTCTTCTTCGTGATTATCGGGTACATCATCGAGCCACTCATCAGGCTGCTTAGTCATATCTGGCTCCAAAAAAAAGAGGCTAATCCTACCAGTTTATCGGGTGACTGCGAAATTGTTCTCTGACTCTGATAGACTCAAATTATTCAACCATAAGATTAGACGGCAGGTCGATGAACGTATCAACTCAAGTTGCAGAACAGCGAACAGCACTGGAACAGGCAATTGCACAGGCGCTTGAACTGGCAAAAGCAAGTACGGATGGCGCGGAAGTCGCGGTGAGCAAGACGACCGGTATTGGTGTGAGTACCCGCTACGGCGAGGTAGAAAACGTTGAGTTCAACAGCGACGGCGCACTGGGTATTACCGTTTATCATCAAAACCGTAAAGGCAGTGCTTCATCGACCGATCTCAGCCCAGACGCGATCAAACGGACTGTGCAGGCGGCGATCGATATTGCACGCTATACGTCACCCGATCCTTTTGCCGGACCGGCGGATGCAGAATTACTGGCTTATGAGGCTCCGGATCTCGATCTTTACCATCCGTGGGAGATCGATGCCGATCACGCCATCAAACTGGCGGCCCAGGCAGAACAGGCGGCGCTGCAGGCGGACAAACGCATCACCAACACCGAAGGCGGCAGCTTTAACAGCCACATCGGGATTAAAGTCTTCGGCAACAGCCACGGCATGTTACAGAGCTACTGCTCCAGCCGCCATTCGCTTTCCAGCTGCGTGATTGCTGAGCAGGACGGCAATATGGAGCGTGACTATGCTTACACCATCGGCCGGGCAATCGACGATTTAAAAAGCCCGGACTGGGTCGGCGCAGAATGCGCGCGCCGAACGCTGTCGCGTCTTGCGCCACGCAAGCTCGACACCATGAAAGCGCCGGTGATCTTTGCCCCCGAAGTGGCAACGGGTCTGTTCGGTCACCTGGTGGGCGCCATCAGCGGTAGCAGCGTGTATCGGAAATCCACCTTCTTGCTGGATGCCATGGGCAAACAGATTCTGCCTGAGTGGCTGACCATTCAGGAGCAGCCGCACCTGTTGAAAGGTTTAGCGTCAACGCCGTTTGACAGCGAAGGCGTTCGCACCCAGGCTCGCGACATTATCAAAGATGGCGTGCTGCAAACCTGGCTGATGACCAGCTATTCGGCGCGCAAGCTGGGCCTGACCAGCACCGGCCACGCGGGCGGTATCCACAACTGGCGCATCGCCGGTCAGGGGCACAGCTTCGACGCTATGCTNAAGCAGATGGGCACCGGCCTGGTGGTGACAGAACTGATGGGGCAGGGCGTCAGTGCGATCACGGGCGACTACTCACGTGGCGCAGCCGGTTTCTGGGTAGAAAACGGGGAAATCCAGTATCCGGTAAGCGAAATTACTATCGCCGGTAACTTAGGCGACATGTGGCGGAACATTGTCACCGTGGGCGATGACATTGAAACCCGTAGTAATATTCAGTGCGGTTCGGTCTTACTCCCCGAAATGTATATTGCCGGACAGTAAAATCTCTTTTAAGTTGTTTATGCGATAGCAAGCGGAGGGCATCGACCCTCCGTTTTTTTTTATAAAAAGCATTCCCACAATAAAAAGGAAGCTGAGCATGCGTAAAGAGCTTATGTCGTTGTTAGCTGTAGCCGTGTTATCCGTGAGCGTGACCGCCGGTGCTGCCTCTCTTGAGCACGATATGAAAGATATGTCGGGTATCTATAAGTCACTGGACGGGGCGAAAAGCGCCGACCAGTTGCACAAGATGTTAGGTGATTTGCGTGCTAAAGCTGAGGATGCCAAAAAAGGCACGCCGGACAAGCTGGAAGGCAAAGCCTCGGACAGCCCGGAAATGAAAGACTTTCACAAAGGTATGGATGACCTGATCGCCCAGATTGATAAAGCGGATGCGCTGGCTAAGCAGGGTAAACTGGATGAAGCCAAAGCAGAAGCGCAGAAGCTGGCGGCTATCCGTAACGAAAACCACAAGAAGTTCCGCTAATTTTACCGATAACCCCGGCTTGCCGGGGTTAATTGCTCAGGGCTCTTCATCGCCGCCTGGCGTCGCCTGAATGATTTCCACCTGATGTGCTTTAAGTACGTTCTGCAACGCCGTTGCCGGCAACCGATCTGTAAACAGGGCGGTCGCCTGGGTAACGCTGCCCATTTCTACCGCTGCCGATGCCTGAAACTTGGTGTGGTCTGCCGCTAACAAAATATGACGCGCATGCGCCATCATGGTTTGCGCCACGGCGGCCTCGTTAACATCAAATTCCAGTAGCGCACCATCGCTCTCAATGGCGCCCATGCTGGTAACAAGATAATCTGCCCGAAAACCGGCCACAAACGCGGACGTGACCGGGCCAATAATGCCACCGTTGTGGGGACGCAGCGTGCCGCCGGGCACCATCACTTCAAACTGTGGGCATTTATACAGAATATGGGCGACACGAAGGCTGTTGGTGATAACGCGCAGATGTTTATGGTTTGCCAGCGCCCGGGCGACGTGTTCAACCGTAGTGCCAATAGTGATAAATACCGTTGATCCATCGGGAATATAGTCCGCAATGGCTTCCGCAATCGCACGTTTTTCTTCGGTCTGTGAGACTTCACGCTGTTCAAAAGCGGTGTTCACTACGCTGGATGCACGGCCCGCACCACCATGATGACGCGTGATTAATCCCTGATCGCTGAGTTTACGAATATCGCGCCTGACCGTTTGTGTGGAAACGTCGAGCAGCAAGGCGAGTTCATCAATATTCATGTAGCCACGTTCAGCGATCAGCCTGAGCAAACGATCGTGGCGAGGATTACCGGTTACGTCCGTGAGGATCATGGATTGTTCTCTGAATACCACCATGGCACACAGTTTATACATTTACCGACATAAAAGAACAGGTTTGATCATAATCAGGGATCCCGTCTCGCCCGCCCGGTCGCGTACATTTTAGCGCCGCGACCGCACTGGCAAAGCGCACGGCCTCTGTGACAGAGCCCTTCTGCGCCAGTTTCACGGCCAGCCCCCCGTGGAAGACGTCGCCCGCGCCGGTGGTATCGACGACCTGTACCTCAAAGGCGGGCTGATGCTGTAGCGTGCCGGCGTCCAGCCAGACGCAGCCCTGAGCGCCCTGGGTAACATAGACATGACCATTTGTGAGCATTTGTGCTTTTTTTAACGCCGCCGTTTCCCCCTCCAGCCCGGTTAAAGGCTGTAAACCCGGCGCTGAAAATGCCGCATGATCGCTTAACGCCACCAGCTCCCCAATGTCCTGCGGGGTCACATCCCCATCCAGAATGGTGGGAACGCCCTGTTGGCGGGCCAGGGTAAACGCGCACTTGGCACCCTGGTGCCAGCGAACATCTGCCAGCACCGCATCCCATTGTGAGAAGTCGATCTCTGTTAGCCAGTCTGCGCATTCTGCTAAGTCCGGGCTAGGGTAGTTGGCAATCATCCGTTCCCCCTCGGCATCCACCAGAATCGCGGATTGTGAAGAGCGGGCGGCCTCGAAAACCTTAGTATATCGGGTCTTTACGCCGTACTCATTTAACTCAGACATCAGTCTCTTCCCTGTGTCATCGTCACCGACCCGACCAATAAAATCCACCTCTGCACCCAGTTTAGCTGCGGCAACGGCCGCTGTAGCAGCCGGACCACCGCCGACTTCCCGATAGTTGTTTGCCACATATTTTCCGCTCTGAGACGGCAAGGTATCCAGATACCAAATGCGATCTAATACGGTGATCCCTACACAAGCAATACGCGTCATAACGCTTCCTCACATTTTGTTGGTGTTGTCATTTTAATTTCATCAAATGTTTTAAAAGTGACACCTGTCAATTTTTTGACCATAAATTACAAATATGATCTAAAACAGACAGTAAAAGTCGTCTTTAATGACAAAATATGACAATAACGGGGTTGGGAGAGCGGTATGTCGGTAATTGCGTTTATTGGATTGGGACAAATGGGCGCGCCGATGGCGAGCAATCTGCTGAAGCAGGGCCATCAGCTCAACGTCTTTGATGTGGATCCTCAGGCCGTCGCGCGTCTGGTTGATAAGGGCGCCCGGGCGAGCGTTTCTGCTGCGGAGGCGGCAACCGGGGCCGAGTTTGTTATCACCATGCTGCCCAACGGCGAGTTAGTGCGTTCCGTACTGCTTGGCGACAAAGGTGTGTGTAGCACGCTGGCATCCACTGCGCTGGTGATTGATATGTCCACGATCCATCCGCTGCAAACCGATCGGCTGATCGGTGAGATGGCCGCTCGCGGTTTCAGCATGATGGACGTGCCCGTCGGCCGCACGTCAGACCATGCGATAGCCGGTTCACTGCTGCTACTGGCAGGCGGCACGCCGCAACAGGTTGCACGAGCAAAACCCGTGCTTATGGCGATGGGCAATGAGCTGGTCGTGGCAGGCGGCCCCGGTATGGGGATTCGCGTCAAGCTGATCAACAACTACATGAGCATCGCCCTGAATGCCCTCTCGGCGGAAGCGGCGGTGCTGTGTGAAGGTCTGGGGCTGTCGTTTGACGTGGCGTTGCAGGTGATGAACGGCACGCCTGCGGGCAAAGGGCATTTCACCACGACCTGGCCTGACAAGGTACTGAAAGGGGATCGCTCACCGGCCTTCATGATCGATCTGGCGCATAAGGACCTGGGGATTGCGCTGGATGTTGCCAACCAGCTGCATGTACCGATGCCGCTCGGGGCTGCCTCACGTGAAGTTTACAACCAGGCCCGCGCTGCCGGACGCGGACGCGAGGACTGGACCGCCATCCTTGAACATGTTCGCGCCAGCGCGGGCCTCATTTCTCCCCACACAGTGTGACGCTTAATTCAGAGGAAAGAAGCATGACTCATTACACCCTTAAAGACATCACCCGACCTTCAGGTGGTTTCGCCATGCTCGCAGTCGATCAGCGTGAGGCCATGCGTTTGATGTTCGCGGCCGCTGGCGCGTCACTACCCGTCAGCGATCGCGTGCTGACCGAGTTTAAAGTCAATGCCGCCAGCGTGTTATCGCCCTATGCCTCGGCGATCCTGATTGATCAACAGTTTTGTTTCCCGCACATCGTCGAACGGCAAGCGGTTGCCCCCGGCTGCGGCCTTATCGTCGCGGCGGATGAATTTATTCCGGGCAATGGCATTCCGGTGGACAGCGTGGCGATCGATAACAACGTCGATCCGGTGGCGATGAAGCGTGACGGCGCGAAGGCGCTGAAGCTGCTGGTGCTGTGGCGCAGCGATGAAGATCCGCAGCAACGTCTCGACATGGTTAAGGCCTTCAACACCCGCTGCCACCGCCATGGCCTGCTCAGCATTATCGAACCGGTAGTCAGGCCACCGCGCCGTGGCGATCGCTTTGATCGCGAGCAGGCGATCCTGGACGCGGCCACAGAATTGGGCAACAGCGGCGCGGATCTCTACAAGGTGGAAATGCCCCTGTACGGCAAAGGTACACAGTCGGATCTGCTGGCGGCCGCGCAAAAGCTCAACGATCGGATCGCGATGCCGTGGGTCATTCTCTCGTCCGGCATTGATGAAAAATTATTCCCGCGCGCCGTGCGGGTGGCGATGCAGGCGGGCGCATCGGGCTTCCTGGCCGGGCGAGCCGTCTGGTCTTCCGTCATTGGCTTACCGGATACCGACCTGATGTTGCGGGATGTCTCCGTCCCCAGGCTGCAACGGCTGGGTGAGATCGTAGATGAAATGATGGCTAAACGCTAAGAGGGCAACGCAAATGAAATGGTTTAACACGCTGAGTCATAACCGCTGGCTCGAACAGGAAACGGACAGGATTCTCGACTTTGGTAAAAACGCAGCGGTCGCCACCGGATTTGGCTGGCTGGGGAATACCGGGCAGGTAAAACCCGAGATGGGCACGCACCTGTGGATTACCGCACGCATGCTGCATGTCTATGCCGTTGCGGCCTCGATGGGACGGCCGGGAGCTTATCAACTGGTCGATCACGGCATTAACGCCCTGAATGGTGCGCTGCGCGATAAACAGTACGGCGGCTGGTATGCCTGCGTAAACGATGAAGGCGTCGTTGATGCGTCCAAACAGGGTTATCAGCACTTTTTCGTGTTGCTGGGCGCGGCCAGTGCGGTCACTACGGGGCATCCTGCCGCCCGCCAGCTGCTGGATGACGCGATCGACGTGATCGATCGCTACTTCTGGAGTGAAGACGAACAGATGTGCCTGGAGTCCTGGGATGAAGCCTTTAGCAAGACAGAAGACTACCGCGGCGGCAATGCCAATATGCACGCCGTTGAAGCCTTCCTGATTGTCTATGACGTCACGCACGACAAGAAATGGCTGGATCGCGCGCTGCGTGTCACCTCGGTGATTATTCACGACGTCGCGCGCAACGGTGAGTACCGCGTCAATGAACACTTCGACACTGACTGGAACCCATTACGCGATTACAACAAAGAGAATCCCGCTCACCGCTTCCGGGCTTATGGCGGCACGCCCGGACACTGGATTGAATGGGGACGTCTGATGCTGCATCTGCATGCTGCGCTGGAAGCGCGCTTCGAAACGCCGCCGGCCTGGCTTATTGAAGATGCGAAAGGCTTATTCCACGCCACTATCCGCGATGCCTGGGCGCCCGATGGCGCAGACGGGTTTGTTTACACCGTGGACTGGGATGGCAAGCCCGTAGTGAGTGAAAGAGTGCGCTGGCCCGTGGTTGAGGCAATGGGCACGGCTTACGCCCTGTATGCGGTCACTGGCGAGGCGCAATACGAAGCCTGGTACCAGAAATGGTGGGATTACTGCATCACTTACATGATGGATTTCGAGAATGGCTCATGGTGGCAAGAGCTGGATTGCGAAAACAAGGTGACCACCAAAGTGTGGGACGGCAAACAGGATATCTATCATCTGCTGCATTGCCTGGTGATCCCGCGCCTTCCTCTGGCACCGGGGCTGGCACCCGCCGTAGCGGCAGGATTACTGGACTGTAATGCGAAATAACGCCTGAAAAACAGACTAACGGGAGTACCAGCTATGCACAGCAGCGGACAAACCCTTGTTCTTCACGCTGGAGAATATCAGGCAAAAATCGTCACCGTAGGCGCTGGCCTGGCTGAGCTGACGCACGCGGGCCGCCATCTGGTGCTCCCACATCCTCCGGAGGCAATGCCGCTGGCGCATATGGGCAAAGTCCTGATTCCCTGGCCGAATCGCGTCGCGAAAGGAACCTGGAAACATAACGGCAAGCTGCTTCAGCTACCCATCAATGACCACGAAGGCGTTACCGCCATTCACGGCTTATTGGCCTGGCGTGACTGGCAGATCGCCAAACACACCGACAGCGAGGCGACCTTAACGGTTTTCCTGCCGCCCAGTTACGGCTATCCGTTTGCGTTGCTATCGGCAGTGACTTACCGGCTTGATGCCGCACAGGGCCTGCAGGTCAGTATCAGCAGCCAGAACGTAGGCGATCAACCCGCGCCCTACGGTGTCGGTTCGCATCCTTATCTGACCTGCAACATGACCCTGGTGGATCACTGCCTGCTTACGCTGCCGGCCGCGATTGCAGAAGGGGATTTTCTTACCCCGCGTCGGTTGGCGTCGACGCAGATCGACTGCAGTGTTAACACCCGCGCAGCCGGACGCGAATGGGAGGTGAGATTAACTTGTCCACAGCAGGCACTTTCGGTTTTTTTACGCAGCGATCAACCCTGGTTGCAAATTTACAGCGGCGAAAAACTTGGCCGCACGGGATTGGCAGCCGAGCCGATGAGTTGTCCACCTGACGCGTTCAATTCTGGCATTGATGTGATTTTTCTTGCGCCACAGGCGCGCCATCTCATGACGTTCACGATTGGCTGTGACCAGCACGAATCACGCTAAACCTTATTTTTTTATCCTACAACGCAGAGGTCAGAATGCATTTACAACATCCTGAGACGGCAGGCGTAAAGCTGACTGCCGCCGGTAACGGCTTTTCACTGACTTATCAAAACCGACAGATTCTTAGCCACAGCGAGGAAAAACCCTGTCTGTGGATAGGCAATGGCAACGCCGATATCGACATGTTTCGCGGCAATTTCAGTATTAAAGACCGGTTGAATGAAAAACTGGCGTTAACCTCGGCCGTTGTGACCGCGCAGGACACCGGCTGGACGGTGCGCTTCTCACGCGGAGAGGTATTTAGCGCCACGCTGATCATCGGCACAGATGAAAACGGCCGCCTGTTGCTTACGCTGACAAACGACAGCGACAGGCTTAACCGTATCTGGCTGAGGCTGTCAGCGCAGCCAGACGATCATATCTACGGCTGTGGCGAGCAGTTTTCCTGTTTTGATTTGCGCGGGAAACCTTTTCCGCTCTGGACCAGCGAACAGGGCGTCGGGCGCAATAAGAAAAGCGTGGTCACCTGGCAGGCTGACTGTGCAGAGAATGCCGGTGGAGATTACTACTGGACCTTTTTCCCACAGCCGACCTTTGTCAGCAGCCAGAAGTATTACTGCCATGTGGATAACAGCGGCTACATGAATTTTGACTTCAGTGCAGCGGATTATCATGAACTGGCTTTCTGGGAAAATAACGCCACGTTACGTTTTGAATGTGCCGATACCTACATCGCCCTGCTGGAAAAAATGAGTGCCCTGTTGGGGCGTCAGCCGGAATTACCGGACTGGGTTTACGATGGCGTCACGCTGGGGATCCAGGGCGGCACCGACGTCTGCCAGCAGAAGCTGAACAAAATGCGTCAGGCGGGCGTGAAAGTGAATGGCATCTGGGCGCAGGACTGGTCCGGCATCCGGATGACCTCCTTCGGCAAACGCGTGATGTGGAACTGGCAGTGGGACAGCGAGCTTTATCCCCAACTGGACGCGCGCATTCAGCAGTGGAAAGCGGAAGGCGTACAGTTCCTGTCTTATATCAACCCTTACGTCGCCAGCGACCGTAACCTGTGCGAAGAGGCCGCCCGGAAAGGATATCTGACCAAAAATGCGGCTGGGGACGATTACCACGTCGAATTTGGTGAGTTTTATGCGGGCGTCGTCGATCTCACGAATCCGGAGGCTTACCACTGGTTCAAAGGCGTCATCAAAGACAATCTGATTGCCCTGGGCTGTCGCGGCTGGATGGCGGATTTTGGGGAGTACCTGCCAACGGACACGTATCTGCACAACGGCGTCAGCGCCGAAATCATGCACAATGCCTGGCCCGCGCTGTGGGCGAAGTGTAACTACGAGGCGCTGGAAGAAACCGGCAAACTCGGTGACGTGCTGTTCTTTATGCGTGCGGGTTACACCGGCAGTCAGAAATACTCCGTGATGATGTGGGCCGGGGATCAAAATGTTGACTGGAGCCTGGACGATGGCCTGGCCTCGGTGGTGCCCGCCGCGCTGTCACTGGCGATGAGCGGCCACGGTTTGCATCACAGCGACATCGGTGGCTACACCACGCTGTACGGCATGAAACGCAGTAAAGAACTGCTGCTTCGCTGGTGTGACTTCAATGCTTTTACCCCGATGATGCGCACCCATGAAGGGAACCGTCCTGGCGATAACTGGCAGTTTGACAGCGATGAAGAAACCATTGCCCACTTTGCCCGCATGTCCACGATCTTCACCACCTTAAAACCTTATATCAAGCAGGCTGTCGCGCAGAATGCCCACTCGGGCTTACCCGTTATGCGCCCTTTGTTTTTGCACTATGAAGCGGATGCCCGCACCTACACGCTCAAATACCAATATCTGCTGGGGCGTGACCTGCTGGTGGCACCGGTTTATGAAGAGGGCCGCCGCGACTGGTCGCTCTATCTGCCTGAAGACCGCTGGGTCAACATGTGGACCGGAGAAACGTTAAACGGCGGGGATATCACTGTCGCCGCGCCGATGGGGCAGCCGCCGGTATTTTATCGGGCAGACAGCGAATGGCAGTCATTGTTTGCTTCATTACGGCTTGCTGGCAGTCAGATATTGCCACAGTAGCGGGAGAAAGGATTATGGATTTCTTTACGCTACTTACACCTGAAGGTCTGGAAATCACCAC
>JGI24739J22299_10000287_pt1 | contig 16964 bp, 12 predicted proteins | sample KBSCornC5_FD_22299 | JGI IMG/M metagenome (IMG submission 22299)
CCGCCAGTCCTGCACCCGCGAGCGCAGTCGCGAACAAGGCCTGCCGCCGATCCACGCCTGAAGCTTTGTCGGTCATCCTGATCTCCCCGAGCGCGGTCGTCTCGCCGGGATGGCGGCGACCAGTCATTGTGATGCTCTCGGAAGGCTGAGGCTGCGCGTGCAGCCCTCGCTCCCTCAGGAAGGGAACCTAAGCCATATCATATATGATCGTCAACTGGTCTGACAAAAAGCGCTGCGTTCTGAAGCAGATCGTTGCCGCTCCAGTGTGAAAAAGTCAGACAATTAGCTTTGAGCTCAGCTGAAATGAGATCGGAAAATCACATTTCCACGATAGCTTTGATCACACCCGCGCTGGCTTCCGCCCACTGCGGTAAAATCCCCGCCGCCGCTTCGAGCGGCGCGCTGTGCGTGTGCAGCGCATCGGTCGGCACGCGGCCGGCGCGGATTGCCTCGATCACCGCTTCGAAGTCGGCGCGGGTGGCATTGCGGCTGCCGTGCAGGCTGGTCTCACGCTTGTGGAATTCCGGATCCTCGAAGCTGATCGCGCCCTGCACGATCGATACGAGCACATAGGTTCCGCCATGCGCAAGAAAGCCGAAGCCCGCTTCCATCGCGGTGCGGTTGCCGGTCGCGTCGAACACGATGTCGAAATACTCGCCATCCGTGGCGGCGGCGAGCTGATCGCGGAGCTCCGGTCCCGGCGCGAAGGTCTGGCCCACGCCCAAATGCTCGCGGCAGAACAGCGCGCGATCGGCGCGGCCCTCGACCACGCTCACCTCGGCGCCCATGTCGCTCGCGAANAGGGCGACCGCCATGCCGATCGGACCCGCGCCGACGACCAAAGCGCGCTGGCCCGCCTTCGTATTGCCGCGCATCACTGCGTGGCGGCCGATCGCCAGGAATTCCACCATAGCCGCCTGTTCGAGAGTCAGCCCCTCGGCCGCAAGCACGGCGGACGCGGGCACCGAAAGATATTCGGCGAAACCGCCATCGCGATGCACGCCGAGCACGGCGATGCGCATGCAGCAATTGGACTTTCCGCGACGGCAGGCGACGCACTCGCCGCAGGAGAGATAAGGCAGGATGCAGACGCGATCGCCGGCCTCGAAGCCGCTCTCCGCATCGGCCTCGGCCACCTCGCCGGCCAGCTCGTGACCCATGACACGCGGGTAGGAGAGATAAGGCTGGGTGCCGCCGAAAATGTGATAGTCGGTGCCGCACACGCCGACGCGACGGATCCGCACGAGGACTTCGCCCGGCGCGCGCGCCGGACGCTCCCGCTCAGCCAGTGCCAGCTGGCCCGGCGCCTCGCAAATCAATGCTCGCATGGATTCTCCTGTCGCCGACTCTGGGACGTTGCGGGCCATTAGTCGGACAATAAGCCCTCAATCAATGCCGGCGCCGGTCTCAGGTGAGCCTGACCCTCAGCGCGCCGCCGGAATATGCCACCGCGCGTCCCTCACGAGCATCGAGCGGCGATTGGCCTGGGCGTACCCGATGCAGGACGAACGTGCGCCGCGCCAGCATGCCCGGGTAGGCGCCCTCGCGTGCGCCGATGTGGAGCTCACCGCTCTTATCATTCCAGGTGAAGCCAATGCGGCTGCCCGCGCCATGTTCGTAGCGATTGCTCAGGCCATCATCCTCGTAGAGGGTGAAGCTGCCGTCGCGTCCCGGAAAGACGTAGATGTCGATCCGCTCGCCTGTCGCTTCGGCCGTGGATTGAAGCACCGGCCCCAGCGGTAGGATGCTTCCTGCGCGGGCATGTAAAGGCACGCGGTCGATCGGCGCCGGCACATCATGGGCGCGCCCACCTTCGCGATGCTCGCCCGTCCAGACATCGTACCAGCCGCCCGCCGACGTGGGGAGATAAACCGGCCAGCTGGCCGCACCCTGCGCCAACACGGGTGCGACATGCAGCGCGCGGCCGAAGAGGTAGGCATGGCGCTCGTCGAGCGCGCGAGCATCTGTGGGAAAGTCGAAGACGAGCGGCCGCATCGGTGGTACGCCCTTGTGCGTCGTCTCGCCTGCCAGGCTGTAGATGTAAGGTAGCAGCCGGTAGCGTAGTTCCAGATAATGGCGCGCGATCGTCTCGACCTGGTCGCCATAGCGCCAGAATTCGGTATTGGTCTGGTAACCGTGCACACGCTGCAGCGGCAGGAACGTCGCATATTGGAACCAGCGCAGGAAGCGCTCGCGATAGGCGGGATCCTCATATTGGCCGGGGCCGGGCCGGAAGAAGCCGCCTGCATCGACGGTCCAATAAGGATAGCCCGCCGCCGCCATGTTCAGACCAGCGGGGATCTGCCGTGTGAGCGTGTCCCAGCCATTGCCGATGTCACCCGACCAGGTCGTGGCGGCGTAGCGCTGCTGGCCTGGAAATGCGCTACGCGTCAGGATCATCACGCGCCGGTCCGGTTCAGCGCGCCGCCGCCCTTCATAGACGGCGCGCGCCACCTTGAGCGGGAAGATCAGCCGGACATGTTCGCCCCGTCCGGCGGCGGTCATCCGGCCGACCAGATCGTCATTCTCCGGCTCGGTCGCATCCTGCCACCAGGCATCGATGCCGAGCCGGCCGAGCCGCTGATCCTGGTTCGCGCAGTAGAAAGCGGTCGCCTTTGGATTGAAAAAGTCGATCCATTCGGTGTCGGAAATGTAGCAGTTACGGGCCGCAGCCTCCTTGCCCAGTTCGGTCTCGCGGCCGATCTTGGCCCAGACCGACAGCATCAGCCGCGCGCCGTTGTCGTGCAGGCGCCGCACCAGCCCGGCGGGATCGGGATAGAAGCGCTCGTCGAAGCGCATCGCGTTCCAACCGTACTTCCCCCAATATTGCCAGTCCTGCACCATCACATCGACGGGCAGTTTGCGCCGCCGGAATTCCTCCAGGGTGTCGACGATCTCGTCGGATGAATGGAAGCGCTCGCGGCAGTGGATATAACCATAGGCCCAGCGCGGCAGCATCGGCGTCGGCCCGATCAGGTCGCGATAGCCGGCCATGACCTCGTCGGCACTCGGTCCGCCGATCACAACATAGTCGATCGCGTTCGCGACTGGAGAACGCCACGAAGTCTGCGCCCGCGCCGCCCCGAAATAGAGGCTGGGCTCATCGGAATCGTTCGCCTCGACCCGCACATGATGCTTGCCCGGTGCCAACTCCGCGAAAAAGCTGGTGGTCGGCGGCAACCAGAGATTGGCGAAATCGACCAAAGGCTTGCCGTCAATCTCGACATAATGGCGTGACGCCATCTTGCGGCCGATGTCGAGCATGAAGGCGTAGCGGCCGCCCACGTCGATGTTCAGCTCGCCCTCGAAGCTGGCGGTCCGGCGCGAGACTTGCGCATTGCCGGTGGTGGTCGTGACGTTGCTGACCTGCGCCTCGCCCGCCTGAACCTTCGTCAGGTTAAGCCGATCGGCGGGCATGTTCAGCTCGCTCATCCCCAGATTGTGCCAAAGCAGGCCATAGCCCCTGCTCGACAGCAGGAAGGGTTGGCTGATCTGCGTATTCACCTGCGTCAGGCGTCGCGGGAGCGAACGCAGATTAAGCGCGCCGTCCTGGAAACATCCTGTTCCGAACAGATGCTCATCAGCCGGGGAGTCGAATGCCAATTCCGCAGCGTGTACGGTTTCGTCGTAGAGGGGTGCCTGCCTAAGCTGGCGGGTTCCGACGGTTTCGGCGAGCAGCAGTCGCCCCGCACGATTGAAGAAACGCACCGTGGATTGCGCATCGACCTCGCAGCGGAGGAACGGCAGGTCCAATCGCGTCGTGTCGCCATGCTTCGACCGGACAGCCTTTCCGCGCGCGACGATCGGCTGGAGGACGGGGCTTTCAGGCGGTGCGCCGCGTTGGTCGGTCGGCACGAAACGCACGCGGAAAGCGCGATCGCTCAAGGCGATCACCTGCAGGACGCCATCCGGCAGCCAGGCGGAGAAATCCGCCTCGAACGCAGAGGTGCGAGACGCTTTCGCCCAGAGCGGCGTGGTCGCCAAGCCCGCCGCACCGGCGAGAAGGACCGCCCTTCTGCTGATCGGCTCCATCCGCCTGCCTACAATCAGCGCGGAAGTACGATGTCGGCCCGCGTCGCGAACCCTGCGGACTGGCTCGGCACGCCCGTATCGGGCTGGCCCGATCCGACGCTGACCCGATACTGGCCGACTGCTACGTGGCGGGTTCCGTCGGGGGCCACGCTGCTCAAGTCGCGCGGTGACAGGTCGAAGGTCACTGTGCGAGCCTCACCCGGCTTCAGTGAGACGCGCTGATAGCCACGCAGCGCCACCCGTGGCACGCCCGGCTGATCGGGGAAATTGAGGTAAAGCTGTGCCACCTCGTCACCCGCAACCGCACCCGTGTTACGCACCTCGGTCGTGACACGCAGGCCCTGCTCGGCACCGCTTCCCGCGGGCTGCAGCTTGAGCGGCGCGTAAGAGAAATTGGTGAAACTCAGGCCATAGCCGAACGGATAGACGGGCGTGCCCGTGAAATAGCGATAGGTTCGGCCCGCCATCGTATAATCGTCGAACTTCGGCAAATCGTCGAGGCTGCGATAGAAGGTCAGCGGCAAACGGCCCGATGGGTTGCTGCGCCCGGTCAGCACGTTGGCGACCGCCAAACCGCCCGATTGGCCCGGATACCAGGCTTCGAGAATGGCGGCGGCATTATCCTTTGCCCAGGCGAGATTGATCGCGCTGCCGTTCATCACCACCACGATCAACGGCTTGCCGAGTTTCCTGGCTTTTTCGAGCAGCCCGCGCTGATCGGCGGGGAGTTCGAGCGACGTCTTGTCGCCGCCCGAGAAGCCTTCGACGTGGACCGGCATCTCTTCGCCTTCCAGGTCTGACGTCAGCCCCACCACGGCAACGATCGCGTCCGCTCCGGCAGTGCCCGCCGCAAGATCCTTGTCGAGATCGGTTGAGATGCGCTTCCAGAACATGGCGGTGCCGGCCGAGGTCGCGCCGGATTCGGACTGGAGTTGGATCGGATAGCGCCGGCCTTTCTCCAGCTTCACCTCCACCAGGTGGAGCGGCTCGGCCCATTGGGTGTAGCGCCCAGCCGACACCGCCGGCTTGCCATCCACTTGCACGCTACCCTTCACGCCGGTGAGCGCGATGCGATACGTGCCCGTTTCCGGCGGAACCAGAAAGCCCGTCCACACCACTTTGTGGTTCTCGCCGATCTGCTTCATCTCGGCCGCGCGCGAGGTTACGTTTCGCTCGACCGTCGTCGCCACGGGCTTGGCCTCATAGTCACGAGGCGCCTTAGCGTCGCTGCCGGGCGCAGCGGGCTTTGCATTATAATATTGGGCGCGTAGTCCGCGCTTGCCGTCGGGTGTGACGAACATCGCATCGGGCACGGGGTCGCCATCCGTGATCGAGGCTGTGAAGGGAACGACCTTGATCTGGGCGCCGGGCATGGCGGTGTGCAGGCCGTCCAGGACCGAGATGGGCGGAGCGCTCAGCGCCGACGAATAATTGCCGCGCAACACGCGCGTCGCATCCGCGAGCGGCCCGATCAACGCGATCTTCGTCGCCGGCTTGAGCGGCAGAACCCCGTCGTTCTTGAGCAGGACCAGGCTTTCGATTGCGGTTTTCAACGCGAGCGCCTGGTGATCCGGCGTGCCTATCGCGCTGACAGGCACATTGGAGAGCGCACGCTGCTTCAGGCCCGGCAGGTCGCCATTGGCGAAACGTGCCGAGAACAGGCGCACCAGTGCCCGGTCCAGATCACCCTCGGTGATNAGGCCGCGCGCCACCGCTTCCTTGTAACGATCCCCAAGGTTGGTCGCGCCGCCCAGGGTCGCGCCGTTGCATTCGTTATCGACGCCGGCGCGAATGGCGGCGGCAACCCCGGCCGCAGGGTCGGGCGCATATTTATGGTGCTGCGAAATATCGACGACGGCGTCGCAATCCGACACGACATAGCCGTTGAAGCCCCACGCGCCGCGCAGATGATCCTTCAGTAGCAAGTCGCTGGCGCACGCAGGCTGGCCGTCGACGCGGTTGTACGCGCACATGATCGATCCCGCATGGGCNTCCACGATCGCGGCGCGGAAAGCGGGAAGATATGTGTCCTCCAGATCATGTGGCGAGACGAAGACGTTTGCCGAATGGCGGGTCGATTCCGGGCCGCTATGGACCGCGAAGTGCTTGGGTGTGGCGATCACGTCCGGCAGGTTGGGATCCGCCCCCTGCATGCCGGTGACGAAGGCCACGCCCATGGTCCCGGTCAGGAACGGATCCTCGCCATAGGTCTCCTGCCCACGCCCCCAGCGAGGATCGCGGAAGATGTTGATATTGGGCGACCAGGTATCGAGCCCGGTGCCGATCTTGCCCAGCTTGCCCGTCTGGCGTCCGAGCGTGTGCAGCGCGCGCACCTCGGTGCTGATCGCGCTCGCAACATCATGCACCAGCGGCGCGTCGAAGGTGGCGGCAAGCCCGACGGGTTCGGGGAAATTGGTTGTGGGCACCGCACCGATTGCGCCGTGCAGCGATTCCGTCCACCAGTTATAAGCCGGAACGTCGAGCCGCGGGATGGCCGGCGCGACGTTGACGAGCTGGCCCACCTTTTCATCGAGCGTCATCTTCGCCACCAACGCGGTGGCGAGGCGATCCGCATCGGCACGCGCCGCCGAAGTCTGGGACGCGGGAGCGGCGGACGAGGGGCTCAGTCCCAGCGCCATGCCTGCCAGCAACAATCCACGCAGTGCAGCAAGCGACCGGGTCTTCATCCTCTATTCCCCTCTTATGAGATTTCTTGCCCGCCGGCCGTCTCAGACGGCGGACAAACCATATTCGTGGATCTTGCGGATCAGATCGCGGTGGCGCGGTAAGCCAAGACGCAGCTTCTCGGTCATCGCCGCATTTTCGCGCATCGTGCGTTCCGCAAGCTTAGCATCCGGCGCGGTCGCCTCGGGCGCCACTTCGCTGCGGAAATCCATGCCGTAGAGCACATATTGGTAGCTCGCCGCCGGGAAGACTTCATCCAGCCGGTCGAACTCGTCGTGGAACCAGGGCGGCTGATAGCGCCAAAGCTGCAGCAGATCCTGGAGCCGATCAGGGATCGTCTCCGGCAGCATATTGTCGCGCCAAAAGGCCGTGTCGCGGCGCTTGCTCAGCACATAATGGAGCTTGAGGAAGTCGATGATCCGGCCCCACCGGTACATTGTCGAGTCGTTGTATCGGCGGGCGACGATGTCCATCACCTCGCGATTGGCGGGCATTTGCTCGGCGATCATCTTGGCCGAAAGCTCGATCAGCACGATCGCCGAGGATTCGAGCGGTTCGAGAAAGCCCGCGGCGATGCCGACCGCGACGCAATTGCGTTTCCAGAATTGCTCACGGTGGCCCGCGCGTAGCTTGATCTTGCGAACCGGCTTGTCCTTCACCGCATCGCCGACATAGGCGCGTAGCGCGCGTTCCGCCTCTTCGTCGCTCTGGTGCCGGCTGGAGAAAACGTGGCCCACACCGCGCCGGGTGGGCAAGCCTATATCCCAGATCCAACCCGCATCCTGCGCCGTCGATTTGGTGTGCGTGGCGATCGGGCTTTGCTCGTTCTCGTACGGCACCTGTATCGCAAGCGCCGTGTCGCAGAACAGGACGTCGTTGCACTCCTTGAAGCCGACCTCCAGCGCCTTGCCTAGCAGCAGGCTGGCGAAGCCGGTGCAATCGACGAACAGGTCGCCCTCGATCTCGCCCGCTTGTTCGGTAACGATGCTCTTGATGTCGCCGTTCTCGGCCAGTTCGACCTGCTGCACGTCGGCCAGCACGTGGCGCACGCCCAACTTTTCGGTCGAATGGCGCTGCAGAAAGGGTGCGAATTTGCCCGCATCGAGATGGTAGGCATAGTTCTGAAGTCCCGCATATTCGGGCGTGGTGATCGTCTTGGGCGCAAGCCCGTCGTCGCAAATCTTGCCCTGCGGGCACACCGCGTCGCAGAAGCTCTGGCCGTTAGCTTTCTGAAGCCAGTGCGGCACCAGGTTGATCTGATCGAAACCCTGCGGAAGGACGAGCGGATGATAATAAGCGTCGTCTTCGGCGCCGGTCGTCCATTTCGCGAAGAGCGCGCCCTGTTTGAAGGCGGCGTCGCATTCGCGGAAAAATTCTGTTTCTGAAACGCCGATCTTCTTCAGCGTCGAACGGAGCGTCGGCCAGGTCCCTTCGCCCACGCCGATGATCGGCACGTTCGGCGATTCAACCAATGTCACGGAAAAGCTGGCCGGAATCCGACCGCGATGTTTCGCGGCGATAATTGCTGCGGTGAGCCACCCGGCGCTTCCGCCACCGACGATTACGACATTGCGGACGGGGCGTACCATGGTGCGATCACGATAAAGAAAAGAGGGGGCGCCCGCTAGCGAGCGCCCCCGGTAGGTCATGGATTACAGGTGGAACCGCACACCCGCCGTGTAGCGGCGGCCGTAGGACCAGATGTCGAGCGTCTGGTTCTTGTAACGGCCATGCGTGCTGTACGTCGAGTTGTTGAGGTTGGTACCCTCGACGAACACGGTGATCTGCTTCGTGATGTCGTAGCTGGCCGACGCGTCGATCTGCAGCTGTTTGTCGACGAAGACCGGTTCGGCACCATAGGTACCGCCCTGGCCTTGGCCGAAATTGAGCAGATAGTTATCACGCCAGTTCGCCGCGACGCGCGCCTGGATACCGTGCTTGTCGTAGAAGCCGACGAAATTCGCCGACTTGGCAAGGCCCGTGATCGAGAAGGCGCTGCCGGTAACAATCGAAGCGTCATACTTGCGATTGGTCGAGGGCAGCGTGGCATTGGCCTGAAGGCCGAAGCCGGTGTCACCGAACACGTGCTGCAGCGCGATTTCAACGCCCCGAACGGTCGCTTCCGGACCATTGACGGGGGAGTTGATCCTGAACTGCGCCACGGCGCCGGTGCTGGGGTCGATAACCCCGTTGATCGGCGCCGTCACCACGCCACCAACGATGAAGTTGGTAATGTGCTTCAGGTAGAAGTTCACCGCCAGATAGGAGTTCCGCTGATAATACCACTCCAAGCCGGCGTCGAAGTTATCCGACAGGTATGGCTTCAAATCAGCGTTGCCGCTGCTCGCCGACAGGCTGCCGACGCGCAGCGTTCCCAGGTTTACGGTGGGCTTCAGATCGCTGAGGGCAGGCCGCGTCAGCGTGCGCGACGCATCGAGGCGAGCAATCAGCGTAGGCATGATCTCCAGCTTCGCATCGAGGCTGGGGAGCAGATAGTTGTAATTGCTCTTACGGATAATCGGCTGGGTGGCCGAGAAGCCGTCACCACGCGGTCCGAGTGCCGGATCCGGCTGGATCAGCGTCGGATCGCCGGCAGGCCGACGGAGGCCCAACAGCACGCGACCTTGTGCTCCCGTCGACAGGTGCGTCCCCTCGTCGCGGACGCCGGCCGAAATGTGGAACGGCATGCCTGCAACTTCCGCCTCGAAGCTCGTCTTGAAGAAGATCGAGTAGGTATGCTCCGTAATGTCGAAGATGCTGCCCGGATCGAGCGTCGGGGCCACCGATCCGCCCGAGGCTTCGAGGAGCTTATAGACGGCATACGGATCATATCTGATGATCGCGGGGCCGAGATTGCCCTTATAACCCGGGATCCAGCCTGACGTGCTGATCGTTCCCTGATAGACGTTGGCCGGCAGCGGACAGATGCCGCCTGTCGAACCGCCAGAGCGGCCCGAGCAGGTACCGTAGCCCGAACGGCTGGCGAACACGCCGTTGCTAAACGTGCTCGTATTTTCGCCGTGCAGCTTATCTTCGATATATTGGGCGCCCAGCTTGACGCTGAAGCCATCCTTGTTCCAGCCAAGCGCGCCGCGGAGCTGTCTGACGAGGTCGGTATTATAGGCTACACCGCGGACGATGACGTGCGAGCCGATCACGCTCTGATCCGTGAAGCGTGACACGTCGCCTGCCGGCCCGATGTCATGGATCTGCGGATAATAGTCGCTGCTCGGGCCAAGGATCGTGACGCCGGTATTCGCACCAAGCACGGTCGTGCTGCCGTTGGTGCCACCGTAGCCAATGTCCATGCTGTCGCTGTAGCCCTTCCGGCCCGGGTTACGCGTGCTTCGCGCAATCGCCCCGTCGAGCTCGAACTGCAGCCCCTCCATGATGTCCCATTTCAGGTTTGCGCCGAACTGGTTGGTCTCGAGGGTGTTCTTGAACTTCTGCGCATTGAAATCCATCGGCGTGCCGAATTGGTTGAAGTCGATCGCAGTGCCGTTCGAGTCCACCTTGATATTGCGCAGGTCGCCGCCGTTGAACCAGGCAGCATAGCCATAATCACTGCCGCTGAGCTTCTGGCGGCTAAAATTGTCGTCGATCGTCAGCAGCAAGCTATCGGTGGGCTTCCACTGGACGGCAACGCGGCCGTCGATGCGCTCGTCACGGTTATATTGCTGGTCGATGCCCTGCTGCTGCGGGACCCAGTTAGCGACACCGGTCCGGTTGGCGGCCAGGTTAGCCGTCTGAGCTGGGGTGCACGTCGGCGTCAGCTGGCATTTGAATAGGCCGAGGGTCTGCCCGCCAAGCTCGTTGCTGCCCTGCTGGCCGATCCAGCCCGGGATGAACACGTGGTTCGAAGTCGTATCGTGGCGCGTATAAGCGATGTCGGCCAGTACGCCGATTGTGTCGTCTGCGAACGTGTCCGACAGCAGCAGGCCGCCGGTGGGTTCGACATCCTTGTTACGCGACTGGAGCGAGCCCGACGCCGTTGCTGACGCATGGAAACCCGGCCGATCGAACGGCTTGGGGAACTCGACATTGATAGTACCGCCGATGGCGCTGGTCGAAAGCTCGACGTCCGGTGTCTTCAGAACGTTCAGCCGGCCAACGAAGTCCGCGCCTACGGTCGTGAAGTCGACGCCGCGGTTGCCGGTCGCCGTCGAAATGTGGCGGCCGTCATATAGCGTGTCGATGAAGCCGCCGCCAAAGCCGCGGATGCTGACGCCGGTCGCTTCGCCGCGCGCGCCGCTGCGCTGGATGGAAACGCCAGGCAGACGCTGCAGTGCGGCCGCGACGTTCGAATCCGGGAACTTGCCGATATCTTCAGCCGAGATGGCGTCGACGACGCCCGCGGCATTGCGCTTGATGTCGAGGTTCCGCTGCAGCGAGCCGCGGATGCCGGTGACGACGATTTCCTGCGCTTCGTCCGTGGTGGTCGTCGCAGCAGGCGCCGCGGTTTGAGCAGTCGCAGGCGCGGCGATAGCGAGCGCCAGGATGCTCGAGGCGGTGGTTAGTGCCAGCCGTCGGCCAGGATTTTGGCCACGACTCAGCAACGTTATTGGTATCCCCATCAGTCCCTCTCCCGTGTCTTCTTGCGACTGATGGGATCCCATGATCTCCATCTGCCGCACGGTTCTTCCCTGACCGTGGCTCTTTTTTCGGGTGATAAGCGGGGCGGCTGAAGGCGCGCCGAGCTTCCAACCCGAATCCCGGATTCACTGGTCAACACCAACCTTATTCCGTTACGGTAGCGCTATCAAGACCGAATTGTCGGAGTAATTTCCCTTGTGATTTTCACCTGTTATGCCTGAAGCAGCGAAACAGCGTCACAAGCGGCCCTATCAGATAGGATTTGGCCATATCATTGATTCTAAACGTTGCAGAAAGATCACAAGAGGGTGCGAGCCGCAGCTATAATTAAGGTAAATAGATTAAATCTCCGCCAGAGTATGGGGGAGAGAGGCGGTGTTAGCGCCAACAGCAGGCGCTTTCTGTAGGGGCAATGAATTAGCGGCTTGCCTGCGGCAGAGCCGGAGAACATGAACAAGGGGGAGGAGCGAAATGGCGGAACCGACTGAGTTGCTGAACAGCGTCGATCACCGGGGGCTGAAGATGCACCCGATCGGAGGCGAGCATCCACCCTTCGTGCCGATTGCGCTCGGCGAATTTCCCGCAGCGGCGGCGGTATGTCCGCTATTTTTCAACCGCGATTCAGAGACCGGCGAATTCTACATCGGCGCGATGTTCGGTTTCGAGGCGGGCGAGTTGCTGGTGGAGGATGCCGATAAGCGTGACGCTTTGTTCCGTCCGCTTCACCTGCAGCGTCAGGGCTTCTTCATCTCTGACGAGAATATTGCGATCGATCTCGATGATCCTCGCTTCGCCGAGGGAGCCTCCGTCGCCTTGTTCGAGGAGGATGGGCAACCGACCGAGGCGCTGCGCCGCGTGCAGTGGGCGCTGGGCCAGCTCAATGGCAGCGCGGACGCGACGCGAGAATTCGTTCGCGACATGCTCGCGCTCAAACTGGTCGAGCCCGTGGATATTTCCCTCAGCTTCGATGACGGACGGCAATTACGGCTGGACGGCCTCTACACGATCAGCCGCGATGCGCTGGCGGACCTCGACGATGGGCAGGTGGTGGACCTGTTCCGCCGGGGCTATCTCCAGGCAGCTCATTGCATGACATTGTCGCTCAATCAGGTGGCGGTACTTGCGCGCCGGCGGAACGCGCGACTGGCATCGGCTTAACGTGACGGGCGTGAGGGAGTCGCTGCCCCACGTGCCGGATGCCGATCCGGCACATTTTAGCGACGCCGCCACCTTTCGTGAGCAGATCGTGCGGCCGTGCCGCCCTGTTATTTTGCGCGGCGCATTTCGGGATTGGCCGGTGGTGCAGGCGGTCCGATCGCCGGCTGGCCTTGGCGATTATCTCGGCCGGTTTGCCACGCCCACGCCCGCGCAGGCCTTTATCGGCGATCCAGGAATCGCGGGCCGCTATTATTATGCGGAGGGGCTGAAAGGCTTCAATTTCGAGCGCGCCGACATGGATGTGCGCAGCGGTATCGAACGCGTTCTTGCGAGTGCCGATACCCCCGGATCGCACAGCGTTTATCTGGGGTCGCTGCCCACCAACACATATTTCCCCGGCTTCGCGCGCGAGAATCCGGCCGCGATAATGCCGACAGATGTGGTTCCACGCATCTGGATCGGCAATGCCTCGCACGTCGCATGCCACTACGACACCTTCGACAATCTCGCCTGCGTTGTCTTGGGGCGGAGACGTTTCACGCTTTTCCCGCCGGAAACGATCGGTGATCTCTATGTAGGCCCGATCGACAATACGATGGCGGGCCAGCCGGTCAGTCTCGCCGCGGGCTCGCCGCCTGACGATCCGCGCTATCCGCGCTTTGCTGCGGCGCGTGCGCGCGCCTGTGTGGCGGATCTCGAACCCGGCGACGCGCTCTACCTGCCGAAATTATGGTGGCATCAGGTCGAGGCGACCGATCCAGTCAACGTGCTGGTCAATTATTGGTGGGATGCGTTCGCCCTCGGCCCCGATGCGCCTTACATCGCCATGCTGCTTTCCATGATCAACATTGCCGAACGCCCGCCTGCGGAGCGGAGCGCATGGCGCGCCTTCTTCGATCATTATGTGTTCCGGCCCGACGGCCACCCTCTCGCGCACCTGCCCGAAAGCAGTCACGGCATATTGGGCTCGCTCGCTGGCGGCACCTATGGCCGAATCCGCGCCTTCGTCATGCGCCAGTTGCGGGGCGATTGAGGCGGGCGCGTTAGCCGGTCGGGGCTCGGGATTCGCAGCAATGTCCTTGATCGCAGCTCAAATGATAGCGTAACCATTGGTGAACAAGGGCGGACCGACCAGTCCCGAGCTTGGCCTGGGGCGCGCAGAAACGCCGAAAATCAAGGGGATGTATCATGAGGCTGATCGGACCAGCGCGCATCGCGGCTGCCATCGCGTTGATGGGTGCAGCTGCGCCGCTACTGGCACAGGCCGGCACAAACACGCCGCCGCTCGTCGCCGGCGCGCGCGCCGTGACGGTGCAGCATATCAAGGTCCACGCGCCTACTATCGAGGGCAATCTCGAAGGGGAAAGTGCCGATCGCGACGTGATGGTGGTGCTGCCGCCGAGCTACGCGTCCGCGCCCAAGCGTCGCTATCCGGTGGTCTATGCGCTCCACGGCTACTCGATCGGTGCCGAACAATGGACCCACGAGATCCACGTACCGCAGACGATCGAGGGCGCGTTCGCCAAAGGCGCGCGCGAGATGATCGTGGTGTTCCCCGATTCGAAGACGATCCACAACGGGTCGATGTATTCGAGCTCGGCGACGACGGGTGATTTCGAAACCTTCATCGCGCGCGATCTGGTCCGCTACATTGACGCGCATTATCGCACCATTCCCGATCGGTTGAGCCGCGGGTTGATGGGCCACTCGATGGGCGGCTACGGCACGGCGCGTGTTGGCATGAAGCATGCCGACATGTTCGGCGCGATCTATATGATGAGCCCATGCTGCTTGTCGGCGCGGATGGCGGGTCCGATCGACCCGAAGGTCGCCGCCGCACTGGAAGCGGTCAAGTCTCCCGCTGACTCGCCCAGCTTGCCCTTCCTGTTGCGTGCGCAGCTTGCGTCTGCGGCGGCTTGGTCGCCCAACCCCAAGAACCCGCCCCTCTACCTCGATCTGCCGACCAAGAACGGCGTGACCCAGCCCGATGTGCTGGCGAAATGGGCGGCCAACGCGCCGCTGGCCTTTGTCGACCAATATATCGCCAACCTGCGTCGCTATCGGGCGATCGCGATCGACGTTGGCGATCAGGATGGACTCAAGGTGGATGCGGGCAAGCTCCACGACATCCTCGACAGCTATGGGATCGCTAACAGCTTCACCATCTATCCGGGCACGCACGTCAGCAACGTGGCATTCCGCTTCCAGGATTATGCGCTTCCCTTCTTCAGCGAGCATCTCGCCTTCGGCCGAGCCCGCTGAGAGGAGATCTTCCAGATTTGCGCGGCTCCGTCCCTCTTGGCGGCGCAAAAAAAAGGGCCTGCCGCAGCAGGCCCCTGGAGTGAGGAAACTATCGCGAGGCACGCGATAGCGCTACCATAATGCCGCCGATCCGTGCGAAGTCAATTGCCCGTCGGCATTTGCGCGAAGCTCGGCAGGGCAGGATCGAGTGTATCCCAAGCCCATGCGCGCGAGGCATAAGTGACGGCATCGGGTTTGAACCGCCCCGGATCGTCCAGGCTGGCCGCGTGAATCGTGAACAGCTCGGGCATCATCGAAAAGGTCAAATAGACCGGTGATCCGCAGGTCGGGCAAAAGGCGTGTGTCTTCACATTGCCGTTGTCGGCCACCGCCTCCCACCGCGACGCCGCCCCGGTGACGACGACACCCTCGCCCGCGAAAGTGATATAAGAACCATGCCCCGTCCCGCTCAGGTGCTGGCACGTGCGGCATTGGCAGTGGTTGGAGAAAATCCGTTTGCCGGGAATGTCGTATCGAATTGCGCCGCACATGCAGCCGCCGGTGTAGTTTTCGCTCATGGTTTCCGCCCGCCGGAGAGATGCTGTTGGGTTGCCGCGATCTTATTGCTCGCTTGGGAGTGGGCGGAGCCGCTCAAGAACCTTGGGCCAGCCCTCGCCCATATTCTTGAAGGCGGTTTCGTTGCGGGGAAGCTCGAAACCCGAATGGACCAGGCGGAGCCGCGTTCCACCCGGCGCGGGCGCAAGCGTCCAGGTCACCACCGTGTCGAGCCGGGATCCGTAGCCGATATTGTCCGCATCGCCACCACGCCAGGCGAAGGCAAAGCGCTCGTTCGGCACCACATCCAGCACCTCGCAGTGAATGGTTCCGTCCCATTTCCCCGCCGGCGTGGTCTGAAAGGTGAATTGATTTCCCGGCTCCGGGGCGAAGCCGGTCGGCTCCATCAGCCAGCGTGAGATCACCTCGCCGGTCGTAAGCGCTTTCCACACCGCGGTCGGAGCGAAGGGAAGGACTTCCTCGACCACGATCTCGCGCGTGTCGGTATCCACTGCCATGTCATTCACGTGTCCATCTCCTTCAGGACGGTGCGCAGGTTTGCGAAGCGTTCGCGCCAGAAGGCGCCATAGTGATCCATCCAGTCAGCAAGGGGCCTGAGCCCCTCCGGCGCGACGCGGTAAAAGACTTTCCGCCCCTCTGGGCGCTCGGCGACCAGGCCGGCCTGTTTCAGCGCCTTGAGGTGCTGTGAAATCGCGCCCTGCGTCACGCCGCTTCCCCGCGTGAGCTCCACCACGCTGATTTCCTCACATTGCGCGATCCGCTCGAAGACTGATCTGCGTGTAGGTTCGGACAATGCGCGCATGACGGCGTCGACGGGGTGGGCCGCGATCATGCGAATCGATTAGTGCGGGCTAATCAATTAGTCAATACTAATGCATCCCGTTCTGGAATGCCGATTCACCGAGGGGTGTCAGCTCTGCCCGTGTTCGCTCTTCGCCAGTATCGAAAGCCGTTGCGCGAGGTCGGCGCCGTGACCCGCGATCCGAAGGATCTTCAAGCGTCCCTGCGATCCCGATAGGACTCTGCTCTTCGAGCGAGGAACGCCGAGCTGCTTGGCGAGGAAGGCGATCAGCGCGTCATTCGCGGCGCCGTCGACGGGAGGAGATGCGACGCGGATCGCGAGCGCGGTCCGGCCATCCACCTGAGGCTGGATACCGACGATCTCAGTGCGTGAGGCGCGCGGCGTCGCCCTCACGGCCAGCGTCAGGCCATCCGCATCTGCAGTCCAGGGCAGTGAGCCTTGGTCGTCCGCCTGATCCATGCTTCGGCCCAGCCGACTCAGCGGAGCGGCCGGGTCAACACGTGATGGCGTAGCCCGACAGCGTTGTGGCGATCGGCGGTCTTTATGCGCCAATCAGCAGTCATGCCCGCGTTCAGCGCCCGTCGCGACGCCCAAGCAGGCGTAGCCGCAGCGCGTTCAGCTTGATGAAGCCTGCAGCATCGCGCTGGTCGTACGCTCCCTGATCGTCCTCGAAGGTCACCACCTTCTCGGAATAGAGCGTGTTCGGCGATTTGCGGCCGATCACCTGCACCCCGCCCTTGTACAATTTAAGGCGGACGGTGCCGGTCACCTTCGCTTGGCTATGGTCGATCGCCGCCTGCAGCATCTCGCGCTCGGGGCTGAACCAGAAGCCGTTATAGATCAGCTCGGCATAACGCGGCGCGAGCTCGTCCTTCAG
>JGI24739J22299_10000289_pt1 | contig 16934 bp, 14 predicted proteins | sample KBSCornC5_FD_22299 | JGI IMG/M metagenome (IMG submission 22299)
AAGACGGCGATTTTGCCGCCTATAAAGAAGGAGATAAGATCATCCCCTGGCAGATCCTCGGCGTATTCCGCGGCAGCCAGCTGGAGAACGTCCGCTATGAGCAGCTGTTGCCCTACGTGCAGCCCGAAGAAGGAGATCCCTTCCGCGTACTGCTGGGCGACTTCGTCACCACAGAAGATGGTACCGGTATCGTACATACCGCTCCCGCCTTTGGTGCAGACGATAACCGCGTAGGCAAGAAATACGGCATCGGCATCCTGACCCTGGTAGACAGGCAGGGCAAGTTCCTGGACAGCGTAGGCGAGTTCGGCGGCCGTTACGTAAAGAACTATAAAGACGAGAAAGACTATAAAGACGTGGATGTTGACATCGCTGTGAAGCTGAAAAAAGAGAACCGCGCCTTTAAAGTAGAAAAATATGAGCACAGCTACCCGCACTGCTGGCGTACAGACAAACCCGTGCTGTACTACCCGCTGGATGCCTGGTTCATCAAAACCACTGCCCTGAAAGACCGGATGGTGGAACTGAACCAGACCATCAACTGGAAGCCTGCCGCTACAGGTACCGGCCGTTTCGGCAACTGGCTGGAGAACATGGTAGACTGGAACCTGAGCCGTAGCCGTTACTGGGGTACCCCACTGCCGGTTTGGCGTACAGAAGATGGCAAGGAAGAGATTTGCGTGGGCAGCATAGCTGAGCTGAACGCCGAGATCCGCAAGGCCAATGAAGTGCTGGGCGGAGACGTGAACAAACATTACCTGCATGAAGGTATCCTGGACCTGCATAAACCTTATGTAGACGAGATCATCCTGGTGAGCCCCAGCGGCAAGCCCATGCATCGTGAGCCCGACCTGGTAGACGTATGGTTTGACAGCGGCGCCATGCCTTATGCGCAATGGCACTATCCCTTTGAGAACCAGGACGTTTTCAATAAGAATTTCCCGGCAGACTTTATCTGCGAAGGCGTGGATCAGACCCGTGGCTGGTTCTACACCCTGCATGCCCTGGCCGCCATGCTGTTTGACAGCGTAGCGTACAAGACTGTGGTGTCAAACGGACTGGTGCTGGACAAGAACGGCAACAAAATGAGTAAGCGCCTCGGCAATGTGGTGGATCCGTTCAAGACAATTGAAGAATTCGGAGCAGATGCCACCCGCTGGTACCTCATTACGAACGCTTCCCCCTGGGATAGCATGAAATTTGATGTGGAAGGTATCCGTGAGGTACAGCGTAAGCTGTTCTCTACTTTATATAATACCTACAACTTCTTTGCGATGTATGCCAACCTGGACAGTTTCTCTTTCAAAGAGGCATACATTCCGCTGGAGCAGCGCCCGGAAATAGACCGCTGGATCATCTCGCTGCTGAACACCCTGGTGAAGGAAGTAACGGCTTATTTTGACGATTATGAGCCTACACAGGCAGGCCGTGCCGTACAGGAGTTTGTAGACGAACATCTCAGTAACTGGTATGTGCGCCTGTGCCGCCGCCGGTTCTGGAAGGGGGAATATGGGCATGACAAGATCTCCGCTTACCAGACGCTTTACGAGTGCCTGGAAAAGATCTCTCAACTGATGGCCCCGGTATCACCATTCTTCTCAGAGTGGCTGTTTGGTAATCTGAACAAGGTAAGCAACCGTAGCACGGTTGGCAGCGTACACCATACTGATTTCCCGGTGGCGGTGGAAACGGCTATAGACAGCGAACTGGAAGAGCGGATGCAGCTGGCCCAGGATATATCTTCCCTGGTGCTGTCGCTTCGTAAAAAGGTGAATATCAAGGTAAGACAACCCTTGACGAAGATATTGATCCCGGTGCTGAACCCTCACATGCGTGAACAGATAGAAAAAGTGGAACACCTGATAAAAAGTGAGGTAAATGTGAAAGGTATTGACTATCTTACCGAAACAGAAGGCTTTATCAAGAAAAAGATCAAGCCGAACTACAAGGCGCTGGGTAGCAAGATGGGAGCGAAAATGAAAGCAGTAGCAGCCGCGATAGGCGCTTTCACGGACGCAGATATAACAACCCTGGAGCGCGATGGTCAATACAACCTGCTGATAGACAATGAGGAGCTGCAATTACAGCTTTCTGATGTAGAGATCATTTCCGAAGATATTCCGGGATGGACAGTTGCAAACAAAGGCGCTCTTACAGTGGCCCTTGANATTACCATTACACCTCAGTTGCAGGACGAAGGGAATGCCCGTGAANTGGTGAACCGCATACAAAAGATCCGGAAGGATAGCGGCTTTGAACTGACAGACAGGATACTGGTAAAAGTGGCAGCTGCCGACACGCTGAAGTCGGCGATTATTAACTATAATGACTATATTTGCACGGAAATTTTGGCAGACAGCTTGGAATTAGTGCCGCAACTGCAGGATGGTACAGAAATAGAGGTTAATGACCTTAAATTCAATGTATTAGTTAACAAAAAAAGCTAGTCCCATGGCAACAAACAAGAAGGTTGCTAGCAAAAAAACCCAAAAGGCAGCTCCGGCCAAGAAAACGGTAGTTGTAACTAAAAAAGTAACATCTGCCACCAAAAAAGCGGCTGCCAAACCTGCGCCTGCGAAAAAGGCAGCGCCGGTTGCAAAAAAAGCAACTGTAAAAAAGACAGCGCCGCCAAAACTGGCGAAGCCAGCTGCCACTAAAGCCGTGGTTAAAAAGACTGCCGTTCCCAAAGCGGCGGCATCGAAAAAAGCAGTTGTCACCAAAACACCGGCTGTCACCAAAGCATCAGCCCCCCCGGCCAAAACAATCACGACAACAAAGAAAACAGTTGAGCCTGTAAAGGCCCCTGCTGTTAAGAAAGTAGCTGCTGAGAAGCAGAAAGTGGTCAGTAAGAGCATTGCTGCCACTGAGAAAATAGAAAAATCATTGATTTCAAAGTCAGAAGAAAAAGAAGTTATAATGCCAGTAAAGAAATCAGATAAAGAAAAAGAAACCGGCAAAAAAGCAGCAGCGGAAAAAACCGAAAAAGCCACTAAGGTTGAAAAAGTGGAAAAAATTGAAAAAACGGAAAAACCTGCAGCTGCAGCTAGAGTTGAAAAAACTGAAAAGCCCGGTCCTAACAGGAGCGTGAAATCTGCTACCACATTGGTATCATACCAGCCTGAATTCACTAAATCTGTGCTGGATCAGCCAGATGCGCCTACCGGTCCGGTATATCGCTACAGCGATGCCGACCTGCAGGAATTCAGGGAATTGATCAATAAAAAACTGGAAGCAGCGAAGAAAGAGCTCGTATATCTCCAGGGCCTGATCACCCGCAAGGATGAAGCCGGCACCGATGATACGGAGAACAAATACATGAGCATGGAAGATGGTAGCGGTTCCCAGGAAAGAGAACAGCTGAACCAGATGGCCAGCCGCCAGATCCAGTTCATTGATCACCTGGAAAAAGCCCTGGTGCGCATTGAAAACAAGACATACGGTATTTGCCGCGTTACCGGCAAGCTGATAGATAAGGCCCGTCTGAGAGCGGTGCCCCATGCCACGCTGAGCATTGAAGCCAAGCTGGCTAAGAGCAAGTAAAAAAGCAAAAGTACATACAACAAAAAGGCGGGAATGATCTTCCCGCCTTTTTTCTTTTTATACTTCGTCGTGCTTTTAACTTTTTACTTTCCCATTATTATTTTTTATCTGTCTCGCAGCGAGGTACACCAATCCGGCGGAAGCCAATACCACCAGGCTGCCGATACCGATGCGCTTTGCCTGTTTCTTACTGATAGCAGGCAGTTTGAGCCGGAACTTTTCCGGTCCGGCCTGCGCTATTTCCAGCAGGGGCGACAGATAAGGACCGGTGATCAGCTTATCCGCGATCTTCTGGATCTCGGGCTTCTGTGAATCATACACTACACCGATACCGGAGGCGCGCAAAAGGTTGGAGCCATCTGCGCCGCTGCCCACGTAGATCACGTTCTGCGGCATCACGTGGTATTTGTGCTGGATGTATTGCAGAATGTTGTTCTTGCTGTATTTCGGTATGGAATCTGAGTTTTCGCCATCAGGTTGCTGCAGGAAGTATTCGGGGATGGTCATTTCGCCGGTGGCCACGCTATCAAATAAATGCAGGCGGTTAGCGAATACGAAGTCCATTCCCAGCTTATTTTTGATATGGCGGCCTACACATTCAAAACCGTCTGTAATCAGTCCGCAGGCATATCCTCTTTTCTTCAGTTCATGCACTACTGTTTTGATATCGGGCACAACGGGAATGGCGTCTGCTACTTCCAGCAGTTCTGCCAGGTTCCTGTCGCGGAACAGTGCAGCGGTATGTTCCAGGATGGTAACCGGGTCTGAATAATGTTCCCGGATCTGTGCAAGCGATACTTCGCAGTCAAATGCTTCGGCGGCCAGTTCTATGTAGTCGCGGGTGAAGATGGCTTCGTCCAGGTTAAAGATGACCATCTTCTGCATTTTGTCGATAGATTCGAGGATGGAATATTCCATCTGTTCGCGGATAATATTGATATTACCCAGGGTTTCGAGGTTTTCCTGTGGGATTTTCATATTCTCTGCTTTATGGAGGATAGTACGTGATACTTCGCGTGACATTTTGCTGAGCTGTTCCCAGGACTGCATGGCGTTCTCTATTCTTCCGATGTTCGCTTCCGTTATACGTGCGCCCTGCACGTGCATATCTATGAGCAGTCCGATATCCACGCCATAATCATTTTCGAACTGTACGCGCTGCAGGAATGATTTGCGTGCTGCGATCATACCGCTGAGCGGTTGCTGAAAATGCGCCAGATCGGGAAACAGGATGCTTAACAGTGGTTTGGCTACCAGCTGTGTAACGCGGCCTGCCTGTCTTTCGAAATAGGATTTTACAAAATCCGCCTGATCGTTGGCGATCGGATCGGTGAGTAATTCCACAATATTTTCGGGATAGGTGAGAATATCCCCATCGATATACATTACGATATCATATTTAGCGGCCATTAGTCCTTCGCGCATAGAGATACCTTTTCCACGCTGGCTGCTGGTAATGACGCGTACGCCCTCTTTCATCGCCTCCTCGACCGTATTGTCACGGCTATTATCGTCTACTACAATGATCTCTATTTTGCGTGATGTCTTCTTTACCGTTTTGATAACCTGTCTGATGGCTGCTCCTTCATTTAAAACCGGGATAACGATTGAAATCATGGGAAACGCTTGTTGGTTTTATGGTGAAAAAATGGAATCCGAAAAAGGTTTCCGGGACGGCATAGGCCGTATAAGCGCTCCAAAAATGAGGCCAATTGGAGCGTGTGGAATTTCGGGTATATTTTTAAATTTTGTATTAAGTGTAAATAAAGTATATGCGTATGAAAATTATTACGGTTCCGAAGGATGGGGAGGCGATGGTGGCGTTGGATTATAATGAGGCAAGCGATGATCAGCTGATTGAAATGAGATTGGATGATCGGGAGTTTTATGCGGTCTGGGAAAGTGGTTTTTTTGACTCGTTGAATGATACGGCAAAAGTTAATATAAACGATTATGAAGATGATGCGATTACCGATGTGGAGGTCTTGAAGAAGGTAGTGAGTTCGGGTTTGTTTGAGATGGAGTTGGGTGATGCTGAGTTGAATGGATTGTTAAAGCAGATGAAAGAGTTGTTTCAGGAGGCGATAGTGCGTGGAACGGGCGTGTTTTTCTTTTTTTAACATGATCCATTTTTAATTAACAAGCTGGTATTTGAAATCTAAGTAAAAGAATTAGTATCCCAATTTTATCACTTTGATTAGTAAGTATTCTATTGGTTTTAATGGATACACGGTTACCTTTGAATTCTACGGTTAGTATTTTAAGATTGAGTTTGTGAATCCTGTTAAGTTGAAGTATCAACTATTATTTGTCTTCGCTAATCAATAAATGTTTAAATAATGAAAAACACAATTGGCCCCTTTACAGAGAATGTTCTGGACGACATTCATTCAAAGTTATTGGAGTTTCCTATGTTGTTTCGGGACAAGGTAAATGAGGAATGCTCATGGAGTACTCCTACGTTTTATCAGCAGTAAGGGATTATTTTGATTAGGGCATTTCAGAGAACTCCTAAAGTCTCCTAATTTTTCAAAAATTAGGAGACTTTAGGAGTTGGCTTAGTGTCAATTATGAAAATCTGTTCCATTTTTCGTAAAAAACGATGCGTAATTAGCAATTAATACCGTTCAAATGTTTTATTTTGCATAAAAGATGCAAAAAACGCAGAATGATACTAAATCTCCATTTTGAGAACTTCAGGTCTTTTAAGAAGCCTGTTGATTTGAGCCTCGTAGCCGAAGGCTCTAAATCAAAGGAACAGAATGTTGTATTACAACGTATCAATAAGGGGACCAGTGAAGAAGAAGAACGTGTGCTGAAGGCTGCGGTTCTTTATGGTGCGAATGCATCAGGTAAATCTAACCTTATTCGTGGTGTTCAGGATATTCTGCATTTTGTATGCGATACCAGAGTGACTGCGGGCGAATCTATAGAAGCCTATACGCCCTTCTTATTTGATACTACTACCAGTCAGCAACCAGTAATATTTTCGATTGATTTTGTTGGAAAGGATGATGTACGTTTCAAATATGAGATTTCCTTTGGTTTGAACAGTGTAACGAAAGAATCACTGATCTGGTGGCCACAGGGAAAACCGGTCACCTTACTGCAACGCGATATCAAACAAACTGACCAGGAGCTAATTCATAAGGTAAATTTTAAAAGCAATCAAAAAAGCTATGAATTAGACCTTTTTCAAAATCAGGCAGCCCTTTCTAAATTTGGCAGCGAAGAAGCAGATGAAATAATCTCCAGTGTTTTTCTTTACTTCACCAAAATCGGGGCCGCAACACCACTACAGTTAAGTAATTCTCGTAGCTATCGGGATAGGCAAGGATTGAGATTAAGTAGTGATGAAAACTTAATGAAAAAATTAAACGAGTTGTTGCGATTTGCTGACACTGGGCTAAAAAATCTAAAAGTTTCCAGAATGGAGATTGATTCCAGGTTTATTGGAACTTTCAGTAATAGCGCAGCACCAATGAAAGATGTTTTTTATGATATCAGCGCAACCCATCCGATGTTTCAGGATGGAAAACTTCTAACCCAGGAAGCCACGCTTCCTTTAGCTGAGGAATCTAACGGGGTTAGGACTTTATTTACATTTGGAGCACGAATCCTTGAGACGCTTCAGGAAGGAGGAGCCATCTTTGTCGATGAATTAGAGACAAGTCTGCATCCTTATTTATCCAAGCTATTAGTATTGCTATTCCAAAGTGAGAGAATCAACAAGAAAAAAGCGCAACTAATCTTCACCACCCATAATACCAATTTACTGGATCGAACGATTTTTCGCAAAGATCAGGTTTGGTTTGCTGAGAAGGATGAATTTGGTGTCACAGATCTTTACTCGTTGCAGGACTTCCCTGATGTACGGGAAGATACACCGTTTGATAAATGGTACCTGGCAGGTAAGTTCGGGGGAATTCCTGATATTAAATCAATTGAATCTCTCTTTGAAGATATTTGATGGTGCGCCAATCCAAGTATACGCTGCTGATTATCTGTGAAGGTAAAAATACAGAGCCCTATTTATTTAATTCCATCCGGGATCGTATTCTTGAAGGCAAGTATCTAACTAATGAAAACATAGAAGTTCATATCAGACCTGAAGTGGAAGAAGTAGATGATGTTGAATCGAAGAATGTTGAATATAGGCCGAAAAGAAATCCAAGAACATTGCTCCCTGGAAATAGACCAATTGAGAAGGACATCCCCGGTGTTCCTCCTTTAAAATGGGTGATAGCTGCTCAAGAGGAATTAAGTGACGGAACTTTTAATGAAGTGTGGGTTGTTTTTGACAATGATGATCATCCTGCAAGGAAAGAAGCATTCCAAAAGGCACAGGAAATAATTGGCGGTAAGCAGGTCCGGATAGCCTATTCTTCAATAGCATTCGAATATTATCTGTTATTACATTTCGAACGAGAATATCATGCTTTTCAAAAGTCTGAATGTAGAAAAGGTAAAGTTCAGGTGAACTGTTCTACAGATGATAACCATGCTGATGATTGCTTAGGAGAAAAATGTGTCGGTGGATATGCCCGACGGCAGGGATACTGGAAGGAAACCAAGGGAAAAATATCGTTATTCCCAATGATCGAAAACAAGCTGGAAACTGGTTTTCGAAACGCGGCCTGGCTACGTCATCAAAGCAACATTCAAGCCGGTAACATTCCCTTCTATGATCGAAATCCCTATGTTACGACTGATGCAATTATTAAAAGATTGACAGGATATCAGGATCAGTATTTCGAATTTATTCCGTTTGATAAAGATTTTGATGTTCAGGGGAATCTGTTGATTTGTTTCCGAAAAGATCTTACCGTAGAAATCATAAATACTGGTAAAAATACACTTATAGTTCCTGCTGGAAGTATTACAAAAACGCTATTCGAAAATGGAGCTCAGCAACAGATTGGAAGCAGCGCAATCATCAAACCAGGAGAAAGAATCAATATGGTCTTTGCTGTTTCAGATAAAGATATTCAGACTGCTGAATTCTGCTTTAATTATCACAATTACCATTTGATATTGAGCATTTAGATAGATGAATACTCGAATTCCTTATGCTATAAACTCCTAAAGTCTCCTAATTTTTCAAAAATTAGGAGACTTTAGGAGTTCTTCTATTGTAGGGTAACATGATATTATGATAATAACGAATAAACTAGAATACTTTTCAGCGATGGCCGAAATTGAAGTGCTTTATCAGAAAGGGTTTTCAAGCCTTTCTAAAGATGAAGAAATGCGGCTGGACCTATTAGCCAAAGCAGTTGAGGCATGGGAAGAAGAAACACAGGGTCTGTTATAAGTACGTTATGTCCGTCGCAAATATCGCACGTTTTTACATGCTATGGCAATTCAATTTTCGTCATCTTCTGGGTCTGGCAAGATTTCAAAATTTTGGGATTAATTTGATCATAGTTATGTCAAGAATAACTCCCAACAACTCCTAAAATCTCCTAATTCCTCCAAAATTAGGAGATTTTGAGAGTGCATATTTGAGATCCAGTTGATACATTTAAGGCGCAATGTTCACAAATTCCATATAATTCTTGCGGTTAACAATGCCCGTTCCGCTTCCCGGAGGGTATATAATCCAAAAATTTATATAAAAATTTGGATCGTAATCCGAAAATTTAATGGAATTTTTGGATTAGGCCTCCAAAAAGTTACTTAAACTCCTGCATTTCCACCAACCTCCTATAAATCCCATTTACCGCCATCAGCTCATCATGCGTACCCCTTTCCTTAATCTCCCCTTTATCCAGCACCACAATCTCATTTGCATGTTGAATAGTAGAAAGTCTATGTGCAATCACAATCGTCGTGCGGTTCTCCATCAGCTTATCCAATGCTTCCTGCACCAGTTTTTCTGATTCCGTATCAAGGGCAGAAGTAGCTTCGTCTAATATAAGAATGGGAGGGTTTTTAAAGATAGCGCGGGCAATAGTAAGCCGTTGACGCTGGCCGCCGCTCAGTTTCATACCACGATCGCCTATAGGTGTATCATAGCCGTTTTCGAGCTGTATGATGAACTCATGCGCGTTGGCGATCTTTGCGGCTCTTATCACCGCTTCTTTATCTGCATCTGGTTGACCGAAAGCGATATTGGAAAAAACGGAATCATTGAAGAGAATCGCTTCCTGCGATACCATGCCCATTAAGCCGCGTACATCATGCATTTTAAGATCACGGATATCCTGTCCGTCTATTTGAATGCTGCCGGCCGTTACATCGTAGAAGCGTGGTAGCAGATCAGCCATGGTAGATTTACCGGCGCCGCTTTTACCTACTAAGGCTACCATCTTACCTTTCTCGATAGTAAGGTTGATATCTTTCAGCACATTGTGCTGGTCTTCATAACGGAAGGCAACATCTTTATAACGGATCTCTTTTTCAAAGCTGCCGATGGTTTGCGCGTTGGGCTTGTCTTCGATGGTGTTGGGAATATCAAGGATGCGTAGTACACGCTCACCTGCCGCCAATCCGCGGGGCATTACAGAGAATGCATTCGCGATATTTTTAGCAGGTGCAATGATCTGAAAATACAAAGCAATATATGCGATGAATGCAGATGCTTTCAAGGTAGTAGCACCGCTGAGAATAAGATTACCCGCATAGATCATGATCACGATAATCACCAGCACACCCATGGTCTCAGACAGCGGAGAAGCCAATTCCCGCTGGTTCTGCATAGATCTTACCGTATTGGCGAAATCATTGTTCTCCTTTTCAAATTTCCTGCGCATGAAACCTTCTGCATTAAAGGCTTTGATGATGCGTATGCCCGACAAGGTTTCTTCTGTGATGTTGAGGATCTTGCCTAAGAGATTTTGTCCTACTACTGCTTTCTTTTTAAGACGGCCGGTAATAGTAGAAATGAGATAGCCCGAAAGCGGGAATACCAGCAGCGTAAACAACGTTAGTTGTCTGGAGAGTATAAAGAGCGTAACGAATGTAGCGATCACCTGTAAAGGATCACGGAATACAGTTTGCAGAGAGGTTACCACAGAGTTCTCCACTTCCACTACATCGCCGCTTACAGTAGAAAGCAGATCGCCTTTACGCTCGTTGTGATAGAAACGCAAGGACTGGCTACTGAACTGCAAATAAAGCTTCTCACGCATCTTCCTCACCATGTTCACCCGCATACGGGTAAGCACTTTCTGGCTGAGGAAGCCAAAGAGATTCTTTAATAAGACCGCCACCAGTATTACCAGGCACACATATACGAGCACGCCGAACTTGCCGGTGGTATTCACGTAATAGGTAAGATAATAGTAGAACAGATCCTTGAAATAAGCCACCGACAGCGAGAAGGCTGGTAGCTGCGTTACCACGGTATGCTGGCCGGTGGAGAACAGCGCATCCATCAGCGGCATGACCAGGGTAAAACTAAAGAGGCTGAAAATTGTGTAAAGAAAGATATATATTATATATTCCGGAACATAATGATGATACGGCCGGGATAATTGCAGTAAGCGGAGGAATGTTTTCATTGAGCAATGTCTTTTCGTCGTACTCCTGGAGCCCTGCACGAACGACTTATATGAAAAGCTCCCATCGTGCCCGGTTTCCTGTATCTTTGCTTTATCAGATAAGTGCGCAAGTTACTATAAATTAGTCACTGGAGGCATTAAACCACTACACCAATGCAGGAAAGTAAACGGCAAAAACAAATAGGGCAGCTAGTACAAAAGGAGCTGAGTGATATTTTTCAACGGATGGGGTATAACGTAACGGAGGGAGGAATGATCTCCATCTCTACCGTTCGTATGACACCAGACCTGCTGGAGGCCAGGGTATACCTGAGCATGTTCCAGATAAAGGACACGGCAGCTATGCTGAACCAGATCAAGGATCGTAACTGGGAGATCCGTAAGGAACTGGGATTGCGTGTGGGCAAACAGTTGCGCCGCGTACCAGAGCTTTCCTATTTCCTGGACGACACACTGGATTATGTGTTCCGGATGGAAGAGTTGTTTAAAAAGATCAAGGATGATGATGCGGGAAGTGAGAACAAATAAACTGGTATCTGGAATTTTAATATATGGTTTGGCAATTTGCTTCCCGTTACTTCTGGGCCAAAAAATCTACCAACGCGATAAACATCATTGCATGGGTTAGCGTAGCGGCCATAGCCGTAGGGGCAGGCGCGCTGATCGTTATCCTGAGCGTATTCAATGGTTTTGAGGGATTGGTGAAATCCTTATACTCTTCTTTTTACCCTTCCGTGAAGATAAGTCCGGCAACGGGCAAAACCATTGTGCTTACCGCAGCGCAGCTGCAACAGATCGCGGCTACGCCCGGGGTGGCGCATTATTCCCAGATAGTTGAAGAGAAAGCAGTGCTCCGCTTCGGGGAAGAGACCATCGCCGTGCTGAAAGGGGTAGACAGCCACTATAATGAAGTGGCCGGTGTGAAAGATAAAGTAGTGCGGGGCCGCTTTGATACCGGCGATGAAAATGCCTACCGGGCAGTATTGGGCATAGAGCTGGAAGCCGCTTTGGGAATAGATGTAGAGCGGAGCCTGGTACCGGTNGATGTATACGTACCCCGCCGCGGTGCAGGCAGCCTCTTACCCAATGAGGCGCTGAACAGCGGGTATCTTTTTCCTGCGGGGGCATTCGCCATTCAGCAGGAGTTCAACAGCAAATACGTTATTACCAATATAGACTTTATGCGCCGGCTGCTGGAACTGCCAGCCGGGGAGATGTCTGCCCTGGAAATAGCCGCTGCTCCGGGCGCCAATGAAATAGCGCTGAAAAGCCGGCTGGAAACCTTACTGGGCAAGCAGTTCAAGGTGCAAACCCGGTATGAGCAGAACCAGGCACTGTATGCCATTATGCAAACAGAGAAATGGGCTGTATATGTGATCCTGAGCTTTATACTGGTGATAGCGGCATTCAATATGATAGGTTCCCTGTCAATGCTGGTGATCGAAAAACGGAAAGATATTACCATACTGAAAGCCATGGGCGCGCGTGATGGCTTGATCCTGCGGATCTTCCTGGCAGAAGGTTTGATCATCGCGGGCATCGGCGCCGGACTGGGTTTCGGGATCGGTATCCTGGTATGTGTACTGCAGCAGCAGTTCGGACTGATCAAGCTGGAAGGATCCTCTTTCCTGGTGGATGCCTACCCGGTGATTATGAACCCAATGGATTTCCTGCTGGTTAGTATCACGATCATTGTGATAGGGGTGGCGGCTAGTTGGTACCCGGCTAAGCAGGCGGCGAAAGAGGAGTTGACGGTGGGAAGTTAGTAGAAAAGTCGTTAGTTGCCAGTCGTTAGTCGTTAGTGATGGGCAATTGATGGAATATAATAATAAAAGCGGTCAGGCAATAGAATAATACTTTGCCTGACCGCTTTTGTATTGCGGGTAATATTTTATTACTANCCAATTGCCAAAAGAAGCCGCTCAGTAACTAACGACTGGCAACTAATGACTTTATTAATAGTCTCCCAGTGGAGTTTCCGGCAATTGAGCCAGGGCTTTTGCCAGTTGTTCGTCGCTGGGGGCGATACCGTGCCATTCGTGGTGACCTTCCATGAAGTCAACACCTTTGCCCATTACTGTTTTCATGAGGATGGCGATGGGTTGGCCTTTACCGGTGAGGCTTTTAGCTTTTTCCAGGGTAGCCACTACATCGTCCATGTCATTACCGTTCATGTGGAGCACTTTCCAACCAAAGGCAGTGAATTTAGGTTCGAGGTCGCCCAGGCCGCCTATCTGATCAGTGGGGCCGTCTATCTGTTGGCCGTTCCAGTCAACCGTGATGATCAGGTTATCCACTTTATGGTGGGGAGCAAACAGGATAGCTTCCCATACCTGTCCTTCTTCCAGCTCACCGTCTCCATGCAGGGAGAATACCAGGTGTTTGTCGCCATTCAGTTTTTTGGTCAGTGCGGCGCCGATGGCTACGCTCATGCCTTGTCCGAGTGAACCGGAGGCAACCCTGATACCTGGCAGGTGCTCATGTGTAGTAGGGTGACCCTGCAGGCGGGAGTTGATCTTACGGAAGGTGGTCAGCTCCGAAGTGGGGAAGTACCCTGACCTGGCCAACGCGCTGTAGTACACCGGAGATATGTGGCCGTTTGACAGAAAGAACACATCTTCATTACGGGCGTCCATCTCAAAAGGCTGCGGGTTGTGCTGCATTACCTTGAAGAACAGGGCCGTAAAATAATCGGCGCAGCCCAGAGAACCACCAGGGTGGCCACTTTGCACGGCATGCACCATACGAACAATATCCCTTCTGATCTGTGTAGCTATTTCATTCAGCTGTGGCATGATAGTTGCGTTTTTATAAGTCGCAAAACTAAGAGATATTTGCTAAGAATTAGAGAGAGTTCCACAAACTTTTCGCTAAAGTCGGTGTTCGGGTGACAAGTTTTTTAGTTTCTGAATTTTGTTGATATTCATTCAATTGAAATTAATATCTTTGTATAATTTAGTATCCTAACCCCCCTACTGATGGAGAATGTATTAATTGCTAGCGTCCTGAGTTTTGTTGTGACTTACTTTGCAATTCCAGCCCTGATCAAGGTAGCGGAATTAAAACATTTGTACGACGAACCAGATGAACGAAAATCGCATAAGGCTAATATTCCCACGCTGGGAGGTATTGGCTTCTTCTCGGGTTTTGTGATGGCGGCTGCTATATGTGTGCCGTCCTTTGCCAATTCCCCTTTTCAGTATATGGTGGCGGCCTTCTTCGTGATCTTTATGGTTGGGTTGAAGGATGACATTGTAGGGCTTTCTCCATTAAAGAAACTAATCGGCCAGCTCATGGCCTCTTTTGCTGTGATCTACCTGGGCAACCTGCAGATCAACAGCATGTATGGTTTCCTGGGTATCCAGGCATTACCGCAACACTTTGGCCTGCTCCTTACTTATTTTACTTTCCTGGTGGTTATCAACGCTTTTAACCTGATAGACGGGGTAGACGGATTAGCCGGCAGCATTGGTATGCTGGTATCCTGTGTGCTGGGCACCTACTTCCTGTATTCAGGGGAGCTGCTGTACGCAGTGCTGGGTTTTGGTATGGCAGGCGGACTGGCCGCGTTCCTGATCTACAACATCTCTCCGGCCCGGATCTTTATGGGAGATACAGGGTCCTTGCTGGTAGGCCTGGTGAATGCCATCCTGATCGTAAAGTTTATAGAAGTGGCAGGTAACCCTGCTTCCAGGATGCCTGTGAATGCGGTACCTGCCGTAGCTTTTGCAATACTGATCGTACCTTTATTCGATACACTGCGGGTATTTGCCATCCGTATGTTAAGAGGAAGGTCTCCTTTTTCTGCAGATCGTAATCATATCCATCACTATCTGCTGGAACTGAAACTCAATCATAAGCAAACCACTTTCGTAGCGGTTGTTTCCAATATTATATTCATAGTAGCTGCCTTCTCTTTACAGGACATCGGGCCTAACTACCTGATGCTGATCATAGTTGGTTCCGCAGTGGCAGGTACAATAGTGCTTTACTTTGCCAAGAAAGGTAAAACAGTTCCCCGGCCCGTACCTGTGCGGCAGGCCACAGTGCCAGCTGCAGCTACCGTTAATACGGCCGCTGCTGCAAATGCTGCCACCCCCGCAGCGGCATCTGATGCTGTTGTGACCAAGCCTAAAATACTGCGGGTAAATCCTGAGGGAATGCTGCAGGATAAATAAATAAGCTTTTAAGTTTTTTAGTTTGAGGGTTTGAAAGTTTGAAGGGCGTCTATCTGTTCAGGATACCTTTAAACCTTCAAACCCTCAAACTTTTAAACTGTTTAAGGGCTTCTTTGATGATTAAAAGAAAACCTGTAGGTTTGCAGGCACTTAACTATTTTTTGTTATGCAAGATGACCTTACGCTAATAATGGATGATGCTACAGAGTCGATGGACAAGGCAATCAAGCACCTGGAAGTGGAGCTCACCAAGATCAGGGCCGGTAAAGCCAATCCCCAGATACTGGACGGTATTACAGTAGACTACTATGGCTCTTCCACCCCGCTTAACCAGGTTGCCAATGTGAGCGTAGCAGATGCCCGTACCCTTACCATTCAACCCTGGGAAAAGAATATGATCCAGCCTATTGAAAGGGCGATCATTGCGGCCAACATCGGTATCAATCCCCAGAATGACGGACAGATGATCCGTTTATTCCTTCCCCCTTTGACAGAAGAACGCCGTAAAGAACTGGTGAAACGCGCTGCCGGAGAAGGCGAACATGCTAAAGTAAGCATACGCAACATCCGCCGCGATGCAATCGAAGCTATCAAGAAATTGCAGAAAGACGGATTAAGCGAAGACACTGCGAAAGATACGGAAGCTGAGGTACAACAGCTGACCGATAAATATATTGTCCTGGTAGATAAACACCTTGCTACCAAGGAGAAAGAGATCATGGCGATCTAATCGCGCTGATCGGATAATATGCTGATGTGCGGATAATATCATTTGCACATCAGCATATTTATTTACAGGCATATCANTTCTTGTGTACCATATACACACCGGCCAGTATCACGCCCATGAAAACCACCTGTAATAATGTAATGTTTTCACCAGCCAGCAGGCCCCATCCGATGGCTACTACAGGTAAGGCATAAGTAACCATGGAAGCAAATACAGACCCTGCCCTTTGTATTAATATATAGAACAGTACCGTTGCAATACCGCTGCCAAAGATGCCAAGTGTAGCGCTGGCCGCCAGGGAGGTCCAGGGAGCGCCCTGTCCTGCAAACAGGGGGAAGAAATGACTGCATATCAATACCGGTAAGGCCAGTACGGCGCAAAAGGCCAATGCGATAGAACTGAGCTGTATAGAAGAGAATCCCTTCAGGTAATGATGCACCAGGGCGATATTAACGCCATAGCACACAGTGGCCAGCAGCACATAAAAGCCATAGTACCAATAACCGGCGCTCACACCTTTGGCTACGAACAGGCCGATCACCCCCACCAGACCTACGCAGATACCGGAGAGCTGCCGTTTCTCAAAAGGGCTTTTAAAGATCAGCGTGCCCGCGATGAGCGCCATCAAAGGGGTAAATGAATTAAGGATGCCTGCCAGGGCGCTGTCTATACGCGTTTCGGCCAGGCAGAACAGGAAGGCAGGGATGCCATTGCCCAACAAACCTGACAGTAAAATATAAGGCAGTTTGTTAAGCGGCGTCTCCCGGATGTACTTAAAAAAGAAAGGCAGGAGCGTAAGCCCCGCCGCTACCAGTCTTACGCTGGCAACCTGGTAGGATTGCAGTCCCTCCATTCCGATCTTCATCAATATAAAAGAACTGCCCCAGGTAAGGGAAAGCAGGAGAAAGATACTCCAGTGCGTGATACGTTTATCCAAGACGGTGTTTGTTGAAGGCACAAAGGTAAGGGATAGTCGTTAGT
>JGI24739J22299_10000293_pt1 | contig 16866 bp, 12 predicted proteins | sample KBSCornC5_FD_22299 | JGI IMG/M metagenome (IMG submission 22299)
ATCGACAGCTCCAAATGGGAGGTGATCGAGGCGGGCCTGAAATGCGTTTCGGGCAAGCCGGTCGTGAACTCGATCAGCATGAAGGAGGGCGAGGAGGCCTTTCTGCATCATGCGCGGCTGTGCATGGCCTATGGCGCGGCGGTGGTCGTCATGGCCTTCGACGAGACGGGGCAGGCCGACACGCAGGCCCGCAAGGTCGAGATTTGCGAGCGCGCCTACAAGCTGCTGATGACCATCGGCTTCCCGCCGGAGGACATCATCTTCGATCCCAATATCTTCGCGGTGGCGACGGGGATCGAGGAGCATAATAATTACGGCGTCGATTTCATCGAGGCGTGCCGGGAGATCAAGAAGCGCTGCCCGCATGTCCATATTTCGGGCGGGTTGTCGAACTTCTCCTTCTCCTTCCGCGGCAATGAGCCGGTGCGGCGGGCGATGCATTCGGTCTTCCTCTATCACGCCATTCCGGCTGGCCTCGACATGGCGATCGTCAATGCGGGCCAGTTGGACGTCTATGACGCCATCGACCCGGCGCTGCGCAAGGCGTGCGAGGATGTGCTGCTGAACAGCGATCCGGAGGCGGGCGATCGCCTCGTCGCCTTGGCCGAGAGCTTCAAGGGCAAGGATGCGGCGTCCGAAAAGGCCGCGCAGGAATGGCGCGGCTGGCCGGTCGCCAAGCGGCTGGAACATGCGCTGGTCAAGGGCATCGACATGTATGTGGTCGAGGATACGGAGGAAGCCCGCCTCGCCGCCGAAAAGCCCATTCAGGTCATCGAAGGCCCGTTGATGGACGGCATGAATGTCGTGGGCGACCTGTTCGGCGCGGGCAAGATGTTCCTGCCGCAGGTGGTGAAGTCCGCCCGCGTCATGAAGAAGGCGGTGGCGCACCTGTTGCCCTTCATCGAGGCGGCGAAGGAACCCGGCGCCAAGGGCAAGGGCAAGATCATCATGGCGACGGTCAAGGGCGACGTCCATGATATCGGCAAGAACATCGTCGGCGTCGTGCTCCAGTGCAACGGATTCGAGGTGGTCGACATGGGCGTGATGGTGCCCTGGCAGGACATCATCAAGGCCGCCAACGACCACGATGCCGACATGATCGGACTTTCGGGCCTCATCACCCCNTCGCTGGACGAGATGGTGACGGTGGCGGCGGAGATGCAGCGCGCGCAGATGACGATGCCGCTGCTGATCGGCGGCGCGACCACGTCGAAGGTGCATACCGCGCTGCGCATCGATCCGGCCTTTGAGGGGCCGGTGGTGCATGTGCTGGACGCGAGCCGGGCGGTCGGCGTGGCGACGGCGCTGGTGTCGGAGACGCAGAAGAACGACTTCGTCCAGAAGACCAAGGATGATTATGAGCATGTCCGCGTCGCCCGCGCCAACAAGGGGCAGAGCGCGCTGGTCAGCATCGAGGATGCCCGCGCCAACGGCTTCGAGATCGACGAGAGCCTGAAGCCCGGCAAGCCGCGCCTGCCCGGCGTCCATCGCTTCCCGGACTGGGACCTGAAGGACCTGCGCAACTATATCGACTGGACGCCCTTCTTCCGCGCCTGGGAACTGGCGGGCAATTATCCGGCGATCCTGGAGGATGAGGTCGTCGGCGAAAGCGCGACCAGCCTGTTCAAGGACGCGCAGGCGATGCTGGACCGCATCATCGACGAAAAATGGCTGACCGCGCGCGGCGTCGCGGGGCTATGGCCCTGCCGTCGCGAGGGCGATGACATCATTGTCCATGTCGAGGATGAAAAGCATGTGACCCTACCGATGCTGCGCCAGCAGATTGCCAAGCGGGAAGGCCGCGCCAATATGTGCCTGGCTGACTTCATCAGCCATGACGGTGACTGGATGGGCGGTTTCGCCGTGTCGATCCACGGCATCGAGCCGCATCTGGCGCGGTTCAAGAACGCCATCGACGATTATTCGGACATATTGCTCAAGGCGCTGGCGGATCGTCTGGCGGAGGCCTTTGCGGAGCGGCTGCACCATTATGTGCGCACCGCGCTCTGGGGCTATGCCGAGGGCGAGCAGCTGACCAACGAAGCGCTCATCAAGGAGCATTATCGCGGCATCCGACCGGCGCCGGGCTATCCGGCCTGCCCGGAGCATAGCCTGAAGCCTCTGCTGTTCGACATGCTGGACGCGCATCATGCGACCGGGATTTCGCTGACGGAGAGCTTCGCGATGCTGCCGACGGCGGCGGTCAGCGGCTTCTATTTCGGGCATCCGCAGGCCGAATATTTCGGCGTGGCGCGGGTCGGGCGGGACCAGCTGGAGGATTATGCCCAGCGGCGCGGCGTGGATCTGGAAACGGCGGAGCGCTGGCTGCGGCCGAATCTGGATTGACGCCTGACCTCATGAACAACCTGCTCCTGCCCGCGCAGGAGCAGGTTGCGTTTCCGGGCTACCGCGCCTCGTGGTTCGCCACGACCGCCTTCGCGACGGCCTGCATCAATTGCCAGCGTACCGGGATCGGTTCGGTGGTGCTGCCGATCATCACCGCGACCGCATAGCAGGTGCCGTCGGGCGCGGTCATGATGCCGATGTCGTTGAAGCCGGTCGAGCGCGCGCCCAGTTCCTGCCCCGTGCCGGTCTTGTGCAGATAGTGCCAGCCGGCCGGCACGCCGCCCTTGATGCGTTGCGGCCCGGTCTTCGCCTCGCCCATGATCGAGAGCAGCAGTTGCGACGATGCCGGGGACAGCATGTCGTTCTGCTTCAGCTTTGCCAGGGCGTGCACGATGGAGGAGGGCGCCGCGCCATCAGGCGGGCTGGCGAGATAATTGTCCAGCGCCTTCTGCCGCGCCGACATGGGCAGCTTGGCCCGGGCGGCGTAGAAATTGCGGCCGATGGAATAATCCTGCCGCCATTCCAGGCCGGCGGTGGTGGATTGCAGCAGCCGCTCACCGGGGCCGAAGCGGATATCCTTGATATAGCGCCGGGCGAGATAGCTGCGCACCGCGTCCGGCCCGCCGACGGCGCGCAGCAGCGTGTCGTTGGCGGTATTGTCGCTCTGCGTCATGGCGCGGCGCATGAGGTCGGAATAGGTGGTGGTCCAGCCCGCATTGCCGACCAGCGCCGCGGTTGGCTGGTGGAAGAGGGTCAGGTCCTTCTTCGTGATGGTGGTGCTGTCGCTCAGGCGGATCTTGCCGCGGTCCACCGCGTCGAGGAAGGTCATCGACACCCACAGCTTCGACACGCTCTGCTGCGGGAAGAGCAGATTGCCGTTCCAGGCGACGGTCCAGTCGCTGCCGACGCGGCGCACCGCGATGCCGACCTTGCCGTTGAAGCTCTGGCCGAGATTGCGGACGACGCTGACCAGGGCGGGCGGCGGCGTTTCCCGCTGGTCGACATTCAAGCTGTCAAAGGATTTGGGCGGATTGGCGACCGGTTTGATCGGGAAGGTCGCCGTGGTGGGCTGGGGCTTTTGCCCGACAGCCGCATAAGGCTGCTGCGGCGCGCTGACGCAGGCCGACAGCGCCGCCATCAACAGGACAAGCCGGACGGAGCCGCCATTGCCGCCATTTGGACGCCCTTTGCGCCCTCGCTTGAAATTGGTCATCAAAATCCCCGCACTCTCCTGTTTCATTAGGGTTCGCACGCGCGGCGGCTGACAAGAATCATGCGACGAACGATTCCACAAACGCGATGTAAGGAGGCTGAACAAAGCGCGCCTTAACTCAGTTGAGGTTCAGGCGGCGGCCTGCAAGAAGGCGGGCATGCGTGCAGTAATGAACAGACGGACCATGTTGCAGGGCGCGGCGCTGCTGCTGGCGGGTGGCGCGCTGGCGCCAGGGGCCTGGGCGGCGCCCTTCGCCTCCCGCCGGATCGCCGTCACGACGCGCGGGGCGGGGCGGGACGTCGTCCTGATCGCGGGCCTGGCGAGCGGGCCGGGACTGTGGAACGGGGTGGTCGGCGCGCTTTCGGGCTATCGCTGGCATCTGGTGCACATAAGGGGCTTTGCGGGGTTGCCGGCGGAGGCCAATGCCAGCGGGCCGCTGGTCCAGCCGGTGGCGGATGAGATCGCCCGCTATATCGCGGCGGCCGGGCTGGAACGGCCCGCCATTGTCGGTCACAGCATGGGCGGCACGCTGGCGATGATGCTGGGCCTCAAGGGGCTGGCGGGGCGGCTGATGGTGGTCGACATGTTGCCCGAAGGAGCGGCGATGGTTGGCGGCACGGCGCAGGGCATGGGGTTCCTCGCCGATCAGCTTGGCCAATATTTCACGGGTACCAAGGCAGGCCGTGCCTATCTGGCGCAGATGCTGGCGGAGATGCCGGGCGCGCGCGGCAGCGATCCGGACGTGATCGCCAATGCGCTGCGCGATCTGGCCAATGTCGATCTGGGGCCGCAACTGGCGCGGCTCGCCCCGCCCATGGAGGTCGTCTATGCCGTCGGCAGCGATGCGGCGCAGGCGAGCGACATCGGCCGTACCTTCCGTGCCGCCTATGCCGCCAAGCGTGGCGTCCGGCTGGTGCCCGTCGGCCCCAGCGGCCATGTCGTCATGGCGGATCAGCCGGCCCGCTTCAACGCGATCCTCGGCGATTTCCTGAAGCCGATTTGACGTCGATCAAGGGCGGGGCGAGTCGGCGGCGCTAAACACAGGCTGACGCACCTCCTCGCGTCACTCCTCGACTGATGGCGCANCGCGACCGGCGTTGCGCCATTTTTTTCAGGGGGTGAGNACCGTATCGACCGCCTGCGGCAACATGGCCGGATAATCGAGCGTGTAATGCAGCCCCCGGCTTTCCTTCCGGTGCAGGGCCGACCGGACGACCAGCCGCGCCACCTCCAGCAGGTTGCGCAGTTCGATCAGGTCGGGGGTCACGCGGAAATAGCCGTAATATTCGTCCACTTCCTTGGCCAGCAGGTCGATGCGGTGCTGGGCGCGCTCCAGCCGCTTGGTGGTGCGGACGATGCCGACATAGTCCCACATGAAGCGGCGGATTTCCTTCCAGTTATGCTGGACGATGACTTCCTCGTCCGAATTGGTGACGCGGCTTTCGTCCCACGGCCGGATCGGGGGAGGGGCGGGCAGTTCGTGCCAATGGGCGCGGATATGCCGGGCGGCGGCTTCCCCGAAGACGAAGCATTCCAGCAGCGAGTTGGAGGCGAGGCGGTTGGCCCCGTGCAGGCCGCTTTCGGTCACTTCGCCCGCGGCATAGAGGCCCGGCAGGTCGGTGCGGCCGTCGAGGTCGATGACAACGCCGCCGCAGGTATAATGCTGCGCCGGGACGACCGGGATCGGCTCCTTCGTGATGTCGATGTCGAGGTCCAGCAGGCGCGCATAGATGGTCGGGAAATGGGTGCGCACGAATTCCGGCGGCTTGTGGCTGATGTCGAGATGGACATAGTCGAGGCCGAGCCGCTTGATCTCATGGTCGATGGCGCGGGCGACCACGTCGCGCGGCGCCAGTTCGGCGCGATCGTCGAAGCGGGGCATGAACCGCTCGCCGCCGCCCGGCACGCCGGGGGGGAGCTTGAGGTGACCGCCTTCGCCGCGCACCGCTTCGGTGATCAGGAAATTCTTGACCTCCAGATTGTAGAGGCAGGTGGGGTGGAACTGGTTCATCTCCATGTTGGAGACGCGGCAGCCCGCGCGCCAGGCCATGGCGATGCCGTCCCCGGTCGCCCCACGGGGCGCGGTGGAGAAGAGATAGGTGCGGCCCGCGCCGCCGGTGCAGAGGATCGTCGCCTTGCCCACTATGGCGTCGACATGCTTGCTCTGCTTGTTGAAGGCGTAGACGCCCCAGACATGGCCGTCGCCCGAATATTTCTCCCCATGGCGGCTGGTGATGAGGTCGACGGCGACCCTGTCCTCCAGCAGCGTGATGTTCGGATTGGCGCGGGCGGCCTTCAGCAGCGCGACCTGAACGGCGTGGCCCGTGGCGTCGTCGACATGGACGATGCGGCGGTGGCTGTGGCCGCCTTCGCGGGTCAGGTGCCAGCGCTCGCCGAATTCCTCCCCGCTCCCCTCCTCATTGGGATTGAAGGGCACGCCCAGTTCGGCAAGCCGCTCGATGGCGGCGGGGGCCTCCGAGACGACGAATTCCACCGTGCTGCGGTCGTTCAGGCCCGCGCCCGCGACCATCGTGTCGTCGATATGCGCCTCGAAACTGTCACCGGCGTCGAGTACGGCGGCAATGCCGCCCTGCGCCCAGTTGGTGGAGCCGCCGTCGAGCGCGCCCTTGGCAAGAACCACGACCTTGCGATCCTGCGCCAGGTTGATGGCGGCCGTCAGCCCCGCCGCGCCGGAACCGATGATGACGACGTCATAGGTGGTGATGGGCATCTACTTACTCGCTCAGGCCGCGGCGGTCAGGTTGAGGAACACATCCTCCAGGTCCGGGTCGCGCGTTACCACGTCCACGATCGACAGGCCGCTCGCCTGCACGGCGCTCAACACCTGGCCCGCATTGGCGCGGTTCTTCATATAGGTGATCGTCAGCGTGCGTTCGTCGGACAATTCTATCTTCTCGAAACTGGGGTCGGCGGGGGGCGTCACCACGTCGCGGTCGACCGTCACCTGCACCACTTTCTCCTGTGCCATGGCGATCAGTTCGCGGGTCGGCTTGTCCGTGATGACCTTGCCATGGTTGATGATGCCGATGCGGTCGCACAGCTCCTCGGCCTCCTCCAGATAGTGGGTGGTCAGCACGATGGTCACGCCCTGCCGGTTCAATTCCCGCACATAGGCCCAGAGCTGCTGGCGAAGCTGCACGTCGACGCCGGCGGTCGGTTCGTCCAGCACCAGGATCGGCGGCGAATGCACCATCGCCTTCGCCACCAGCAGGCGGCGTTTCATGCCGCCCGAAAGCGTCCGGGCATAGGCGTTGGCCTTGTCCTCCAGATGCACGGCGCGCAGCAATTCCATCGATCGGCGGCGGTCCCTGGGCACGCCATAATAGCCCGCCTGGTTCTCCAGCGTCTCGAACGGCGTGAAGAAGGGGTCGAAGACGATCTCCTGCGGGACGATGCCGATGCTGTTCTTGGCGTTGCGGGGGTTCTGGTCGATGTCGAAGCCCCAGATCCGCGCGGTGCCGCTGGTCTTGTTCACCAGGCCGGCGAGGATGTTGATCGTGGTCGACTTGCCCGCGCCATTGGGGCCGAGCAGGCCATATATCTGCCCACGCGGAATGGTGAGATTGATGTTGTCGAGCGCCTGCTTCCCGCCCTTGTAGACCTTGGAGAGGTTGGTGATCTCGATGGCGGCCTGCGGGGCGGGGGCGGGAGGGGGGGCGGTGTCGGTCATGGCTGCCTATCTGGGGGGAAAACAGGAGAAAATCAAAGCGCCCTGAAGCGCCGCTCAGAACTGATCGGCGATATCCTTCAATCCCAACAGCTTTCGCGGCGCTACCGTGCGCCAGCTCTTGTCCAGGCGGTCCCCGATATGGTCCCAGTCCGTATCGCCGAGGTCGAGCCTGATGCCGACCCAGCCGTCGCCGAAATAGGCGGGGCGGTAATAGCGGGCGGGGTCACTCTCGATCAGCATGGCCTGTTCTTCGGGCGCCGTCGTCTTGACGAGGATGGCGATGACGCCGTCGCCGTGATTCCTTGAGAGAAATAGGCGAATTTCTTGCCCTTTTCGATGCCGAAGCAGGGCATGCCATGGGACGTGACCTCATCCGCCTGCGGCAGGGCGAGGGCGTGTTCCCTGACCTTGTTCAGCAACCATTCGGGCTGGCGTTCGCGGGTGACGAATTCCCCCAGCATGCGGGGATAGAGCTGATGTTCCGCCATCAGGACACGCGCGGCCAGGCTCTCGGCGGTGTCGCCGGGCAGGATCGCGACCGCGGTCTGGCCAAGCACCGGCCCGTCGTCCAGCTCCGCGGTGACGATGTGGACCGAGCAGCCGGCATGGGAATCGCCGGCGTCAAGCGCCTGCTGGTGCGTGCCGAGGCCCTTGTATCTGGGCAGCAGGCTGGGGTGGATGTTGAGCATCCGGCCCTCCCATCCTGCGACGAATTCCGGCGAGAGCAGGCGCATATAGCCGGCGAGCGCGACATATTCCGCGCCGGCGCTGCGCAGTTGCGCGTCGACGATCCGGTCGAACTCGGCGCGCTTCAGCCCCTTGTGGCTGTGCGCGAAGGTGGGGACGCCCTCTGCGGCGGCGAGNNTCAGNCCGGGGGCTTCGGGGTCGTTGGCGGCGACCAGAACCAGCTCATAGGGGCAGGACGGATGCCNGGCGGCATAGAGCAGCGCCGCCATGTTCGAGCCACGTCCGGAAATCAGAACGCCGACCTTTGCCTTCACTTGCACAGTCCCCGTTCGGTTCGCGCGACTCACCCCAGATGGGTGGCGGTCCAGTCGGCCTTGGCGCTCCACGTTTCCTGGGAGCCCCTGACCGTGCAGCCCCGTTCGCCCGCTTCCACCATGCCGACCCGCAGCACGGTTTCGCCCGCCGCCTCAAGATCGGCGGCCACGGCATCGGCTGCGCCTGCGTCCACCGCCAGCACCATGCCGACGCCGCAGTTGAAGGTGCGCGCCATCTCTTCCGGCTCGATATTGCCCTGGGCCTGCAGGAAGGCCATCAGCCGGGGCTGTTCCCAGCCATCGGCGTCGACCACGGCGTGGCAGCCGTCGGGCAGCACGCGCGGGATGTTTTCCAGCAGGCCGCCGCCCGTGATATGGGCCAGCGCATTGATCCTGCCCGAGCGGACCAGCGGCAGCAGCGACTTCACATAGATGCGCGTCGGGGCCATCAGCGCGTCGATCAGCAGCACCTCATTGTCGAAGATCGCCGGCCGGTCGAGCTTCCAACCCTTGTCCGCGGCGAGGCGGCGGACCAGCGAGAAGCCGTTGGAATGCACGCCCGAAGAGGCGAGGCCGAGCAGCACGTCGCCCGCCTTCACCTTGTTGCCGGTCAGCGCCCTGGACCGTTCCACCGCGCCGACGCAGAAACCGGCGAGGTCATAGTCGCCCGGTCCGTACATGCCCGGCATTTCCGCCGTTTCGCCCCGATGAGGGCGCATCCGGCCTGCTTGCAGCCCTCCGCTATCCCCGCGATCACGCGTTCGGCGACGCCGCTCTCCAGCTTGCCGGTGGCATAATAGTCCAGGAAGAAGAGCGGTTCGGCGCCCTGCACGATCAGGTCGTTGGCGCACATGGCGACAAGATCGATGCCGACGCCGTCATGGGCATTGTGGTCGATGGCGAGCTTCAGCTTGGTGCCGACGCCGTCATTGGCCGCGACCAGCAAGGGATCGTCATAACCGGCCGCCTTCAGGTCGAAGAAGCCGCCGAAGCCGCCCAGTTCCGCGTCGGCGCCGGGGCGGCGGGTGGCCTTGGCAAGCGGGGCGATGGCGCGGACCAGCGCATTGCCCGCGGCGATGTCGACGCCAGCCTTGGCGTAGCTGTAGGATTCGGTGTCGCTCATGGCCGTCGCCCCTAAGCATTTTCAGGTCAGATGGAAACATCTGACCGCTGAAGAAAATGCGACAAGCCCAATAACGCACAAAGGAGGGGAAAACGAAACGGGAAATGGGTTGCCGCTTGGCAGCGCAGGCAAATCCCGCCAAAAGGACGCGCGTGAACGTGCCTTCTGTCCTTCGCGGCCTGTCCCTCCGGCCTCTGAACCTGTTTCGCGCGGTTCGCGCCCTCTCCAGATTCTGGGCGCGATCGTGCTTGGCCTCGCTGCCGCGGCGCTGGTCGCGCAGATGGAGGGGGAGCGCGGCGTGCCCCCGATCGCCAGCGGCGGCGATTTCCAGGTGAGCCATGTCAAGGTCGACGTCTTCGCCAAGGATGCCGACAGCGCGCGCACGGCCGGCTGGCGGCTGGCGCAGCGGCGGGCCTGGCAGATGCTGTGGGCCCGGACCCATGGCGGCAGCGGCGCGCCCGCGCTGTCCGATTCGCAGCTTGAAGGCATGATCTCGGGCATAGAGATCGAATATGAGCAGGCCGGGCCGAACCGCTATGTCGCCACGCTGGGCGTGATGTTCGACCGGGCGCGGACCGGCCAGTTGCTGGGCGTCACCGGCAGCAATGTCGTGCATTCGCCGCCGCTGCTGGTGATCCCGGTGCTGTGGGACGGCGGGTCGGCCGTGTCCTATGAACGGATCAACGAATGGCAGAGGGCCTGGGCGCGTTTTCGCACCGGGGACAGCGCCATCGACTATGTCCGCGTGGCGGGGTCCATCGCTGACCCGATCCTGCTGAATGCGGGGCAGACCGGGCGGCGCGGGCGGCTGTGGTGGCGCGTGCTGCTCGACCAATATGGCGCGGCGGACGTGGTGATACCGATCGCCCGGCTCGACCGGCAATATCCCGGCGGTCCGGTGACCGGCACCTTCACCGCGCGCTATGGCCCCGACAATTTCCTGATCGGCAGCTTTTCCCTGCGCGCCTCCAACGACAGCGCGATCCCGCAGATGCTGGACCAGGCGACGCAGCGGATCGACCAGCTTTATACCCAGGCGCTGAACGACGGGCGCCTGCGTCCCGATCCGTCGCTGATCATCGAGGAGCCGGTCGATCCCAATGCGCTGGAGATCGAAAATGCGGCCGATCTGCCGGTGGAAACGCTGGACATGCCGACGGTTGCCGCCACGACGCGCAGCTACGCGATCCAGTTCGACACGCCCGACGTCGGATCGGTCGCGCAGGGCGAGGCCGCCGTGCGTTCCGTCCCGGGCGTGCGTTCGGCCGCGACCAGCAGCCTCGCGCTCGGCGGCACGTCGGTCATGCAGGTGAGCTTCGACGGCACCGTCGATTCGCTGCGCGCCGCGCTGGCCGCCAAGGGATATAATGTTGCGGTATCAGGCAATACGCTGCGCATCCGCCGGGGCGGGGGAAGCGGAGCCCCCGCCGCCCAATGACCGGCGCCATGCGACAGATCAGCCTGCCGTTCGACCGGCCTGATCGGGCGAGCGGCGAGGATTTCCTGGTCAGCGACGCCAATCGCATCGCCGTCCGCCATCTGGAGAATTGGCGGGAATGGCCGCTGTCGATCAGCGTGCTGAGCGGGCCGCCCCTGTCGGGCCGTTCGACATTGGGCCGCCATTTCGTCGCGCAGAGCGGCGGGACGATGATCGACGATGCGCAGGGGCAGGATGAGCAGGCGCTGTTCAACGCCTGGAACGATGCGCAGACGGCCCGGCGCCCGCTGCTGCTGATCGCGGACGCGCCGCCGGCGCAATGGCAGGTGGCCCTTCCCGACCTGCGGTCGAGGCTGGCGGCGGCACCCCATGTCGCGCTGGAGCAGCCGGACGAGGCGCTGGCGCATGCCCTGATCGATCGGTTCCTGGCATCGGCCGGGGCAAGCTATGCGGCGGACTTGCCGCAATGGCTGCTGCGCCGGATCGAGCGCAGCTATGCCGCCATCGCCGCCGTGACGCGCCTGCTGGACGAGGCGGCCTTGTCATCGGGACGTAAGATTTCTGCCGCTATGGCGAAAGATGTCCTGCAAGGTGCGGGATTTTTGCCTATAGTCCCGGACTGATCCTCCGGTTCCGAACGATGAGAGACATGTGGCCGAAGCCGACCCATCCGCCAGCCTGACCCTGCCCAGCGACCGCTATTTCAACCGGGAACTGTCCTGGCTGGCGTTCAACCAGCGCGTGCTGGAGGAGGCGATGAACCGGGCGCATCCCTTGCTGGAACGGCTGCGCTTCCTGTCGATTTCCGGCGCCAATCTGGACGAGTTCTTCTCCGTGCGGGTGGCGGGCCTCAAGGGGCAGCAGTTGCAGGATGTCGACATGCGCTCCGCCGACGGGCTGACCCCGGCGCAGCAACTGGCCGCCATCACGGAGGAAACCGCCCGGCTGATGGGCTGCGCAGCAGAAGGTATGGGGTGCGCTGCACGACGAACTGGCGCAGGTCGGGATAGAGGTGGTCGGCCCGTCCACCGCGCTGGACGAAAGCTGCGAGAACTGGCTGCGGGATCATTTCCTGACGCAGATCTTCCCGATCCTGACGCCGCAGGCGCTGGACCCGGCGCATCCCTTTCCCTTCATCCCCAATCAGGGCCTGTCGATCGTCTTCGACCTGGAGCGGCTGTCGGACAAGCAGCCGATTCGCGAACTGGTGATGATCCCGTCCTCGCTCGCCCGTTTCGTGCGGATGCCGGGCGAAACGGCGCGCTATATGGCGCTGGAGGCGGTGGTCCGGCGCTTTTCCGCCGACCTCTTCCCCGGCTATCGCGTCCGCAACAGCGGCGTGTTCCGCATCATCCGCGACAGCGACATCGAAATCGAGGAAGAGGCGGAGGATCTGGTCCGCTATTTCCGCAGCGCCATCAAGCGCCGCCGGCGGGGCCGCGTGATCCGCATGGAGATAGAGGAACGCATCCCCGAGCCGGTCGAGGAGATGTTGCAGGACATGCTCCAGGGCCATGACGCGATCATCGCGGAGGTGGAGGGCTTTGTCGGCATCGGCGACCTGTCCGGCGTGGTGGACGAAGACCGGCCGGACCTGAAGTTCGAGCCCTATGCCCCCCGTTTTCCGGAGCGCATCCGCGAATATGGCGGTGATTGCTTTGCCGCGATCCGGGCGAAGGACATTGTCGTCCACCATCCCTATGAAGCCTTTGACGTGGTGGTGTCCTTCCTGAAGCAGGCGGCGTCCGACCCCGATGTCATGGCGATCAAGCAGACGCTGTACCGCGCGGGCAAGCAGTCCGCGATCATCCGCGCGCTGATCGACGCGGCCGAGGCGGGCAAGTCCGTGACCGCCGTGGTGGAACTGAAGGCTCGCTTCGACGAGGAGCAGAACCTGATGTGGGCCGACGCGCTGGAGCGCGCGGGGGTCCAGGTGGTGTACGGCTTCATCGACTGGAAGACCCATGCCAAGGTGTCGATGGTCGTCCGGCGGGAAGGGGAGGCGTTCCGCACCTACTGCCATTTCGGCACCGGCAACTATCATCCGGTGACGGCGCGCATCTACACGGATCTCAGCTTCTTCACCGCCGACCCTGCCTATGGCCGGGATGCGGCGGCGCTGTTCAACTACATCACCGGCTATGTCGAGCCGCAGCGGCTGGAAAAGCTGGTCATGTCGCCGCGCGACCTGCGCAACCGCCTGTGCGACCTGATCGATGCGGAGATAGAGCATGTCCGCGCCGGGCGGCCGGGAACCATCTGGGCGAAGATGAATTCGCTGGTGGACCCGGCGATCATGGAAAAGCTGTATGCGGCGAGCAATGCGGGCGTGCAGATCGAACTCATCGTGCGCGGCATATGCTGCCTGCGGCCGGGCGTGCCGGGCATGTCGGAAAATATCCGGGTGAAGTCGGTGGTCGGCCGCTTCCTGGAGCATAGCCGGATCACCGTCTTCGGCAATGGCAAGGCGCTGCCCAATAACGGCGCGAAGGTGTTCATCAGTTCGGCCGACTGGATGCCGCGCAATTTCGATCGGCGCGTGGAATTTCTGGCCCCGGTGGAGAACCCGACCGTGCACGACCAGATCCTGGACCAGGTGATGGTCGCCAACCTCATCGACAGCGAGCAGAGCTGGGTGCTGGACAGCGACGGCCATTACAGCCGGGTCGAGGCAGGCGACCGGCCGTTCAACCTGCATCGCTATTTCATGACCAACCCGTCCCTTTCGGGCCGCGGCGCCGCGCTGGACAGCGAGGCGGTGCCGACGCTGCGCCTGCGCGGGCGGGCCTGAACCGCATGAATTCCATGCTGAGCCAGATCCGGGCGCTTGCTCCCGGCATGGCGACGTCCCCCCATCGGGCCAAGGCGCGGACCGCGATCATCGACATCGGTTCCAACAGCGTGCGCCTGGTCGTCTATGACGGGCCGCGCCGCATTCCCTTCATCCTCTTCAACGAAAAGGTGATGGCGGGATTGGGCGCGTCCCTGGGCAAGACCGGCCGGATCGAGGCGGAGGCCATGGACCGGGGCCTGCGCGCGATCGGTCGCTTCGCCCATCTTTGCCGCGAGATGGAGGTGCAGGAAGTGCGCTGCGTCGCCACCGCCGCCGTGCGGGACGCGGAAAATGGCGACGATTTCATCCGCCGCGCCAGCGCCATGGGGCTGGAGGTCGAATTGCTGTCCGGCGGGCAGGAGGCGATCGCCGCGGCCTATGGCGTGCTGTCGGGCATTCCGGGCGCGGACGGCATTGTCGGCGATCTGGGCGGTGGCAGCCTGGAACTCGCGCGAATCCGCGATGGTGCGGTGCATGAGACGGTGTCCCTGCCGCTGGGCGTGCTGCGGCTGCCGCAAATCCGCGCCAAGGGGCCGGCGGTGCTGGAACGCATGGTCAAGAAGATGCTGGCCAGGGCCGGGTGGAATGCGCCTGCGGATCTTCCCTTTTTTCTGGTCGGCGGATCCTGGCGCGCGCTGGCGCGGTTCGACATGGAACTGACCCAGTTTCCGCTTCCCGTCGTCCACCAATATGAGATGCCCGCCGCGCGCGCCGAACAATTGACGCGCATCGTGTCCCATGTCGGCAAGGCGCGGTTCAAGGATATTCCCCAGATCACCGGATCGCGCGTGCCGACCCTGCCGGATGCGGCGGCGCTGTTGTCGGTGATCGTGCGCCAGTTGAAGTCCAGCAGGCTGGTCGTGTCGGCCTATGGCCTGCGCGAAGGCCTGCTGTTCAGCGATCTGCCGCCGGATATTCGGGCGGATGATCCACTGCTGATCGCGGCGGAGGCGGAGGGCGAGGCGCAGGCGCGCTTCACCGGTCATGGCGACATGATCGAACGCTGGATCGCCCCGCTGTTCCTGGAGGATGGCAGCGCATGGCGGCGGATTCGCCGGGCGGCCTGCCTGCTGGCCGATGTCGGCTGGCGCGCCAATCCCGACTTCCGGTCGGACCGGGGCGTCGAGATCGCGCTGCACAGCAATTGGGTCGGGATCAACGCGACCGAGCGCGCCATGCTGGCGCAGGCGTTGCACAGCAATTTCGGCGGCGGCGTGTCGACGCCGCCCGGCATCGAGCGGCTGGCCCCGCCCGAAGCGCTTCAGAGAGCGACCTTATGGGGCCTGGCGATCAGGCTGGGGCAGCGGCTGTCCGGCGGAGTGGAGGGGCCTTTGCTGGCCTCCCGCCTGGAGATGGACGGCAATGTGCTTGAACTGCGGTTGCGAAGCGTGGACGCCGATCTTTTCGGCGAAGCGGTCGAGCGGCGGCAGCGGCAACTGGCCCAGGCCATGGGCGTGAAATACCGGCTGGTCTGGTAGGACGGATCGACATTCGGCCCTGACGGCCTGTAAATGGCGGCTTTCCGTGCTTCCGGTGCTCCCATACTGGAAGTACGCTGCCCGCCGGGTCACGAAAAATCAGCATTTCCGGCTCGTCATCATCTGAATGTCGATCCGGCCTGGGAGATTGCCCGGAAATGCGCCTTTCGCACATTTCCGGGCAATGTTTAAGGCTATGCCCCACGCAGGCAGGGCATGGTCCGGCGTTCAGCCTCAGCTGCGGACGTCCTGCTCCGTCACGGGCGCGATCTTGATTTCGACGCGGCGGTTGGCCGCCTTGCCCTCCGCCGTGGCGTTGGAGGCGATCGGCTGGGTTTCCCCGAAACCGCGCGTGGCGATGCGGGCCGACTGGACGCCGTGCGTCGTCAGATAATCGCCCACCGCCTGGGCCCGCCGTTCCGACAACGCCTGGTTATAGGCATCGGTGCCGTCGCTGTCGGTGTGGCCGTAAACGTCGATATAGGTCTTGGGATATTGGGCCAGCACGGAAGCGACGTCATTCAGCGTCGGCTGGAATTGCGGTTGCACGGCGGAACTGTCCGTGGCGAAGGTGATGCCCGACGGCATGCGGAGCACCAGATTGTCGCCGTCGCGGATCACGTCCACGCCGCTGCCGGCGGTCTGTTCCCGCAATTTCCGTTCCTGCGCGTCCATATAGGCGCCGATGCCCGCGCCCGCGACCGCGCCGATGCCCGCGCCCAATATCTTTTCGGTGCGGTCATGGCGGCCGCCGACCAGATCGCCCAGCAGATAACCGCCCAGCGCGCCGCCGATGCCGCCGATCGCCGCCTTGGAAATGGTACGGTTGCCGGTGTTGGGATCGGTGGTGCAGGCGGTGGTGGCCAGCATGGCGGCCAGGCCGGCGACGCCGATGATGCGATGAGAATTCCGCATGTATATGGTTCCCTTTCTCGTGCGTCCGAACGGAGCGGATGCACCCCCAATGGTTGAGACAAGGCCTTTGTTCCACAAGCGAACTGAACTGCGGATGATGGGACGGTTGTGAAATTGACAGAATCAAGGTTATAGGTGGCCGCCGACCACCATGGCCAATATCCCCCCGCACGCTCCGACGCCCTTTCCCTGGGTCGACCTCGTCATCATCCTGGCGCTGGTCGCGCTGAACGGCCTGTTCGCCATGTCGGAACTGGCGATCGTGTCCGCCCGCAAGCCGCGCCTCCAGGCGATGGAGAAAGCCGGGCGACGCGGCGCGCGATCGGCGCTGGCGGCGGCGAGTGATCCCGGCAAGTTCCTTTCCACCGTGCAGATCGGCATCACCCTGATCGGCATCATCGCCGGCGCCTATTCCGGGGCCAGCCTGGGCGGCCCGACCGGCGAGCGGCTGGCGATGCTGGGCCTGTCGCCCAGCGCCGCGCAGCATGTCGGCTTCGTTCTGGTGATCGGCCTCACCACCTATGCCTCGCTGATCATCGGGGAACTGGTGCCCAAGCAGTTCGCCCTGCGCGCGCCGGAGCCGATCGCGGTGCTGGTCGCCGGACCGATGCTCTGGCTGGCGAAGATCACCGCGCCCATCGTCTGGGTGCTGGACGGGTCGAGCGCGCTCATCTTCCGCATGCTGGGGCTGACCCGCGAATCGGAGAGCCAGGTGACGGCGGAGGAGCTGCACCTGATCGTGGCCGAGGCGAGCAGGTCCGGCGTGATCGAGGAAAGCGAGCGGGCGATCATTTCAGGCGTGGTGCGGCTGGCCGACCGGCCGGTTCG
>JGI24739J22299_10000294_pt1 | contig 16860 bp, 17 predicted proteins | sample KBSCornC5_FD_22299 | JGI IMG/M metagenome (IMG submission 22299)
CTTCGGCCTCGGAAGCCTCTGCGGCCAGGCGATTTTCCTCGGCGCGGCGCTTTTCCTCCTCGCTTGCGGCAAGGCGCTGGGCGTCTTCGCGACGGCGCGCGTCCTCCAGCGCGGACATGCGGGCCTCCTCCGCCTCGCGCAGCAGCTTCGCCTGCAATTCCTGACGGGACATCAGGCTCTGCGGCGGGGCCGGGCGCGCGGGAGCCGGCTGCGGCGCGCGCGCCTGCGGCTGGGGCGCCGCCGGAGCGGCGGGGGCAGCCGCGGGCGTGGGATCAGCCTGCGGTTCAGGCGCAGCGTGGCCGGCTTCGCCCGGCTTGCCCAGGATGCGGCGCCGCTTCACCTCAACCACGACCGTGTTCTTGCGGCCGTGGCTGAACTGCTGCTGCACCTGACCGGACTCGACCGTGCGCTTGATCCCCAGCGGCTTGCGGCCCAGAACCGGCTTGTCTTCCTTGCTGTCACTCATACGACTGAACTATACCCTTCACATCAACCCGACCGGCAAGGCCCGTCGGCGCCTTCATTCCAATGCCAACNCAGGCATTCCAATACCAACTCAGGCGCCCAATGCCCCTGCGGAGTCCTGCTCCCCATGCACCGGCGCTCCGTTAGCGCAACCCAGATAGCTTTCCAAGCGGCCTATGGCGCCGCGCAGACGTGACGCCGCACGCGAGTCGGTCACCGCGATATGGACGACATTGTCCCGCCCCATTGCCATAGATAGGGCGTGTCGGTCCACAGGCAAGACGATGCCCGCCAAATCCGTGCCTTCCGCCTCCTGCCCGACGCGCAAAGCCTGGTCGAGCTTGCGGTTGCCGTCGGGGGCGGCGTCGGCGGCGTGGAGCAGCATCGTCACTTCCCCCTTGCGGCAGGCGACATCGATTTTTTCAGAGCCCGTGAGGACCATGGACGCCTTCGCCTCCAGTCCCAGCCGGTCGAGCAGCGCCTTGCGCAGGCCGTCCTCGATCAGCGCGGGGAGGTTGTCGGGGATTTGCAGGTCGCCGGTCTTGAACGCCCGAGCGAGCGCGCCCTTGAGCTTGCCCCTGGCGAGCGCCTGTTCGACTTCCGCGCGGGACACTCCGATCCAGGCGCCACGGCCGGGGGCCTTGGCGCGGATGTCGGGCAGGATTTCACCATTCGGGCCGCAGGCGAGGCGGACGAGCATGTCCGGGTCGGCGCGGTCGCCCGACAGGATGCATTTGCGTTCGGTCATGACGCGCCCTTTCCGAACGAAATCCGTGTTCCTGCCANGGCAGGAATCCGGTTCCACCTTTTCGGGTGCGCACGACCTCTGGGACTGGGCTCCCGCCTTCGCAGGAGCACGGCTGTCCGTCAGTGCTGGGNAAGCGCTTAGCCTCTCATTGGGAAGTGACCGCGGCATTGGCGTCCTCCCCTGTCGGCCGGGGCGCGACCCGATCGGCCATGAGCTGGCCGGCCGAGCCGTAATTTTCCATCGAGATTTCCGAAATCACCACCTGCACGGCAGAGGCCGGCTTCCCGAGACGCTCGACGAGCGACCGGGTGACGTCGGCGACGATGGCCGCCTTCTGTTCGCGGGTGGCGTTTCCGGCCAGACGGATATCGACGAACGGCATCTGCGCTTATGCTTCCTCGTCTTCGAACCAGTGGGCGCGGGCGGCCATGATGATCTCATTGCCCTGCTCTTCACTGAGGCCATATTCGGCCAGGATGCCGCCCTTGTCCTCGCTGCCTTCGTTGCGGCGGCGGCGCTGGTCGACGCGCTTCTTGGCGATCAGTTCGTCCGTGGCCAGATCGGCCAGGTCGTCCAGCGTCTTGATGCCCGCCTTGCCCAGCGTCACCAGCATCGCCTCTGTAAGGTGCGGCATGTCGGCCAGCGCATCCTCGACGCCCAGCGCCTGACGCTCCTCGCGGGCAGCGGCCTCGCGGCGGTCCAGCGCTTCCTGCGCGCGGCTTTGCAGTTCCTGCGCCAGTTCCTCGTCAAAGCCCTCGATCGCGGCCAGTTCGTCGATGCCGACATAGGCCACTTCCTCCAGCTCGCCAAAGCCCTCGGCCACGAGGAGCTGCGAGAGGGTTTCGTCGACGTCCAGTTCGTTCTGGAACAGTTCGGAACGGGCGACGAATTCCTTCTGGCGCTTCTCCGACGCGTCGGCCTCGGTCATGATGTCGATGGCCTTGCCGGTCAGCTGGCTGGCGAGACGGACATTCTGGCCGCGACGGCCGATGGCGAGCGAAAGCTGATCGTCGGGCACGACGACCTCGATGCGTTCCTCTTCCTCATCGATGACGACGCGGGCGACCTGCGCGGGCTGAAGCGCGTTGACGACGAAGGTCGCGGTATCCTCCGACCAGGGGATGATGTCGATCTTCTCGCCCTGCATTTCCTGCACGACGGCCTGCACGCGGCTGCCCTTCATGCCGACGCAGGCGCCGACCGGGTCGATGCTCGAATCGCGGCTGATGACGCCGATCTTGGCGCGGCTGCCCGGATCGCGGGCGGCGGCCTTGATCTCGATCACCCCGTCGTAGATTTCGGGCACTTCCTGCGCGAACAGCTTCTTCATGAATTCGGGATGCGCGCGGCTGAGGAAAATCTGCGGCCCGCGGTTTTCGCGGCGGACGTTCAGGATCACCGAGCGGATGCGGTCGCCCACGCGGACGACTTCGCGGGGGATCTGCTGGTCGCGGCGGATGACGCCCTCGGCCCGGCCGAGATTGACGACGACATGGCCGAATTCGACGGACTTGACGACGCCGGTGATGATCTCACCCACGCGGTCCTTGAATTCCTCATGCTGGCGCTCGCGCTCTGCGTCGCGGACCTTCTGGAAGATCACCTGCTTGGCCGACTGGGCGTCGATGCGACCAAGGTCGATGGGCGGCAGCGGATCGACGATGAAGTCGCCCACGACCGCGTCCTTCTTCAGCTTGGTAGCCTGCTTCAGGTCGACCTGCTTGAAATAGTCGTCGACCTGCTCGACCACCTCCACGACTCTCCAGAGACGAAGGTCGCCGGTGTCCGGGTCCAGCTTGGCCCGGATGTCGTTCTCCGCGCCGTAACGGGCGCGGGCTGCGCGCTGGATCGCGTCTTCCATCGCCTCGATGACGATCGCCTTGTCGATCATCTTCTCGCTGGCGACGCTGTTCGCAATGGCGAGCAGCTCGGCCTTGTTGGCGGAAATGGCGTTGGCCATGGTCGTAAACCCTTATTCTTCGGTTTCGAACTCGTCCGCCCCATCGGAGGAGAGCGGCATGCTAGCAGAAATCAATGCGTCGGTCAGTATCAGCTTGGCGTCGCCCACCAATGCGAAGGGGATCACCACATCGCCCGCCTTGACGTCGGTAAAGAGAATGCCCTCCCCCTCTATCCCGTTCAGAACACCACGGAAGCTCTTGCGGCCCCCGACGGCTTCGGTGGCGGAAATCTTCGCCTCATGCCCGGCCCATTCGAGAAAATCGGTGAGGCGGGTCAGCGGACGGTCGATACCGGGCGAGCTGACTTCGAGGCGATAGGCCTCCTCGATCGGGTCGGCTTCGTCCAGCACGTCGGACAGGCGGCGGGAGATGGCGGCACAATCCTCAATGACGAGCTGCTTCGTCTCCGGCCGCTCGGCCATGATCTGCAGCGTATACTCGTCACCCGAGCCGAACAGCTTGATGCGCACGAGGTCGAAGCCCAAGGCCTTCACCTCCGGTTCGATCAGGGCTGTCAGTTCGGCGATGTCCGCCATGGGGTCTCCAAAAGAACAAAATTGCAGCTTCCCGTCGCCGCAGGCGATCCGCCCGCGACCCCGACATGTTTGACGATGTAAGGAAGCAGGGGCGATATAGGCGGGATGCCGCAAAGCTGCAACATTATTTGTCGCGAGGCATTTGATAAGCCTTCTGTTAGCGTCATCAGCGCCGAAATTCAGCCCCGGAGGAGACGATATGCGCCATCTTGCCCTGACTGCCCTGCCGCTGGCCCTCATCGCCTGTTCGGCTGACAATGCCGTGGGACAGAACAGCACCACCTCCGCGACGAAGCCGTTCAAGACCTCCGTGATCGCGGATTTCGATGCGCCCTGGGCCATGACCTTCATGCCCGACGGGCGGATGCTGGTCACCGAAAAGGCGGGCGAGATGATCCTGTTCGATCCGAAGAACGGAACGAAAATTCCCGTCGCAGGCATTCCGCCGGTCGACAGCGAAGGTCAGGGCGCGCTGATGGACGTGGTGCTGGCGCCCGATTTCGCGCGGAACCGGCGGTCTATTTCAGCTTTTCCGAGGCGGGTCAGGGCGGCAAGGGCGTGGCGCTCGCCACCGGCGCCTTCCACCAGGCGAGCGATGGGACGACGAAGCTGGACGGCGTGAAGGTGATCTTCCGCGCAAGCCAGTATGTGGATGGAAACGGCCATTATTCCGGGCGGATCGCCTTCTCGCCGGACGGCAGATATCTGTTCTTCACCAATGGCGAGCGGCAGAAATTCGATCCCGCGCAGGATCCCAGGTCGACATTGGGCAAGGTGCTGCGGCTGAACCTGGACGGCACCCCGGCGGCGGGCAATCCGCTGGCGGCGAAAGGCTTTCATCCGGCCGTCTGGTCCTATGGCCATCGCAATCTGCTGGGCATCGCCTTCGACAAGGACGGGCGGCTGTGGGAACAGGAAATGGGGCCGAAGGGCGGCGATGAGGTGAACCTGATCAAGCCCGGCCTCAACTATGGCTATCCGCGGGTTTCCAATGGCAGCCATTATGACGGGCGGGACATTCCCGACCACAAGGCAGGCGATGGCTATGAGGCGCCCAAGCTCTGGTGGAACCCGGTCATCTCGCCGGCGGGGCTGGCTTATTATTCGGGCGACCTGTTCCCGCAATGGAAGGGGTCGCTGTTCATCGGCGGGCTGTCGAGCCAGGCGCTGATACGGGTGAAGCTGGACGGGGACAATGCGTCCAAGGCGGACCAGTGGGACATGGGCGCGCGAATCCGGGAGGTGGAGCAAGGGCCGGATGGCGCGCTCTGGCTGCTGGAGGATGGCGGGCGGGGTTCTGAGGGGCGGTTGTTGAAGTTGACGCCTGCCCAGGGTTAGGGTGAAACGGGGCCATTCCGGCCCCGATCCTCCTTTATACCAGCCGGCTCTGCTTCACCGCCGCTTCGATGAAGCTGGCGAAGAGCGGATGCGGGTCGAAGGGCTTGGACTTGAGTTCGGGGTGGAACTGCACGCCGACAAACCAGGGATGGTCGGGGCGTTCGACGATTTCCGGCAGCGTGCCGTCCGGCGACATGCCCGAGAAGATGAGGCCGCCCTTTTCCAGCGGCTCGCGATAGCCGGCATTGACCTCATAGCGATGGCGGTGCCGCTCGCTGATTTCGGTCGCGCCGTAAATGCCCGAGACGACGCTGTTGCCGGTGAGCCTGGCCGGATAGGCGCCGAGCCGCATGGTGCCGCCCAGGTCGGTTTCGGCGGTACGCTTCTGCAGGCCTTCCTTGCTCATCCATTCGGTGATGAGGCCGACCACCGGCTCGCTGGTTTCACCGAATTCCGTGGTGGAGGCGTTCTCGATTCCCGCCGTGTTCCGCGCGCCTTCGATGCAGGCCATCTGCATGCCCAGGCAGATGCCGAAAAAGGGCACATTGCGTTCGCGGGCGAATTTGACCGAGGCGATCTTCCCCTCCGACCCGCGCACGCCGAAGCCGCCGGGGACGAGGATGCCGTGCATCGGTTCCAGGCGAGCGGCGATGTCCGCGCCCTCTTCCTCGAACAGTTCGGCGTCGAGCCATTTGATGTTGACCTTCACCCGATTGGCGAAGCCGCCATGGGTCAGCGCTTCATATAGCGACTTGTAGGCATCGGGCAGGCCGACATATTTGCCGACGACGCCGATGGTGACTTCGCCCTCCGGATTCTGCTGCCGGTCCATGATGTCGTGCCAGCGGTCGAGCGTGGGCGCGGACGCGCCCTCCATGCCGAAGGCGCGCAGCACTTCGTCGTCCAGCCCCTCTGCATGATATTGCATCGGGACCGCGTAGATGCTGCTGGCGTCAAGCGCCGGGATCACCGCTTCGGGGCGGACGTTGCAGAACAGGGCGATCTTGCGCCGCTCGCTTTCCGGCAGCGGATGTTCGCAGCGGCAGAGCAATATGTCGGGCTGGATGCCCAGCGACGTCAGTTCGCGCACGCTGTGCTGGGTCGGCTTGGTCTTCAGTTCGCCCGCCGCCGCGATATAGGGGACCAGCGTCACATGGACGAAGATCGACCGGCCGCGGCCAAGGTCGTTATGGAGCTGGCGGATCGCCTCCATGAAGGGCAGCGATTCGATGTCGCCCACGGTGCCGCCAATCTCGCACAGCACGAAATCCAGATCGTCGGATTCGGCCATGGCAAAGGCCTTGATCTCGTCCGTGACGTGCGGGATCACCTGGACCGTCGCGCCCAGATAGTCGCCGCGCCGTTCCCGCTGGATGATGGTCTGATAGACCCGGCCCTGCGTCACATTGTCCGACTGCCGCGCCGAAACGCCGGTGAAGCGCTCATAATGACCAAGGTCGAGGTCGGTTTCCGCCCCGTCGTCGGTCACATAGACCTCGCCATGCTGATACGGGCTCATCGTGCCCGGATCGACGTTGAGATAGGGATCGAATTTCCGAATGCGCACACGGAAACCTCGCGCCTGCAGCAGTGCTGCGAGCGAAGCGGCCATCAGGCCCTTGCCAAGCGAGGAGACCACGCCGCCGGTGATGAAAATATACCGCGCCATGGGGGGAGAGGCTTAGCCTTTTACAAACGAGTTGGGCAAGCGCGCGAATCATCGCGCGTGCGAAAAAAGCGAAATTGGGAGTGTCGCGCGCCTAGTTGGCGAGCGGGACAGCGCCGTTGGAAGCCTTGCCGCTCGCCGCGCCGGCAGCGCCCGCCAGCGGATCCTTGCCGGTCGCCGGGGCCGGCGCGGACGCCGGAGAAGATGTCGGAGACTGGGGCGCCTGCTTCACCAGCGAGGTGTCGATGTCGCTCGGCCGGTGCTGGATGGAAGCGATCACCGCCAGCACGATCGACAGCGTCACGAAGATGCCGGCGAGAACCGTGGTCGAGCGAGTCAGGAAATCCGCCGCGCCGCGCGCCGACATGAACCCCGCCGGGCTGCCGCCGACGCCCAGGCCGCCGCCTTCCGACTTCTGCATCAGGATGACGGTGACAAGCAGGGCAGCGACAAGGGCCTGCACGACGAGGAGGAAGGTGAACATGAGACGAATATCTGTCCGGTAAAGGGAGCGTTGCCGCGCACATAGCGATGATAGGGCGCGGGGGCAACCGCCCCTGTCTTTCCCGCCCCCTCCCACAGGCGGGAGGGGATTGTCATCCGTCGGCGGTCAGGCGGCAGCCGCGATCACCGGAGCGAATTTCGCCGCCGCAAGGCTCGCGCCGCCGATCAGGCCGCCGTCGACGTCGGCCAGCGCCAGAAGCTCCGCCGCATTGTCGCCGTTCATCGATCCGCCATAGAGGATTCGCGTCGCGTCCGCCTGCGCGCCGATCCTGCCCGCAAGAGTGGCGCGCAGGGCCGCGTGCATCGCGGCGACCGCTTCCATGGTGGGGATTCGGCCCGTGCCGATGGCCCAGATCGGTTCATAGGCGATGGCCAGCCAGTCCGCCGCCGCTCCATCCGGCAGGGAGGCCAGCAATTGCGCCGCAACCACCGCCTCCGCATTGCCGGCGTCGCGCACGTCGAGGCTTTCGCCCACGCAGAGGATGACCTTCAGACCCGCGGCCCGCGCCGCCAGCGCCTTTGCCGCGATGTCGGCGTCGGTTTCGCCCTGGTCCTGTCGCCGTTCGCTATGGCCGACGATGGTCCAGCTTGCCCCGGCCTCCGCCAGCATGGCCGCGGACAGGCAGCCGGTATGCGCGCCGCTTTCCTTCATGTGGCAGTCCTGCGCGCCGATGAAGGCCGCACCCTTGACGCCGTCCGCCGCCGCGACCAGCGTCGCGGGCAGGCACAGCCCGACCTCCACCGCCGGATAGTCGCGCGCCAGGGCGCCGATCGCCTCCACCTCGCCCAGCTGGGCGCGCAAGCCGTTCATCTTCCAGTTACCGACAACCAGCTTCCGCCTGCTCATCGATCTTTCCCCTTATTGTTTATTGCTGCACGGTCCCCCGCGGCGCAGCTCTCCAATCCGAACCGCCGGGTTGGCCGAGCCGATGAACGGCGTGCGGCCATTTGTCCAGCCTTGCAGCCCCAGCGCCCCTTGCCCACGCGACGATCCGCCCTTAAAGCGGGCCGCCATCAAAGCCGCTTTTACGGACTTTCCTCCATGCTTTCAGTCTTTCGCCGTTTCATCCACTCCAAATTCGGCGCCTTTGCTGCGCTGATATTCCTGGGGATCATCGCGGCCGCCTTCATCATGGGGGACATTACGAGCGGCAAGTTCGGATCGTCCCTTGGCGGCGGCGAAACCGCCGCCAGGGCAGGCGGCGCGCGCCTGACCATGACCGAATTCCAGGACCGGGTGCAGCGCGTGTTCGAAAATGCGCGCCGGTCCAATCCGGGGTTGCAGATCGGCGATTTCCTGGCGCAGGGCGGCGCGGCGCAGGTCTATGACCAGCTTGTCGCGTCCCTGACGCTGAAGGAATATGCGAGCGACCAGAAGGTCCATATCTCCAAGCGGCTCGTCGACGCCCAGATCGCGCAGATTCCCGCCTTCCAGGACGCAGCGGGCAATTTCAGCCAGGAAAATTTCCGGCAATTGCTGCTGCGCGAGCGGATCACCGAGCAGGCGCTGCGCGATGACATCAGCCGCGAGATATTGGAGCGGCAGATGCTGGCGCCGCTGGGACTGGGCGTGAAGCTGACCGATTCCCTGGTGCTGCCCTATGCCTCGCTGCTGCTGGAGGCGCGTCAGGGCACCATCGCCCTTGTCCCCGCGACGGCGTTCAAGGACATCGCGGAGCCGACCGACGCGCAACTCGGCGATTTCTACAGGAAGAATGCCGCGCGCTATACGATCCCGGAACAGCGCCGCATCCGCTATGCGGTGATCGACGCCGAACGCTTCGCCCAGGCGGCACAGCCCACCGATGCGGAGATCGCGGGCTATTACAACCAGAACAAGGCCGTCTATGCCGCGAAGGAAAGCCGCAGCTTCGAGCAGTTGATCCTGCCGACGCAGGCGGCGGCAAAGGCGATCGCGGAGCAGGTGAAGGGCGGCAAGTCGCTCGCCGCAGCGGCGCAATCGGCCGGCCTTTCGGTCGCCGAACTGGCCGACCAGAGCCGCGAGAAGCTGGCCGCCGCAGCGTCCGCCTCCGTCGCCGATGCGGGCTTTGCCGCGAAGCAGGGCGATCTGGTCGGGCCGCTGCGCGGATCGCTGGGCTGGGTGCTGCTGCGGGTCACGGCGGTCAGGACGACCCCTGCCCGTGCCCTGGCCGCCGCGCGGGACGAGATCGTCACCACGCTGCGCGCCCAGAAGGAGAAGCGGCTGCTCAACGACTTCACCGGCAAGATCGAGGATCAGATCGCCAATGGCGGCAGCTTCGAGGAAGTGGTGAAGGACAATGGCCTGAAGCTGGAAACGACGCCGTTCCTCCTTTCCTCCGGCAAGCAGGTCGAGGATGCGGCCTATCAGGNGCCGGCCGACGTCAAGCCGCTGCTTGCCCCTGTCTTCGGCATGAGCCAGGACGATGACGCGCAACTGGTGCCGATCGCNGCGGACAAGCGCTATGCGCTGGTTGCGCCCGGCGACATACAGGCCCCTGCGCCGCCGCCGCTTGCCAANGTCAAGCCGCTGGTGGCGATGCAGTACAAGCTCGCCCAGGGCAATGAAAAGGCCAAGGTGCTGGCCGAGCAGATCCGCGCCAAGGTCGCCAAGGGCATGACGCTGGACCAGGCGGTCGCCTCCGCCGGCATCGCCCTGCCCAAGCCGCAGATGGTGGGCGGGCGCCGTGCCGACATCATGCGCGACGGCCAGCGTCCCCCCGCGGAAGTGGCCATGCTGTTCACCATGGCGACCAACAGCGTGAAGACGCTGCCGGCCGGGCAGGATCGCGGCTATTTCGTCGTGCAGTTGAACGGCATCAAGCGCGGCGATGCGGGCACGGACAAGGCGCTGGTCAATCAGGTTCGCGACCAGCTCAGCGAAGTGGTGGGCCAGGAATATGACCAGCAGTTCGAGCGCGCGGTCGAGAAGGAACTGGGCGTGAAGCGCAATGCCAATGCCGTCGCCTCCGTCCAGCGCGCCCTGGTCAGCGCCAATGGCAGCGGTCAGTAAGATGGGCGCAGGGGGACCGGCGGCAATGGACGGCATAGAAAGCGCGCGCAGGGCGCTGGCGGCGGGACAATCCGCGCTGGTGTGGCGGCGCCAGATTGCCGACACCGATACGCCGATCTCCGCCGCGCTCAAATTGTTCGAGGCCGATCGCGGCGACTTCCTGCTGGAATCGGTCGAAGGCGGGGCGGTGCGGGGCCGCCACAGCCTGATCGGCCTGGCCCCCGACCTTGTTTTCCGTGCGCAGGGTCATGCGGCGGAGATCAACCGGCAATGGGCGACCGATCGGGACGCCTTCGTGCCGGAAGAGGCCGATGCGCTCGACGCGCTGCGGGCGCTGGTCGCGGAATGCCGGGCGGAGCTTGACCCCGTCCTGCCTGCCGCCCTGGCCTGTCTGGTCGGCTATTTCGGCTATGAGACGGTCGGACTGGTTGAAAAGCTGCCGCGACCTCCCGAAAATTCGATCGCCTTGCCGGACATGCTGTTCGTGCGGCCGACCGTCATATTGGTGTTCGACCGGCTGGCCGACGCGCTGTTCCTGGTCGCGCCCGTTTGGAAGGGCAGCTTTGCCGATGCCGACCGCGCCGTCGAACAGGCGCTGGAACGGATCGACGCCGTCGCCGCGCGGCTGGCGGCTCCCCTGCCCGCACAGACCGCCCCGGCCGAAATCGCCGATGTCGCGGTGACGCCAATGCTGGAACCCGGGCGCTATGCCGCGATGGTCGAGAAGGCGAAGGACTATATCGTCGCGGGCGACATTTTCCAGGTGGTGCTGGCGCAGCGCTTCACCAGTCCCTTCACCCTGCCGCCCATCGCGCTTTACCGGGCCTTGCGACGGATCAATCCCTCGCCCTTCCTCTATTATCTCGACCTGCCCGGCTTCGCCCTGATCGGGTCGAGCCCGGAGATCCTGGTCCGGGCGCGTGATGGCGAAGTGACGATCAGGCCGATCGCCGGCACCCGTCCGCGCGGCCGCAATGCCGTCGAGGACGCGGCCAATCGCGAAAGCCTGCTGGCCGATCCCAAGGAACGGGCGGAACATCTGATGCTGCTCGACCTGGGCCGCAACGATGTGGGCCGGGTGGCGACGGCGGGCAGCGTGACCGTGACGGACAGCTACAGCGTCGAATTCTACAGCCATGTGATGCATATCGTGTCTAACGTGGTGGGACGGCTGGCGCCCGGCAAGGACGCGCTGGATGCCCTGTTCGCGGGCTTTCCGGCGGGCACGGTGTCGGGTGCGCCCAAGGTGCGGGCCTGCGAGATCATCGCGGAACTGGAGCCGGAAACGCGGGGCGCCTATGCCGGCGGCGTCGGCTATTTCGGGCCGGACGGCAATATGGACAGTTGCATCGTCCTGCGCACGGCGGTCCTCAAGGACGGGGTGATGCACGTGCAGGCGGGCGCCGGCATCGTCGCGGATTCGACGCCGGAATATGAGCAGCGGGAATGCGAGGCGAAAAGCGGCGCACTGCTCGCGGCCGCGCGGGAAGCCGTGACGCTGGCCCGTGCTTCGGGATTTGGGCAATAAAAGTTGGATGGGCGACGGCGGGGAGCGAGTAGTCCGTCGCTGACATTCGCGGTTCCCTGAACCGGGCAGAGCGAGGGGACCAGAACCGGCTGCCGCCTGTAATCCGCTATCGCAACGACCGGATCAGACCCAGCCTTCCAGCACCTGATTGGGCGGTCGATGGCCATCGACCCAGCTGCGGATATTGGCGATCACCCGTGCTCCCGTGGCGTCGCGACCTTCGATGGTGGCGGACCCCATNTGCGGCAGCAGCACGACGTTCGAAAGGTCCAGCAGGCGCGGATCAACAGCCGGCTCATGGGTGTAGACGTCCAGCCCCGCCCCCGCGATCCGTCCTTCCGCGAGCGCGCCGATCAGGGCGGATTCATCCGTGATCTCTGCCCGCGACGTATTGATCAGATAGGCATCGGGCCGCATCAGCGCGATCCGCCGGGCATCGATCATCGCCCGGCTGTCGGCATTGAGCGGACAATGTATCGACACGATGTCGCTTGCCGCCAGCAGGGAATCGACATCCTCATGCCAATGGGCCTGCAATTCCTGCTCGACCTCGAAAGGCAGGCGATGGCGGTTGTGATAGGCGATGGACAGGCCAAAGGCCGCCGCGCGGCGGGCGACGGCGCGGCCGATGCGGCCCATGCCGATGATGCCCAGCTTCTTGCCGCCGATGCGATGCCCCAGCATGCCCGAGGGGCTCCAGCCGGTCCACGCGCCGGATCGCACCAGCTTCTCCCCCTCCGCCAGGCGGCGCGGCACCGACAGGATCAGCGCCATCGTCATGTCCGCCGTATCCTCGGTCAGAACGCCGGGCGTATTGGTGACGATGATCCCCTTCTTCCGCGCGGCATTGAGGTCGATATGGTCGACGCCGCTGCCGAAGCTGGCGATCAGTTGCAGCCGTTCGGGCGCCGCATCGATCAGCGCGGCGTCGATCTGGTCGGTGACCGCGGGGACCAGCACGTCGCATTGCGCCATGGCGCGGGTCAGCGCTGGACGGTCCATCGGCACGTCGCCGATGTTGAAGACGGTGTCGAACAGTTCGGCCATGCGCGCCTCGACATTGGGAGGCAGGCGGCGCGTGACAATGACGCGCGGCGTGGCGGGGCGCGGTTTCTTGGCCATGTCTGGCCGCTATTCCCCGTGAGGACGATGGTCAAGCGCTTATCCATATGCGCAAGAGAGCGGTTGTCGCTGACAGCCGCGAACGGCTATGGTCGGGCGGTCAGATGATGGGGACGATATGGGCATGAAGGGCTATCTGGGCGCGGGCATGGTCGCGGCGCTGTGCTGGGCGGGCGGAGCATCGGCCACGCCAGCGAAGCCGGTGCCCTATTGGGCTTCGCTGACGCAGGCGGAGGCGCGCATGCGGGTCGGCCCCAGCCTCGATTACCCGTCCAGCTGGGTCTATCGCCGCCGCGACCTGCCGGTGAAGGTGGTGCAGGTGCTGGGCCTGTGGCGCAAGGTCGAGGATTCGACCGGCACGCAGGGGTGGATGCATGTCCGCTTGTTGAGCGATACGCCGACCGCCATCGTCACCGCCGACATCGCGCCGATGCGCGATTCCCCCAGTGACGACGCCCGCGCCCTGTTCCGCGCGCAGAAGGGCGTGGTGGGGCGGCTTTCCTCCTGCGGCAAGGGCTGGTGCGCATTCGACGTCGGCGGCCAGAAGGGCTTCGTCCGCGCCAGCGACATATGGGGCGCGACGCAGTAGCGCGGCCTTATTCGCCCTCTTGATCGAAGCGGTCGGCATGCATCAGGCGCTTCGCCAGGGGCGCCAGCGCCATGACGGCCAGCCCCGCGCCCACCGACCACCAGCCGATCGTCCCGTAGACCGCCAGCACATCGCCGCGGGAGGCCGCACCGCCCTCCCCGCCCGTGGCGGCCGCGATCAGCCCGGCGGCATATTCGCCAAGAGCCATGGCCAGGAACCAGATGCCCATCATCAGGCCGATCATGCGCGAGGGCGCCAGTTTCGACATGGCGGACAGGCCGACCGGCGACAGGCAGAGCTCACCCAGCGTGTGGCAAAGGTAGAGCAGGAAGATGAACAGCACCGGCGTGAGCGTGCCGGGCGCGCCGGCCCCCGTCACCAGGATAAGGAAACCGGCACCGACAAGGGTGAGCGCGATGCCGAACTTGGCCGGGGTGGAGGGTTCCCATCCCCGCTTCGCCAGCCATATCCACAAACCCGCCAGCACGGGTCCGAACATCAGGATATAGGCCGCGTTGACCGACTGGAACATCGATGCGGGAACATTGAAGCCCCATATGTTGCGATCCGTATAGCGGTCCGTGAACAGGCTGAGCGATGATCCGGTCTGTTCATAGAGACCCCAGAAAAGCGGGTTGATGACCAGCAGGAACAATGCCGCCAGCATCCGGTCGCGACCGATCCGCTCCATGCGGCCAAAGGCTTCCCACAGGATGTACAGCACGACGGCGGCGCTCGCCACGGCAAGCATCCAGCCGACGATCACATGGTTCTGGATCAGGGCCCAGCACAGCCCGATCGACGCCAGGCTGGAGAGATAGACCAGCCATTCGCGGCTGACGATGCCGCCGACCCGTTCCTTCAGATGATCGGGATCGCGGGGTTCCCCCCTTCCCTGCAACAGTGGCTTGCACAGCATGAAGCCGATGACGCCGGCGATCATGCCGACCGATGCCGCGCCAAAGCCCCAGTGCCAGCCCCATGTCTGGCCCAGATAGCCGCAGATGACGGGACCGATGGTCGCGCCCGCATTGATGCCCATGTAGAAGATCGTATAGGCCGGGTCGCGCCGCATGTCGTCGCGCGGATAAAGCTGGCCCACCAGCGCCGACGCGCTGGACTTCAGGAAACCCGTGCCGGTGATCACCGTCGCCAGGCCGAGCCAGAACAGGCCAAGGCCCATGGCGCCCGCATCGTCGCTTTCCATGCCCAGGATGAGGTGGCCGATGGCGATCACGACGCCGCCGAACAGCACCGCCTTGCGCTGGCCCAGATAGCGGTCGGCCAGATAGCCGCCCATCAGCGGGGATATGTAGATCAGCGACATATAGGCGCCATAGGCATGGCTGGCGTCGCGGTCGGAAAAGAGGAAATGCTGCGTCAGGTAGAAGATCAGCAGCGCGCGCATGCCGTAGAAGGAGAAGCGTTCCCACATTTCCACGAAGAACAGCAGGAACAGCCCGCGGGGATGGCCGAGCCAGGTCTTGCCCTTACCCGGCGCGTCGGCATTTGAAACTGAGGTCGCCATCCGGCCCCTTATCCTATCCTGTTGCGGACGCGCGAAGGGCATCCCTGGTCGGCCCCAGCCTGCGGCATTTTCCGGGCGGATGGAATCATCTGCCGCCCTGAAAACGCTGCAAAACAAACATCTGGAGCGGCCGGGCCGACAAGGCCGGACCGGCGTCCGCTCTTCTAGAGCCCGAATTATTCATCTGTCAAAGAGCGGCCATGCCCTTGCGTCATGGTCTCCGCCGCTCCATTTGGGCCAGCATGTTCAATGATCGCAGCTCCCCCCTCTCGCTCCTGCAGACCCGTCGGTCCGGCAAGCCGCGCGACCTGATCGCGCCGGGACCGGACGAAGACCAGCTTCGCACGATATTGGAAGTCGCGCAGCGCACGCCCGATCACGGCAAGCTGGCGCCATGGCGCTTTGTCATCGTGCCGCTGGAAAGGCGTGACGCTCTGGCAGCGCTGCTCGAACGGGCCTATCGCGCCGAGAAGCCCGATGCCGGGCGGCTGGAGATAGAGGCCATGCACCAGTTCGCGCATCAGGCGCCGACACTGGTCGTCGCGCTTTCCGCGCCGGTGGAGGGCAGCAAGATCCCGCTGTGGGAACAGGAGCTTTCGGCGGGTGCCGCGATCATGAACCTGCTTCACGCGACCCATGCCCTGGGATTTGCGGGCGGCTGGCTGACCGGCTGGGCCAGCTATAATGAGGATGTGCGCGCGGCTTTCGCCAAGGGGCAGGAAAGGATTGCCGGCTTCATCTTCATCGGCACGCCGGGCCGGCCGCAGGACGAGCGGCCCCGGCCAGAATATGACAATATAGTTTCGGTCTGGGACAGATAGTTACAGGATTGACGGGGTATTACGTAAGTCCGTCGCTTGACGCGCACCGCTGTATTATGGCACTGATGCACCCATGGCCGACGATTCAAAACCCGTCTATCTCCGCCTTCGGGAGATCATCGCCGCTTCGATACTGGACGGGGAATTTCGCGACGGAGACATGCTGCCGTCGGTGCGCGCGCTTGCCGCGCAGCAGGGCGCCAATCCGCTGACGGTGGCGAAGGCCTATCAATGCTTTCAGGACGATGGACTGATCGTGGTGAAGCGCGGCGTGGGCATGTTCGTTGCCGACGGCGCTACCCGGCGACTGCGGGAGGCCGAGCGCATGCGCTTCCTGGAAACCGTCTGGCCGCCCGTGGCGGAGCAGATCAGGCGACTGGGGATCAGCGCGGCCGATCTGGGGGTCGAGCGGGTCTAGGGATCGGCATTCTGTGCCGGGCAGGGGCGGAAGGCCGGGCCGGGTGGATGAATTCGGGATGTCGGCAAACGACCATTTTTTGCCAATCGTCTGAATTGAGTTGGCGCTCCAAAGCCGACATCCAATAGGATGCTCATTAAGCGTAATCATTATGCGCCTAGACTTGTCGCCAATCCTGAAAGAAACGAAAAGCCGTGATGATTAGACTGACCACAAATACGCCAAGAAAATAGATTAGGCCTAGGCCGCCGACGAGCACTTGACCATAACCGAACATGTCGTTCGTAATCTTAGTACCGGCCTCCTCCAACTCTTGGTAACGCATTTTAGCCGCGACAAGCGACAAAAATAAGCCGCTGATCCCAATCATTATCCCGAGGATTATTGTCCCAACACTCTTCCAAAATCGGCCACAAGCAGCCAAATATAGCGAAAATGGACCGGCAAGAAACGCTATTGCCAGCAACAGCCAAGATAAAATCCAAACAAATTTGGCCATTGCCTATCCATAAATCAAAACATTTATATCACCTTAGGCGAACNAAGCATTGCAAGCAATTATTAGAGCCGTAGCGAGATGACTGCCATTACACTATGCGCCCTAATAAGCGTCAGTCCGCAATCCACCCAGATCAGTCAGTCCG
>JGI24739J22299_10000296_pt1 | contig 16856 bp, 11 predicted proteins | sample KBSCornC5_FD_22299 | JGI IMG/M metagenome (IMG submission 22299)
GGNCAGCCGTTCGAGCACCCGCGCGACGAGCCGCGCAACCTGGCGCGGGTTCGCCATGCCGGTCGTATCGGCCAGCGTGACGCCCTCGATGCCCATCTCGCGATAGCTATCGACAATGCCGATCACGCGATCTTCGTCGATCCTGCCTTCGAACGGACAGCCGAACGCGGTCGCCACCGTTGCGTTCAGCAGCACGCCGGAACCTTGAACGTGCCGCACGATATCGCCGAACGCAATCAGCGACGACTCGCAGCTCATCCGCATGTTCGCGCGGTTGTGCGCCTGGCTCGCCGACATCACGAGGTTGAGTTCGTCGGCGCGCGATGCGAGCGCGCGTTCCGCGCCCTTCAGGTTCGGCACCAGTGCGACGTAAATCACGCCCGAATGCCGCTCGATCTGCTGGAACACGGCCTCGCCGTCGCGCAAAGCGGGAATCGCTTTCGGCGAGACGAACGAGCCCGCCTCGATACGCGTGAGGCCCCCCGTGGAAAGCGCGTCGATTAGTGCGACCTTGTCGGCGGTGTCGACCCAGGTGGGCTCGATTTGCAAGCCGTCACGCGGCGCCACTTCCTGCACGATCAGCTTGTCGAAATGCGGGGCGCTCATTGCATGGCTTGCGTCGTTCATTGCACGGCTCCTTCGCGGCGCAGCCGCTCGATGTCATCGCTGGCGAAACCCAGTTCGCTCAGCACGCTGCCGGTATGTTCGCCGAGCGCCGGGCCCGACCAGCGCACTTCGCCGGGTGTGTCCGAGAGCTTCGGCACGATGCCCGGCATCTTCACGGATGCGCCACCGGGCAATTGCGCTTGCAACAACATGTCGCGCGCCTGGTAATGCGGGTCGGCCACGATGTCGGCCACCGAGTAGATGCGCCCCGCCGGCACTTCCGCGCGTTCGAGCGCGGCCAGCACGTCGTCGGTGGCGTGGCGCGAGGTCCATGCGGTGATCGCCTGATCGAGCATCGCGCATTGCTTCGCGCGGCCGTCGTTATGCGCCAGTGCGGGATCGTCGGCGAGATCGGCGCGGCCGATCACATGCATCAGGCGTTTGAAAATCGGATCGCTGTTGCCGGCGATCACGACGAAGCCTTCGTCTTCCGTGCGATACGTGTTCGACGGCGCGATGCCCGGCAAAGCGCCGCCGCTGCGTTCCCGCACGTGACCGAGCAGATCGTATTCGGGCACGAGGCTTTCCATCAGATTGAACACGCTTTCGACGAGCGAGACGTCCACCACCTGGCCTTCGCCCTGCCCGGTCTTCACGCGCAGCAGCGACATCAACGCGCCGATCACGCCGTGCAGCGACGCGAGCGAATCACCGAGGCTCACGCCGACGCGCGCCGGCGCGCCATCCATTTCGCCGGTCGTATAGCGGATGCCGCCCATCGCTTCGCCGATCGCGCCGAAGCCTGGCCGGTCGCGATACGGGCCGGACTGGCCGTAGCCGGAGATGCGGACCATCGTCAGTTTCGGGTTGATCGCGTGCAGCACGTCCCAGCCGAGGCCGAGCTTTTCGAGCGCGCCGGGGCGCAGATTTTCGATCACGACGTCGGCATCGGCGGCGAGCCGTTTGACGATATCGACACCGTCGGCCGACTTCAGATTCACGCACACGGACCTCTTGTTGCGCGACTGCAGATACCACCAGAGCGAGGTGCCCTCATGCAGCTTGCGCCATTTGCGCAGAGGGTCGCCGGTTTGCGGGGCTTCGATCTTGATGACGTCGGCGCCGAACTCGGCCATGAGACGCGCGGCAAACGGCGCGGCGATGAGGGTTCCGATCTCGACGACGCGGATACCTTGGAGGGGTCCACCCATTGTGCTGTCTCCCAAGCTGATTTCGTGTTGAGAGACAGCTTAGAAGCGACGCGGCGGCGGCGTCCAACCGCAATTCGCCAACGACCGTTCGCGAACGGCGAACGCTCAGCTTGCAGCGTCGGCGGGCGGGACTTCCGAGGCTTCCGAGGCTTCGATCGAGCGCAGATGCTCGAACAGCAGGCGGCTTACCGGCGAAAGCGCCTCGACGTCGCGCACCACCAGCACGAGGCTGCGTTCGGACCAGTCGTCCTCGAGCGGCACGCCGACCAGTCCTAGCGGACGCCCCATCAGTTGATACACCTTGAGCGGCAACACGCCGACGCCCATGCCGGCCTGCACCATCCGGCAGACCGCGTCGAAACCCGGCACGTGGATGCGCAGCCGCAACGGCTTGCCGGCCTGGCGCGCGGCCATGTGAGTGCGGGCGTTGATCGAACTGGCCGCGTGCAGGCCGACGTGGTCGCCGTCCAGCGTTTCGGCGAACGCGACGCTGGCGCGCGCGGCCAACGGATGGTCGTCGCGCGTCACGAGCACCAGCGAATCGCGCCGATAGTGCACGACGTGCAGATCGCGCGTGTCGGCGTCGCCGGAACAGATGCCGAGGTCCGCGAGGCTGTCGTCGACCGCTTCGACCACGCCGCCGCTCGGCCGCTCTTCGAGGTCGAGCTTGACGCGCTCGTGCTGCAACTGGAACGCGCGCAAGTCCTCGGGTAGAAATTCGACGATCGCCGACAGATTGGCCATCATCCGCACATAGCCGCGCACGCCGCTCGCATGGCCGGCCAGTTCGATGCCGATATTTTCGATGTCGCGCATGACGCGGCGCGCGTGATGCAGCAGCGTTTCGCCGGCCGGCGTGAGCGTCATGCCGCGCGCGTTGCGCTTGAGCAATGTGGCGCCCACGGCCTGTTCGAGTTCGAGCAGGCGCTTGCTCGCGGCGGAGACGGCAATCGCTTCGCGCTCGGCGGCACGCGTGAGCGTGCCTTCCTCATAGACGGCAAGGAAGAGTTGCAGCGTGGTGAGGTCGAGCTTTCGTAGAAGGTTTTTGATGACCATGGCGGAGCGCCGGGCGGTTGTGCGATCCGTCTATTTTGACATCGGGGTAACGCCGCGGGGTAACGCCGATGCAGTATCGCGAGCGCTTCCGCTCTCAATGAATGCCGCATGAGACGCACGGATCGATGTGCAGCGCCGCCGCACGCATCCCGATGTTGCATGAGAAAATCGCAGGCTCCTCATGCCATCGACCACAAGGAACGCCATGACTGCCTCTTCTCCGATTCGCGCGATCGTCACCGGCCACACGCGTGGTCTGGGCGCGGCGCTTGCCGAACAACTGCTCGCGCGCGATGTCACGGTACTGGGCCTGTCGCGCTCGCGTCACGCCGCGCTCAAGGCGCGCTTTCCGGCACAACTCGAGGAAATCGAACTGGAACTGGCCGACCCGGTCCGCGTCGCGCAATGGGTCGCAACCGATGCGCTGCGTGTATTCGTGAGCGGCGCGCAAACCGTCTTGCTGATCAACAACGCAGGCATGGTGCAGCCAATCGGTCCGCTCGAAGGGCAGGACGCGGCGGTCATCGCAAGCGCGGTGAGCCTGAACGTGGCCACGCCGCTGATCCTCGCGAGCGCGCTGGCCGCGGCGAGCGTCGACGCGAATGATCGGCGCATCGTGCATATCTCCAGCGGCGCGGCCCGCAACGCATATGCCGGCTGGAGCATCTACTGCGCGACCAAGGCCGCGCTCGATCACCACGCGCGCGCCGTCGCACTCGACAAGAATCGCGCGCTGCGTATTTGCAGTCTCGCGCCCGGTGTGATCGATACGAACATGCAGGCGCAGATTCGCGATAGCGGCGCCGAGCAGTTCCCCATGCGCGAAAAATTCGAAGACCTCAAGCGCAACGGTCAACTGTCGACGCCCGAGCAATGCGCCACGCAATTGCTCGATTACGCACTCAGCGATGCATTCGGGCAAACGCCGGTGGCCGACATTCGCGAGCTCGCGAAGCAGGCTTGAAGAGCGCAAGCAGCGCTCCCGAAAATCCTCACCTTTCGGCTGACATGCCGACAACGGAACACGCCGGGCGCACTATTCGCGTCGCGCCTGGCGGCTTCCGAAGTTCGAAACCGATCGCCGAACGTGTTCCCGAAAACCCTCACCTTTGGCACGCGGCGATTGGGGTTCGACGCAAGCCGTGCATCGGACCGCTCCCGAAAACCCTCACCTTTCGAACTCGGTGGCAGGCCGCAAAGGCATGCTGGGCTGGGCACCGATGGTTCCAAATGGGCCACTCCCGCAAACTCTCACCTTTAAGGCCGCTTGGGTAATCTGCATCCCCAGGTAAGAGGCGGCTTGTCGAACGATGAATCGGACGATGTGTCAGCCGGCGTTGTTCACGTCTGGAAGGTGAGGATGAATGGCGCGCGCGGCTCACGGATTGGCCGATCACTCGCAGGTCCCGAATATCCTCACCTTTGAGCCGGCGGACGCGATACAAAGGCCGGCCACGACGATCGCGTGAGCCGGTTTATCCACGCAATCAGCGTGTTTTAGCGGCTATCGTCACCGGGAATCGCGTCTTGCTGACCCTCGGCGCACGGTTCCCGAAAACTCTCACCTTTGCGCCACGTCGCCGCGCCAGCGGCGTTTAGCTCGCCAGCTTGCGGAACGAACGATCGACGACCTTGTGCGCGGCCAACGCCAATAGCGCGGTCACCGCGCTGCCTGCCACTGTCGCCAATAGATACTGTTGAATCACCGTTCACCCTTTTGTAATTCGTCGTCACGCAATCGCATTCGGCGCTCAGCCGGCGATCGCGCCGAGTCGCAGTTCGCTGGCGGCACCTCGCGCGTCCGCGCCGAGCGTATCGACGGCGACGCTATCCGGCAGGCAGACGATCGTCTGGTTTCGCATGCCGCGCCGTTAATGAATGCCGCTTTATGCGTGTCTGTCACCGTTCCAACAAAATGCGCGCCCAGACTGAAAGCTTCACCATCCGTCACCGTGGAGCCTAATGATGAGCGTCAACGTTCGCAGCTATCTATCTCCGACACTCGTGCTGCTTGCCTTCGACTGGCCGGAAGGCGGCATGCGTGAAGACTTCCTCGGCTTCGCGATCAAGCGGACCCCGGGTTTTCTCGCGGCCGACGGACAGGCGCGCGAAGCCAGCAGTTGGTTGCCGAACCGCCTGACCTTCAAGGGCGCCGTGCCGGACACGCAGAAAGACGCGCCTTCGAACGAGGCGCCGATTCAGAAATTCATGTGGTGGGACGCGCGCATCGACGAGCCCGATCGGCAAGAGTCATTCACTTATCTCGTCTATCCGGTGGTCGGCACGCCCGATGCGCCGCAATTGCTCGACACGCAAAAGGGCGAATGCAGGTTGACGCTGCCCGCGCATATCGAATCGAAGGTCGGCACCTGGTTCAACCGCGCCGTGGTCAGTTCGCAGGCGTTCGCGCGCAAAGTCGCGGCGCTGCATCTTGCGCCGCATGCGGCTCCCACGGCGGACCAGGCATTGCGCCTGCGCACGTGGCTCGCGAACGATTTGCAGGACGTTTTCGGCCTGACGCTCGCTCACGCGCGGCGCGCGGCTTCGGCCGTGTATCACCTCACCGACCCGCTATGGGCGATTCCTGCTTTCGAAGCGTTCGGCAAGCAGCAGGGCAAGGCGTCGCTCGCGATCGTCTACGATTCGCATGAAGTGGTGCGCAAGGGCAATTCGCCCGCGCCTTCGCCGAATCAGCCAGCGGTCGATCGACTCGCCGACGTCGCCACCTTCGCGCCGCGCGACAAGACGCACATCATGCACGACAAGTTCATCGTCGTGGACGACGGCAACGGCGAGGCAACGCCGGCGCGCGTGCTGACGGGGTCGGCGAACTTCACCACCGAAGGCATCACCGAGCAGGCCAACGTGCTTCATCTGTTCGATTCGCCGCAACTCGCCGCGCTTTACAGCGATCGCGCGAAGAGCCTCGCCGCCAACCCGAGCATCGCCGCCACGGCGAAGCTTGCGCCGGGCTGGTCCGATTCGATCGAAATCGGCACCGCGAAGGTCCGCGTCTGTTTTTCGCCGGAACCGAAGGACTCGCGTTTGCAGATCGACACCATCGTCGATGCAATCAACAAGGCGAAGCACTCCGTGGTGTTTTGTCTCTTCATGCCGACCGACGCGCCGCTGCGCGATGCCTGTTTCGCGGCAGGCGACAAAGGGCGAATGATGTTCGGCCTCGTGAATCACATCAGCGCGCAATCCGCCGAAGCGGCGGAAAAGGCTCAACAGAACGGGCAGATCGTCACGAGCACGGCATTGGCCAACATGGAGCTTTATCACCGCGGCCGCGATCAGCGCGACGTGATCGACGCGAAATACTTTTCGCCGGCCACCGTGCCCGTTGGATTCGAACCCGAGTTGCGGCTCTTTCCTGGCGAGAGCGCGCCGGCCTACGCGCCCGTGATCGTTCACCACAAGTTTCTCGTGATCGACGCCGAAGGCGCGAATCCCATCGTCTACACGGGTTCCGCGAATATGAGCAACAACTCGGAACACTTCAACGACGAAAACTTGCTGGAAATTCGCGACCGCCGCCTTGCCGGCATCTATCTCGCCGAATTCCTGCGTCTCTACGAGCACTATCGGGCGCGCGCGTTGGCGATACGTGAAAAGAACAACGGCACCCATCAGCGCTTGATGCTGGCGCCGAACGGCTCATGGGCGAAGAAGTACTTCGTCGCGGATAGCCCGGAGGCGAAGGCGCGCGTCGCGTTGGCGCACGGCGCGGACTGAGGTGGTTCAGCACGCGAGGCGTCAGCGGATTGGCGGCAGATGCTTCGACGCCTCGCGCAAAGTGAGCGGCGAGATGAGGTCGCGCGAAGCGGACAGAAAGCCGCTCACCGCCTCCGGAGCGTGCCGCGCGTAATCGCGCAAAGCCCAACCGATCGCCTTGCGGATGAAGAAGTCGCTTTCCGATGCCAACGAACGGGTGTAGCCGAACAGACGCGCTTCGTCGGTCTGCTCGCGCCAGCCGAGTTGATGAAGCATCGCGATCCGCCGAACCCAGAGGAATTCATGCTCGAGCGCCGCGTCCATCGCGGCCTGCGCCTGCGGGGTCTGTGCTCGCGCCGCTTTCAACACGTCGCCGACCACGCCCGCGAGCGGATCGATCGAATCCCACCAGGCGTTTCGTTGAGCGATTGCCAGTAGATGCGCGATATCCGCGACTCCGAGCGCCTGCGATTTGCGCGCCAACAGGTCGGCGGCAACGTATTGGTATTCGCGTTGCGGCATGGACCATAAGACATTGGCGCAGGCCAGCAAGTGCTCGGCATTCTCCACGGGAAGCCGCTTGAACACCGGCGATACCGCTTGCCGCCGCAACGGCGTCGGCACGCCGATGAACTCGAACTGGTTTCGCATGTAGGCGCGCATCGCGAGCGAGCGCTGCGCGTCGGCGTGCGGGGCAAGCGCCGCCTTGATTTCCTTGCCGAAAGCGTGGGGTGTCATTGCGTGATGATTGCTCGATTTGAACCGCGTCGGATCGCATGGTCTATCTGTTTGCGGTTAACGATCGCCGATTTGATCGAGGCGGGCAAGTGCTCCCGAATTCCCTCACCTTTGAGTTCAAAGTGCGCGGACAGGTAGCGTTATTCTCACCGCGCGGGCTCCCGAACCTTCTCACCTTTGAGCTTCCGTTTGAACCGGAACACCCCTCGCTGTCGATTACCGACTGGCTAGCCCTGAGCGACGTTGCCAACTTTGCCAGGAACGACGATCGCGCCATGCGGCCCATCGCCGCGGCCACCGCCTGGGCCACCTGCGCCTGGGCCACCGCCGCCGCCACCGGGCGGCGGTCCCCACCAACATCCACTCAAGGTTGCGCTCAACACGACCAGGGCCGCAATTGCCAACAGCTTCTTCATGCTTTGCTCCTTCGCTATATCTATAGTGACGCGAACCGTCGCCCGATTGGCGCGGCACGTGTCACACGCAACGTATCAATCCGCGAAAGATCATGTTTTACGGCGCCGTTACAACCTCGGTGTGAAAAACGATCGTTGCGGCAACCGGCTGCGGCAAGCGTCGGCGTCCAGCAAAGCGCACGCGGTATGGGTGCGCCTTTCGGCGCGGTGCGGCGCGCTCACGCTTTGTTTGCATATGGAAGAGGATGTAAGGGGATCAACGATATCGGCGTTGCGCCGGGACGCGCTCGAGTGAGTTTTCGAACGCGCTGCGAATCACCGTCAGCGGCTGCGAGGCGCACTCCCTGGAAATCCTCACCTTAACGAAGGTGTACGCCGATCGCGCGATTCTTCACCTCCTGGAATGGCTCACCTTTGCGTAGTCGAGGCGTCGCAACGAGTCCGTATATCCCAAATTAATATCGTCGCTTGCCATGCTTTTTGCGCTGTGCAGAAGCAGTATCATCCAAGATTATTTGGACTGCCTTGAACTCGCTGGCGCTGTCTGTCCGAAGCGACACCATACGGAGATCGCTCATCGTGCAGAATCAGGACATCAAAAATGCGCGTATCACGACTACGCTGTCCGCACCCGTCGTCGTTCCCTCGCTGCTGGTCATCGGCGGATTGCTGTTGCTCTGCGCTGTCTGGCCAGAGGAAGCCAACCTGCTATCGGCGCATGCGCAGGCCTGGATAAGCCGTCAGTTCGACTGGTTCTATACGCTGGCCGTCACCCTCTTCCTCGTATTCCTGATCGTGGTGGCTGCGAGCCGTTTTGGCGACATCCGTCTCGGCCCCGACGATGCCAAGCCAGAGTTCAGTTTTGTGTCATGGACCGCGATGCTGTTTGCGGCAGGCATGGGTATCGGACTGATGTACTTCGGTGTCGGCGAGCCGATGCAGCACTATCTGAAGCCGCCCACCGCACTTGGCGACACGCCCGCGGCGACGCGTGAAGCCATGCTGATCACGTTCTTCCATTGGGGCTTTCACGCGTGGGCCATCTACGGCGTGATGGGTCTCGTGCTCGCCTATTTCGGTTTCCGTTACAACTTGCCGCTGACCATGCGTTCGGGCCTCTATCCCCTGCTGGGCGAGCGGATCAACGGTGTAGCCGGTCATGCGGTGGATGCCTTTGCACTCGTCGCGACGGTCGCCGGCATCGCCACGACGTTGGGCTATGGTGTGCTCCAGCTAGGTGCCGGCCTGCACGAGCTTGCAGGCTGGAACACCGATTCCGGTCTGTTCCGTACAGGACTCGTGCTCGCTGTCGTCGTGCTCGCGGCCATTTCGGCCGCTACCGGGCTCGACAAAGGCGTCCGCCGTCTGAGCGAACTGAACCTGACGCTCGCAATCCTGCTGCTCGCGTTCGTGATCATCGCCGGGCCCACGGTGTTTTTGCTGCGGGCGTTCAGCGAGAACATCGGCAACTATCTTTCGAATCTGGTCGGGCTATCGTTGCGGACCTTCGCTTACGAACCCGCGCGTGAAGCGGGCTGGTTCGGCAACTGGACGATCCTCTACTGGGCGTGGTGGATATCGTGGTCGCCGTTCGTCGGCATGTTTATCGCACGCATTTCGCGCGGGCGCACGGTTCGTCAGTTCGTCGTGGGCGTGCTGTTTGTGCCGACCGCTTTCAACCTCTTCTGGATGACGGTATTCGGCAATAGCGCGATCTGGCTCAACGCGCACGAGGCGGCGGGCAAGCTCGCACAGACGGCAACAAATGTCGACGCACTCCTGTTTCAGTTCTTCCAATACCTGCCTTTGACGGCTGCTCTCTCATGGCTCGCGGTCGTGCTGATCGCCGTGTTTTTCGTGACGTCGGCGGATTCCGGCGCTTTTGTGATCGACACGATCGCCTCGCGTGGCGCGCCCGGCTCTCCTATCTGGCAACGGCTGTTCTGGGCGGCCGTGCTCGGCGCAACGGCAGCGATCCTGCTCGCCGCGGGCGGGCTGAAAGCGTTGCAGGCGATGACCCTGGTGGCTGCGTTGCCAGTGGCGATCATCATGCTGGCGGTGTGTTATGGGCTATGGCGAGGCATGACCGCCGACCATGCTCACTATTCACAGGATCTCGCGCCATCGACGAATTTCTGGAGCGGCCAGCATTGGCGGCGCCGCCTGAAGCAAATCGTGCACGTCACGAGTGAAACGGAGGTCCGGCGGTTCCTGCACGAAACGCTGCTGCCCGCGTGCGACGCCGTGCGCGCCGAGTTGCGCGCGACGGGTATCGAGGCAACGCTTCATCATGATCAGAGTGACGGCTCCGTGAGGCTGACGGTGCCGCTCGACGGACTGCGCGATTTCGTCTACGGTGCGCGACCGGTGCGCAAGATGCTCCCGCCTTTCCTGGTGCGCAATGCGGCCGCGCCCGATGCGCAATCGCAGGTCTATCAGCCGATCACTTTTTTCGAAGACGGGCGCGAGGGCTACGACATCGAATACCTGCGCGACGAAGAAATCATTGCCGACATCCTGCGGCAGTATGAGCGATACCTTTCGCTTAATGCCGATCACCGCACTCATCTGGTGGCTCGCGCGCCGGGACATACGGATTCCATCAACGAAACATGACGTGAGGGAGTCGCGGGAAGCCATCGTTTGCATGTCGAATGACTATGTGACATTGGTATGGCACCGCGTCCGTCTCAATAATAAGGGTAGTACAGGCGTTATCATCCGGGGGCTCGCATCAGCCACCAGAGGATTGCAAATGGCACCTACCATTATTCAACTGATTGCCGCGGTGCTGTTCGCCGTTGCGATCTTGCACACGTTCGCCACCCGCTTCTTCGAGCATCTCGCGCATACCCGGCCGGCCCATGCTGGACTATGGCACCTGCTCGGCGAGGTCGAAGTCGTATTCGGCTTCTGGGCACTGGTTCTGGTCGTGGCGATGTTCGTCACCGATGGCACTGCGGCGGCCACGGACTATGTCGAGTCGCGCAATTTCACAGAGCCGATGTTCGTCTTCGCCATCATGGTGATCGCCGGCACGCGCCCGATCCTGCAAACGGCAATGGCCGGCGTCCATCTGGCGGCCAAGGCCATTCCATTGCCAGGCAGTGTCGGGTTCTATTTCATCGTGGTTGCACTGGTGCCCCTGCTCGGCTCGTTCATTACCGAACCCGCGGCCATGACGCTCGCCGCGTTGATCCTCGCGGAACGCATCTTTTCACGCAGCGTTTCCACCCGGCTTAAATATGCGACGCTGGGCGTATTGTTCGTCAACATCTCCATCGGCGGCACACTCACGTCGTTCGCCGCGCCTCCCGTGCTGATGGTTGCCGCGAAATGGAACTGGGATATCGGTTTCATGATGTCCGCTTTCGGATGGAAGGCCGCCATCGCGGTTTTCGTCAATGCTCTGGGCGTCACGCTGTTGTTTTGCAAGGAACTGGCGGGGCTCACGCAGGAGACGGGCGCGAGCGCTAAAGACAGCGTACCGTTGCCGCTTGTGGCCGTTCATCTTGGATTTCTCGCGGGCGTCGTGGTCTTTGCTCATCACCCGGCGATCTTCATGGGTTTGTTTCTGTTTTTCCTCGGCGTGGTCAGCGCATACCGGCAGTATCAGGATCGCCTGATTCTTCGTGAAGGGCTGTTGGTCGCCTTCTTTCTCGCCGGGCTCGTCGTGCTGGGCGGACAACAGCAATGGTGGCTGCAGCCCGCCCTCCTGAGCATGAGTAGCGACGTCGTGTTTTTTGGCGCGGCGATTCTGACGGCCTTTACCGACAACGCGGCGTTGACCTATCTCGGCTCGCTGGTCGAAGGGCTTTCCGACGGCTTCAAGTACGCGCTGGTCGCTGGCGCGGTCACCGGTGGCGGTCTCACGATCATCGCCAACGCTCCGAATCCGGCAGGCATCGCGATTCTGCGCGGCCACTTCGACGAGGAGGCGGTCAATCCGTTGGGGCTCCTGCTGGCGGCCCTGCCGCCGACCCTGGTCGCGGCGCTGGCGTTCAAGTTCCTGTAGACGAGCCATGCATGCGCTCGGTGGGTATCCGCAGAACCGTCGGGCTGTCGAGCTGCTTTTCCATCAAGTAAGCGGCCCGTGACAATCAATGCGAACCCGCTCGCAGGCTGGCCATTGCGGACTTTAGGCGTTGTCGCCAGCACGCATCGTTGTTAACAAAAAACCCGCGCATGGCGCGCGGGCAAATACTACTTTTCAAGCGGTGGTTTTCCGGCTCTCGTGTTCGGAGGCGCGGCGTCACGCACCATCACTTGATTACGCGGAGTTCGTGAACGTCCACTTCAGAGGTGCCGACAAGTTCCTTGTCGTATTCGCCCCGCAGTTCCACCAGGCTCGTGTCGCTGATCGGCTGTCCGGCGGGCCATCGTCTGTGGTCGATGTCCACCTGTATCTGCCCGGTGCTATCGGCGAACTCGTATCTGTCGCCGCCAAGCTGTTTGACCAGACGGCCCCGTAAAACGACGCTCTGGTCGTCCCTTCCTCCGTCGAGCAACTGCTTGACGCTCGTGGCGGTGGGTTCGGCGCCGGGCCCCGTATATTGAGCCTGGGCGCCAATAGCCGGCGCGGCCAGCAGACATGCAACAATCATTTTCTTCATAGACATCCTTAACGACATCGTTCCATGTGTTCCCGGTGGAACACGATCACATCGGCTGCGCTGTGCGGACAAGCCGCTATCACGCAGCCACACACTCATGAGGCGGTGCTTTCAGCGCACCGGATTCACGCTATGGCTTCCAGATCGTCGTCGACCATCACGAGGCGATATCCAACGCCGTAGATGGTCAGCAACTGCAGCCCATATCTACCATCCAGGAGCAGCTTGTCGCGTAGCTGCGAGACGTGCGTATCGACCCGCCTCGACACCGCTCCCAGCTGGAAGCCCCATACCAGATTGCAAAGGTGGTCCCGTGTCAGGACACGGCCGATATTCATCAGGAACGCAGTCGCGATATCGAACTGCTTTTCGGTCAGACGGATCGTCTGATCGCCCACGTGGACCCGGCGCTGCGGCACCATGACTCGATAGCGACCCACTCCAAAATGCTTGTCCTTTACGGTGCTGTAGTGCGCCCACCGCAGCCACGCGGCAAGATACGACAGGAATCTGTCTTCGGACGTCGCACGCGGCACGCACTCGTTTGCGCCTGCGAGAACACTTCTTTCGGCATCCGCCTCGCTCTCGGACCGGCTCAGCAACAGTATGGGCATGAACGTGCCGAACCGACCCCGAAGCAAGTGCACGAAAGCCACCACGTTGGAACACACCGCGTCGCACTCGACGAGAATGAGATCAAAGATAACGTTGTCCGCCGCGGCAAGGAATGCGTCCGGCGTCTGAAAGGCAGTGCATTGGTAGCCTGATTTGAGCAACGTTTTCTCGATGCAATGATCGTTGTGGTTTGAGACTTCAACAATTGCAATCAGCATGAATGGGAAGAGGTCCAAATGAGTCGTGAATCTGAGGATCGCGCTGCCGCCACGTTTTTTGCCTGCGTCACCCGTGGACAGCGACAAGCACGACAGTTCACACCCTTAGGGTTGCAACTTCAATCGGACTGGGACCATTCTGGTATGGGAGCCACCGCCAGCATGTTTCACGCCGCGTCTCCTGTTTTCGCGATTTTCGAAGCGCGCGTGTCAACTCACAAACTGCGAATCCATGTACCGATATGGAAAATTCGAATTCCGCGCGCGCCATACCCGAATCACAAGCGCTGCGTCAATCGTAAAATAAGTTCAAGGGTTTTCTGGAAGCGGTGGTAACCAGTCCGCATACGAGTAGACTACTGAGTAACGCTAAGGAACTGTTGTGCGTTGCATCAAATTGCGAATGGGTTTATTTCGCCTTGCGCGGAGGGGCATAGAAGCGGCCATATCGTACATTGGTCAAGCCGACGGGAAAATACTTAAATGCTTTTTTACCAAACGTTCCATAACCCGGCCCAGCACGTTGGTATTTGCATATTCCGTCGGGAATTCAAACAAAAATGGCTACCAGGAAAACAACCAGGTGGCCGGCAAAATGCAATGAATTGCACGATGCCCGGAAAGCAAACGACTTCGCGCTCCGAAGTCAATTAGCGAGCCCACGGCTCTCGGTCGGTACCCATAAAAATAAGACTTTGCATTTCGCGGATCAGTGAATGAAATCCGCATTCATCGGCCAATCCAGTGCCGCAGTCGCGCCGATACCGATGTATCCGTTGCGGGGGTTGTTAACAGCGGAACAAATGAAAGAAGGGTTTCGATTTATGAAATATCCAGCACGGAACGTACGGGTGATACTGGCGGACGATCACCCAATCGTCTTGCGCGGTGTTGCTGATTTGCTCCGCTCGGTGCCAGGCTTCACGGTGACCGCTATTGCCCACTCCGGCGCGGAACTGATCGAGCTTCTCGAAGCAACGGCGTGTGATCTTGTCGTTACAGACTTCACGATGCGACAAAATTCGACCGACGAGGATGGTCTACGTCTCGTGGACCGATTGAAACGTCTTTACCCGACCATACCGATCGTCGTATTCACCATGCTGACAAACGGGGGCATTCTGCACCGGCTGTGCCAGGCAGGTGTTGCCGGCATTGCGAGCAAGGACGAAAAACTGGAGACGCTCGGATCGGTCTGTCAACGGTCGCTCGTGGAGCAGTCCACCGTGCTGTCCCCAGCAATTGCCGAGCGGCTTGCGCGCCAGGGCGCCACGCTAACGGAGTTTCGCGATCCGCTGCATCTATCTCCGTGCGAACTCGAGGTCGTTCGGATGTTTTCACTCGGCTTATCGGTCACGGAAATCGCAAGACGGCTGAACCGCTCAGTGCCGACGATCGCGACGCAAAAGCGAGCTGCCATGAGAAAGCTACACGTGCAGACAAACGTGGACCTCGTCAGATATGCGACCGAGCAGGGGTTCTCCGGATGAGCGAACAAGGAAGCGCCACGGAGAGCCCCCCGCTACGCACGCTGAAAACACTCGATAACAGCCTCAAGCGCGAGCGCCGCGTATTTGCAATGGTGGTTTCGCTGCTTATCTTCGCAGCGATTTGCGCTGCGGCTGTAACGTTGGCAAGCCGGCTCAGCAACGTGCTTTCGCTCGAGGAACAAGCTGTACGCTCGGTGGCCGAGGAGCTTGATAATACGTTGATCAGACGGCACGCCATGCTGACCACGGCGAGGCTCGTGATCGAGCAGCACGAACAGGGCCTGCTCGCAGCGCCGGTGGAACGCGCCGTCCAGCCAATTTGCACGCCTCTCGTCGCGGCGCGGGCAGCGCAGACCCTGCTCGGCGCGATCTGCGACGAAACGGTACGATTGCTCGCCACCGTTGAAACCGCTCCTCCGCTACAGTTCATCATGGTCGACGGCAGCGCGGCCTACGGCCACCGTCTCGCGGCCGGCGCACCACGCGATCCGGCGCAAGGTACAGGCGGCGATCTGCGGCGACTCACCCATAGCATTCTCAACATCATGCAGCAGCGCGGCGGTGCGCCACTCTCCGCCGCGCAGGAGCGCAGCGTAATCTGGTTCCCGCTGCCCGCCGCGCTAGGCCCGGGGCCACAGCTAATGCTGGGCGCAACGATTATCTGGAAAGACCACCGACCCTATGCAATCGTCCTGACCAGTATCGACCCGTCCGAATTCAGTCGGCCTTCCGCGACCTCTCCGCTCAGGGTTCCCGCTTCCCTGATCGGTAGTGACGGTTCGCTGCTGACGGGCAATCTTCCGCCCGGGAAAGCCCGTGCATTCGACGCATATCTTGCCGCGAAATCAGCCGGCCGCTTTCACTGGCTGCCGAACTTCGGATGGGGCTTGCGTCTGCCCCCACTCGCCTTCGGTGTTGGACACCTGTTGCTGGCACTGCCGTGGAGCGAGCAAGTCAATCTGATGCGCTCCGACATCGCGCTTGTACTCTTCACGACGTGTGCGCTAGTGGCCCTGCTGGTGGCAATGACCTGCTACTGGAACTACAGGTTTTTGACGCGCTCGTATGCCGAGGCCTCCCGCGCATTGGAACGCGAACTGCTCAACCATTTGCTCGTGCAGGTGACGCCTGTCGGCTTGAGTATCGTGCGCCGTCGCGACCTTGAGATCATCGTGGCAAACCCGATTGCTCGAAATGTACTTAGGCTGAGCGACGACGCCACTCGCTTTCCCGACGACCTATGCGCGGAGTTTCAGCGGCGCGGCCATGAGCCTGAACCTGCCGACGGCGGCACGCCGGTTTCCCAGTTCCACTTTTCAGTCGACCGCGGCGGCCCGAACGGGGTCCACCTGGAAATTACCTATGCACCGGCAGTGCTCAACCGGGAGGAAGTGCTGTTTTGCGCCCTCGCAGACATGACCGAGCGATATGAAGCTGAACAGATGTTGCGAGAGGCGAAGTTGGCGAGCGATGCGGTCGCAAAAGCCAAGGTGAGCTTCTTTGCGGCAATGAGCCATGAAATCCGTACACCGCTTGCGTCCCTGGTCGGCAACATCGAGCTCGTGGCCCTCGGTCAGCTCGTGCCGGAACAGGAAGCCCGGGTGCGTTCGATGCAAATGTCGGCCACGGGTTTGCTACAGATCGTGAATGACGTACTGGATTTCTCGCGGATGGAGGTCGACGAACTGCGTCTGACGGAAGAATGGGCCTCGATGCGCGATTTCCTCGGACGTGTTGTCGTGGCACATGCGCCGCTCGCAACAAGGCAGGCGCTGAAGTTTTACGTTGTCGTCGATCGTAACGTCCCTTCGCTCCTGTTATTCGATCCGGTCAGAGTTGCACAGGTACTGAATAACCTGCTTGGCAACGCATTGAAGTTCACGAAGTCGGGCAAGATCGTGCTTGCCGGCCGCTGGGTTAACGAGGCGCTCGAAATCAGCGTCACAGACTCCGGCATTGGCATCCCCGACGAACTGAAAGACCGTCTTTTTCAACCGTTCGTTCAGGGCGACGGCCAGAGCCTTACCCATATGCGCGGCACGGGGCTCGGCTTGTCCATTTGCGCGCGCCTGTGCAAACTGATGGGCGGGCAGATTACATTGGACAGTACCGGAGGTATCGGCACTCGCGTCGTTGTGACGCTGCCGTTAAAGCGGCCCGAGAGCGATGCGGCTGG
>JGI24739J22299_10000302_pt1 | contig 16733 bp, 15 predicted proteins | sample KBSCornC5_FD_22299 | JGI IMG/M metagenome (IMG submission 22299)
ACCCAGATGCAGCAGGTCGCCCAGCTCAAGATCGTCTCGCCCAAGGGTTCGGAAATCGTGAAGGGGCTCGACGGCCTGTTCAAGGTTCGCGGCGGCGGCACGCTGCCGTCCGACCCGGATGCGAAGATCACGCAGGGCGCGCTCGAACAGTCCAACGTCAACACCAGCGATGCGCTGGTCCAGATGATCGAGGCGAGCCGCTCGTGGGAAACCCAGATCAAGCTGCTCACGACCGCCAAGGATCTCGACAGCGCGACGACCGACCTGATGCGGTTGCCAGAGTGACTTGGCTCATAAGTATTTGAAGGAGTAATCAGCGATGACCACCGCCGCAATGCACGTCGCCCGGACCGGGCTCGACGCACAGTCCAGCCGGATGCGCGTGATCGCCAATAACCTGGCGAACGTCAACACGACGGGCTTCAAGCGCGATCGGGCCGCGTTCGAGACGATGACCTATCAGGCCATCCGCGCGCCCGGCGCGAACAGCTCGGCCGACGACAAATATGCGATCGGCCTGTCGCTCGGCACCGGTGTCGCAATGATGGGCACCGCCAAGATCGACACGCAGGGCACGCTCAACACGACCGGCAACTCGCTCGATCTCGCGATCGAGGGCAATGGCTTTTTCCAGATCCTGATGCCGGATGGCCGGACGGGCTACACTCGCGACGGTAACTTCAACCTGTCGGCCGAAGGCAAGATCGTCACCAATGACGGCATGCCCGTCCAGCCCGAGATTACCGTGCCCGAAGGCGCGCAGTCGATCGCGATCGGCGCGGACGGCACTGTCACGGCGCAGGTCGCCGGATCGACTGACGTGCAGACGCTTGGCCAGATCGAAACCGCGCGGTTCATCAACCCGGCGGGGCTTGAGCCGATCGGCAACAACATGCTCGTCGAATCGCCTGCATCAGGCACGCCGCAGGCGGGCGCCGCCAATCTCGATGGCCGTGGCGCGATCCGTCAGGGCTCGCTCGAAACCTCGAACGTCAATGTCGTCGAGGAACTGGTCGATATGATCGAGACGCAGCGCGCCTACGAAGTGAACAGCAAGATGATTTCCGCTACCGACGAGATGCTCCGCTATGTCAACCAGCAGCTTTAATCTGCGTAACGACTGGGCGGCGGGAATCGCTGTCCTCGCCGCCGCCGCCGTGATCGCCTTTGCGGGCGACCGCGCCGAGGCGAAGAAGTCCAAGGTCGATCCGGAATATGCGCCGACCTATTCGCAGCCGCTCGCGCCGCGTCCGGCCAATGGCGCGATCTTCCAGGTCGATGACGGNTATGCGCCGCTGACGAGCGGCGCGCGCGCCTCGCGCGTNGGCGACATGCTGACGATCGTGCTGGCCGAACGCACTCAGGCGTCCAAGAGCAACGCCGCGAAGACCAACCGCTCGGGCGANATCAGCCTGACCCCGCCGACGACCGGTCCGCTCGACCTTTTCAAGCCAACCGACATCGGCGCAAGCGGATCGAACACCTTCAACGGCAAGGGCGAGGCGACCCAGTCTAACCAGCTCAACGGCGAGATCACCGTCACCATCGCGGAAATCTATCCCAACGGCACGATGCTGGTGAAGGGCGAGAAGCTGCTGACCCTCAATCGGGGCGACGAAAATATCCGCATCTCCGGCATCGTCCGCGATGCCGACATTACAGCGGATAACCGCGTGTCATCGACCCGCGTTGCCAATGCAAGGATCACTTATGCGGGCAAGGGTGAGATCGCGCGCGCAAGCCGGCAGGGCTGGCTTCAGCGTTTCTTTACCATGATCAGCCCATTCTAGGATCATCATGCGTATTATCCTCGCTTTCATCGCCGCGCTGCTGGTCAGTGCACCTGTTTCCGCCGAACGGATCAAGGATCTCGGGGCCTTCCAAGGCCTCCGTCAGAACCAGCTGACCGGCTACGGCATCGTCGTGGGCCTTGCCGGCACCGGCGACGACAGCCTCGAATATTCGACTCAGGCGATGAAGGGCGTAGCCTCGCGCTTCGGTCTCACGCTGCCGGCGGGGATCAATCCCTCGCTCAAAAATGCGGCGGCGGTCATGATCACAGCGGAACTTCCGCCTTTCGCGAAGCCGGGCCAGCGGCTCGATGTCACCGTTTCGGCGATGGGCAAGGCCAAGTCGCTGCGCGGCGGTACGCTGCTGATGTCGCCGCTGCGTGGTGCCGACGGGCAGATCTATGCGATGGCGCAGGGCAATCTCGCGGTCGGCGGCCTTGGTGTCGACGCCGCGGATGGCTCCAAGCTTTCAGTCAATATTCCGTCGGCCGGACGCATTCCGGGCGGTGCCTCGGTCGAACGTTCCGTCGATGCCGGCTTCGCGCAATCGACCCAGCTTGAGTTCAATCTTGCCGACGCCGATCTCACCACGGTCCGCCGGGTCGCCGAGGCGATCAACAAGGAAATGGGTTCGCCGGTCGCCCGCGCCACCGATGCGGTCACGGTCGCGATCGATGCGCCGGTCGGCGCCGAGGTCCGCACGGCTCTCATGAGCCGGATCGAGAACCTCGACGTCACCCCGGCGGATGCCCCTGCGAGAATAATTATTAATGCTCGGACGGGTACGGTCGTTATCAATGGTGCGGTCCGTATCGCTCCCGCCGCGGTGAGCCACGGCAAGCTCACGGTCCGCATCGACGAGAAGCCGCGTGTCGTGCAGCCCGCGCCTTTCTCGAAAGGTGAAACCGCGCTCGAGCCATCGAGCAACATTGAGGTCGAGGAAAAGAAAGCGCCGATGTTCAATTTCCGGCCCGGAGCGTCGCTTGCAGACATCGTGAAAGCGGTGAACGCCATTGGTGCGTCCCCGTCCGATCTCGTCGCGATCCTCGAAGCCCTGAAGCAGGCCGGCGCGCTCAAGGCCGAGCTGGAAGTGCTGTGATCAACGCGGCGGCATCCAGGAAGCCGACGACGGCGGTCGCGACCGACCCCGCCAAGGCGAAGCAGCTCGAAAAGCTGAAGGGCGCCGCGCAGCAGTTCGAAGCCGTGTTCCTCCGCCAGATGATGTCGTCGATGCGGGCCGCGAGCCTTGGCGACGANATNCTGGGCAGCGATGCCNCCAANCAGTTCCGCGACATGTCCGATGCGCGCACCGCCGATGAAATGGCGAAGCGCGGCACGCTCGGCGTCGCGGAGATGCTGCTCAAGCAGTTCACGCCGCAGGTGACGGGATCCACCACGTCGACCTCGCTTCCGATGACCAGGACGATGCCTGCCATGACCGGCGCGCCAAAGACTGAGCTCCCCACGACTGATGGGCAGGCCACGAAATGAGCGACCTGCTTGGAATCGGCTCCTCAGGCCTGCGCGCGTATCGCAATGCCTTGGCGTCAGTCAGCGACAATGTCGCGAACTCGAACACCGCAGGTTATTCGCGCCGCAGGATCGAGCTGACCGAATCCCCGGTCTCCTCCGGCACGTCGCTGCTCTACCGCCCGCAGGCGACCTTCGGCGGCGTCGAGACCGGTGCCATCACCCGCGCATGGGATCAGTTCAAGTCCGCCGACGCGCGCCTGTCGGGCAGCGATTATGGCGCGGCCTCCAGCCGCCTGACCTGGGTCCAGCGGGTCGAGACCGCGCTCGATGACGGCGATTCCGGCGTCGGCGCGAAGATCACGGCGGTGTTCAACGCCGCCGACCAGCTTTCCGCTGATCCCAACGGCGATTTCGCGCGCCGCAATTTCCTGTCGTCGATCGATCTGGCTGCGGGCGCGTTCCGCCAGACTGCGGACGATCTCGCGCAGGTCGCCGACGGTATCGAATCCGATGCGCTGGCCGGCACCGATCTGGTCAATGCCGATCTCCAGACGCTCGCGCGCCTGAATGTGCAGATCCGCAAGGCGGGCGTCGGCACCTCAACCTATGCGCAGGTCGCCGACGAACGCGATCGCCTGCTTGACGAGGTTGCCAGCAAGGTCGGCATCGACGTCACCATGGACAATTTCGGTGCGGTCCGGATCACCCTGTCCGGCAGCAACGGCAAGGTGCTGCTCGAAGAGGCGCGCCCGGCCCAGCTTGGCGTACAGCGGGCGGCGGACGGGCGGCTCGGTTTCCTGGTGTCGAACTCTTCGGGCGCTTCTACCTTTACGCCGACCACGGGCGCCTTCGCCGGTCTGCAGGATGCATCCGAGCAGCTTGCCGGTCGTCGGCAGGAGCTGGATGGCATCGCCACTGATTTCGCCAGCTTGCTCAACACATGGTCGGCACAGGGTCTCGACAAGGCGGGTGTCGCCGGTGTGCCGCTGCTATCCGTGACGGCGGGCGCCGCTTCGATGCAGGCGCTCGTGACCGATCCCAATCTCGTTCCAGCCGGTGACGCGACCAATGCCGATTTCGGCAATCTGCTGTCGCTCTCCACCGTGCGCAACACGAGCAATATCGAGGATCGCTGGGTCGCGCTGGTGGCCAATCAGGGTCAGGCGGTTGCCTCGGCCAAGACCAATTCGGACGTCACCTCGGCGCGCAAGGATATCGCTTTTTCCGCGCGCGATGCGGTGTCCGGCGTCGATCTCGATACCGAGGCGGCTGATCTGCTGCGCTATCAGCAAGCCTATTCGGCCTGCGCGCGCATCATCCAGGTCGCGCGCGATACGATGCAAGATATCTTCAATATATTCTAGGGATTAGCTGGAGTCTGAGATGGCCGGGATCACGGGTTACCGCCTCACCACCGAGATCAATCGCCAGCTGAAGCTGTCGAAGGAGATTGCGCGTTTCCAGTCCGATATCTCGTCGGGCAAGCGCCTGCAGACCGCGTCCGACGATCCCGCCGCCTGGGCGCGGGTCGCGGTCATCAAGCGTGTCGAGTCCAACCAGCANACCTGGCTGACCAACGTCGACACGGCGTCCGCCGTCGCCGATCAGGTCTCGAGCGTATTTGANGGCCTGCAGAATTCGTTCACCCGCGCAGGCGAACTCATGGTCGACGCCAACAACGCGACCAAGACGCCCTCCGATCGTCAGGCGATCGCGACCGAGCTTCTGGGCATTGCCGACGATATCGACGCCGCCGCGACGACGGTGGATTCGCGCGGCCTGCCCCTTTTCCCAGCGGATACGCCGCTGCCGATCCCGATCAGCCGCGTGCTCCAGATCAGCGCGACTGATACCAAGGCCAACGTCTTCGACAATGTGACGACCACCGCCGGCGTGGTCTCGCTGTCGCAAATCCTGCGCGACGCCGCTGCCGCCATCACCAATCCGGACGATGCGCTGCGCGCCACTGACAGCGCTACCTCCAATGACGCGGTCCAGGCCGCGATTACCCATATCACCGCGCTCGTCGGCCAGCACGGCGTCCGCGCCGGCCGGATCGACGACATCAAGGAACAGCTTCAGACCAACGCCTCCTCATTGGAGGAAGAGCGCGGCGATCTTGAAGGCACCGACATCACCGGCACGGTGGCGAAGCTTCAGGCGAATCTGCTGTCGCTGCAGGCCGCCCAGGCGATCTTCGCGCGGATCAACCAGTCGACCTTGTTCGACCTGATCAAGTAATCCGCCTAATCTCATTCTTTTTGCCATGCCGGACTTGTTCCGGCATGACGAGTATAAATGCCCGCACACACCGAAATCCACCGCGCGCGATGGATAAAAAATCATCTTAATTTCCGCGCAACTATAAATCCTCACCATCTCTACCGTTATTCCATTTACGACGATGGTCAGATGTTCGCCGTCCGGGCCNGGTCGATAAGAGTGGGGTAATCGAATAATGTTTGCAGCAATCGGCCTGGTCATCCTTCTCGGCATGGTGTTCGGCGGCTTCGCCTTCACCGGCGGTGACCTGGAGCCTGTGCTNCACGCTATACCCCACGAAATGCTCATCATCGGCGGCGCCGCGGTNGGCGCTGTCGTCGCCGGTAACTCCATGAAGGAACTGAAGGCGCTCGGCGGCGGCTTCGGCAAGGTGTTCAAGGGACCGGCCTACAAGAAGAAGGATTTCCTCGACGTCATCTTCCTGGTGTCGAGCCTGATGAAGATGCTGCGCACCGAAGGCCCGGTCGCGCTCGAACCGCATATCGAGGACCCGAAGACCAGCTCGATCTTCGCTGAATATCCCAAGCTGATGAAGGACAGCACCTTGATCCACCTGATCACGGACACGCTGCGCCTCGTCGTCATCTCGTCGGGCAATCTCGATCCGCATGCGGTCGAGGACGTCATGGATAATTCGCTCAAGACGCACCATCATGACGCGATCAAGCCCGCCGACATGCTTCAAAATCTCGCTGATGCGCTCCCCGCGCTCGGCATTGTCGCGGCCGTTCTCGGCGTCGTGAAGACGATGGGTTCGATCGACCAGCCGCCGTCCATCCTCGGCGGCATGATCGGTTCGGCGCTCGTAGGTACCTTCCTCGGNGTTTTGCTCGCCTACGGTATCGTCGCGCCGTTCTCCGGTCGCTGCCGTACGGTGATCGAGGCGGATGCGTCGATCTATCATGTCGTGAAGCAGATCATCATCGCGTCGCTCCACGGCCACCCGCTGCCGCTGGTGATCGAAGCCGCGCGCTCGAGCATTGCTCATGAGAACCAACCCGCATTCGCCGACGTCTTCGACGGCATGCGCGGCCGCTAAGATCTAGGCCGGACCGGGACCATGGCACAGCCAGCAAAGCGCGGGAAGAACGAGCCCGAGCCCAGACCGATAATCATCAAGAAAATCATTGCCGACGGCCATGGCGGCCATCACGGCGGTGCGTGGAAGGTCGCCTACGCCGACTTCGTGACCGCGATGATGGCGTTCTTTCTGCTGCTGTGGATTCTGGGTGCCACCACCGAGAAACAGCGCAAGGGCATCGCCGACTATTTCACACCGACGCTGGTCGAGATGCGGCAGAAGAGCGCGGGTTCGAACGGCCCGTTCGGCGGTGACTCCATCATCGCGAAGGATAATTACCCGCACAAGCCGCAGCAGACCGGCACCAAGAGCCTCACAATTCCGAAGGACACCACCGGCGGGCAGAAGGAAGGCGCTTCTGCGCTGCGCTCCAGCGACAAGGCGCGGATGAAGGAGATGAAGCAGGAACTCATGGAGCGGATGAAGAAGGATGCTGGCCTCGCCAAGCTGGCGAAGAACATCCGCTTCACCGAAACGCGCGAGGGTCTGCGCATCGATCTGGTGGACGAGGCTGACTTCTCGATGTTCTCGCTCGGCACCAACACGCTGCTGCCCGATGCGCGCAAGCTGATCAAGGAAGTGGCGACTTTGATCCGGTCAGCGCCGAACGACGTGATCATCCGCGGCCATACCGACGCGCTGCCCTATGCCAAGGGCCGGATGGCGAACAACTGGACGCTGTCGAGCTTCCGTGCCGAAGCGACCCGGCAGGCGCTGATGGAAAGCGGCGTGCCGAACAGCCAGTTCGCTCGCATCGAAGGCGTCGCGGACCGCGAGCCGTACGTGCCCGAGGATATCTACGATCCGCGCAACCGGCGCATGTCGATCACGCTCGCCTGGGGCGGGGAGAATGGCGGCGCTCCGATGAGCGACAAGGCCATGGATCGGGAAGTGCATCAGGATTCAGCGGTGGCGATGCGCGTGGATGCCGGGCTTCCCGAGCATTGATCCCTAACGTCATCCCAGCGAAAGCTGGGATCTCACTTCTTGATCCGTCGGAAGAAAAGAGATTCCNGCTTTCGCTGGGATGACGAGATTAACCTCAGAAAATATNGTTGAGCAAATGCAGGGTCAGGCCGACGAGACCGCCGACCAGCGTGCCATTGATCCGGATATATTGAAGGTCGCGGCCGACTGCGGACTCGAGGCGGCCCGTGACGGTCTCCGCATCCCAGCCGCGCACGGTTTCCGACACGAGCTTGACGATCCCGCCACCATAGCTCGCCGCGACGCCGACGATGGTGCGGCGGGCGAAGCGGTTGAGGACGGTGCGCAGTTCGGCGTCNTTCTGCAGGGTCTCGCCGAACTGACGGATCGTGGCNCCGATGCGGCCGTCGCCGGCAGAGCCCGGCTCGCGGGCGGCTTTCAGGATGCTGGCGCGCAGTGACTGCCACATCGAATCGATCCACGCCGCGATCGCNGGATTGCTGATGATCCCGTCGCGCAATTTGGCGACCTTGTTGCGCATCGCGGGATCGCCCCGCAGGTCGTNGGCGAGCTTCTGCAAGCCTTCCTCGGCCTTGATGCGGATCGGGTGCTCGGGATTCTCGGCCATTTCGGCGAGCAGCTTGGTAAGACCGTCGATGATCGCCTCGGCAAGCCGCTCGTCGAGGCCGGTCAGGCGCATCAGCGTGCCCGCCTTGTCGTGGACCATCTGCCGGATCATGTCGGCATTTTGGGCCAGCGCGCGATCGGCCCAGCGGACGAAGGCTTCCAGCAGCGGGACATGGCGTTGCTCGTCGATCGCACTGTCGAGCGCGCCGCCGATCAGCGGGGCAAGGTCCAGCGCGCGCAGCCGGGCCACGATCGCGCCCTTGATCATCGTGCCGAGCCGTTCGTCGGCCAGCGCCTCGACCACGTCGCCGAGCAGGCGGCCCGTGCCTTCGCGGACGCGGCCATTGATCGAGGGGGCGGCCAGCCATTTGCCAAGCGCCGAGGCGATATCGACGCCGCGCATGCGCCGGGCAACCACCGCCGGAATCAGGAAATTGTCGCGCAGGAACAGCGCGAGCATATCGCCGATGCGATCCTTGTTGCGCGGAATGATTGCCGTGTGCGGGATCGGCAAGCCAAGCGGGTGACGGAAGAGGGCCGTGACGGCGAACCAGTCGGCAAGACCGCCCACCATCGCAGCCTCCGCAAAGGCGCGGAGATAGCCGAGCGCGGGATAGCGCGGNTCGAACGAGCGGGCGGCGATGTAGACCATCGCCATCGCAAGCAGCAGCCCGGTCGCCACCACGCGCATGCCCCGCGCGCCGCCTTGGGCGGGGTTGAAGCGTTCCAAACCGGCGGCGGCGAACAGGTTCATGTCGCGGACAATGACCAGCGCGACAGAAGGTTCAAGTTATTCCGCAGGATGCGGCGCTGGATGGTGTCCTTCTTCGCCGCCATTGGTGAGCCAGCGGCGCAGCCTGGGGCCCAGCCAATCCTCGACATCCTCGGCGATGCTGAAGCTCGGCGGGATGATAAGCAGGGTTAGCAGCGTCGACAGGATCAGGCCGCCGATGACGGTAATACCCATCGGCGAACGCCAGCTTCCGTCGCCCGAAATGGACAGCGCGATCGGGATCATGCCCGCGACCATCGCGACCGTGGTCATGACGATCGGTTGGGCGCGCTTGTGGCCCGCATCCATGATCGCGGCATTCTTCTCGACACCCTGGGCGATTTCCTCGATCGCGAAATCGACCAGCAGAATCGAATTCTTGGCGACGATGCCGAGCAGCATCAGCAGGCCGATCAAAACCGGCATCGAAATCGCATTGCCGGTCAGATGGAGCGCGAGCGCCCCGCCCAGCGGCGCGAGCAGCAGCGAGCCCATGTTCACCAGCGGCGGCAGCACGCGCTTGTAAAGCAGCACCAGTACCGCGAATACCATCAGCACGCCGGAGATGACCGCGATCATGAAATTGACGAGGAGTTCGGCTTGCCACTTGGCATCGCCGACCGCGACCTTCTTCACCCCCGACGGCAGGTTCTGAAGCGACTTCATCGCATCGATCTTGGGCTGGGCATCGCCGCTCACCAGTCCCGGCGCGAGATCGGCGCCGATCGAGATGCGACGTTCCTGATTGTAGCGCCGGATCGCGCTCGGCCCCGCGCCGAAGCTGATGTCGGCGACAACCTTGAGCGGCACCGAGCCGCCATTGGCGGTCGGCACAGGCATGTTCTCGATGGTCGAGAGCGACCGGCGCGATAACTCGTCGATCGAGACGCGGATGGGAATCTGGCGATCGGACAGCGAGAATTTGGCGACATTCTGATCGATGTCGCCGAGCGTCGCGATACGGATCGTCTCGCTGAGCGCGGCAGTCGTGACGCCGAGATCGGCGGCGAGATCGAGCCGGGGCTTGATCGTGATCTCGGGACGCTGGAGATCGCCGTTGATGCGCGGCGCGCGCACCTCCTTGAGCGTGCTCAGTTCCCGGACGACGTCCTGCGCTGCGACGTTGAGCGCAACCGGATCGCTGCCGACCAGCGTCACGTTGAGATCGCGGCCGTTGGTCATGCCGCCGCCTGCCTGCGACACGAAGTTGATACGGGCGTCGGGGATTTCATGCAGCTTGGGAGCCGTAGCCCGTTCGAATTCGACGCTCGTGCGCTTCCGCTCCTTGTCCAGCGTCAGGTAGATATTGACCTTGCCGACCTCTTCCATGTCCGCGAACGCAGCCTGGACGTCGGGTTCCTTTTGCAAGACAGCGGCGACGCGGTTGGCCATGTCGCGAGTCTGCTCGACCGTGGTGCCAGGCGCCATTTCGATCGCGACCTGGCTGTAATCGGTGTTGATCGCCGGCTGGAACGTGACCGGCAGGGTCGCGAAGGCCAATATGGTCGCGACGAAGGCGCCCGCACCGATCGCCACCGTCTTCCAACGATGCACCAGCGTCCAGCGCAGCGTCGCCATGTAGAAATCCATCAGCCGGCCTTCGCCATGCTCGGCGTTGCCATGAGCCTTCAGAAAATAGGCGGCAACCATCGGGGTGATCATGCGGGCGACGGCAAGGCTCATCAGCACGGCGGCGACGACGGTCAGGCCGAAATTCTTGAAGAACTGTCCTGAAATGCCGGGCATCAGGCCAACCGGCAGGAACACCGCGACGATCGACATGGTGGTCGCCAGCACGGCGAGGCCGATCTCGTCGGCTGCGTCGATCGCGGCCTGATAGGCGGTCTTGCCCATGCGCATATGCCTGACGATATTCTCGATCTCCACGATCGCATCGTCGACCAGCACGCCGGCCACCAGGCTGAGCGCGAGCAGGCTGAGCCCGTTCAGGTTGAAGCCCATCAGGTCCATGAACCAGAAGGTCGGTATCGCCGACAGCGGGATGGCGAGCGCGGAGATGGCGGTCGCGCGCCAGTCGCGCAGGAAGATGAACACGACCAGCACCGCCAGCACCGCGCCTTCGATCATCGCNTCGATCGCGGAATGATACTGACCCTTCACATAATCGACCTTGGTGAAGAGCTGGGTGAACTTGACCTTCGGGTTCTCCTTGTGGAGTTCCTCGATCGCCTTGACCGCCTCCTCATAGACCGTGACGTCGGAATAGCCTTTGGCCTTCGAAATGCCGAAGCTGAGCACCTGGCGCCCGTTCATGGTCGAAAGCTGACGCTGCTCGGCATAGAGATCGCGCACGTCGGCGATGTCGGCAAGGCGGATCGAGCGCCCGCCGCCGACGCTGATCTGGGTCTCGCCCAGCGTGCGCGCGTCGATGGCGTTGCCGAGCACGCGCACTGACTGCTCCGAACCGCCGATCTCGGCGCGCCCGCCGGCGGCATTGACGTTGACTTGGCGCAGCTGGCTGTTGACCTCGACCGCTGTCAGGCCCTGGGCCTGCATCTTCACTGGATCAAGGATGACGCGTATCTCGCGGCTGACCCCGCCGCCGCGCTTCACTTCCGCCATGCCCTCGATCGCGAGCAGGCGCTTGGCGACGCGGTCATCGACGAACCAGCTCAGCTGCTCGAGCGTCATGTCGACTGCCTCGACCGAGAAATAGGCAAGCGGGCCGCCGGCGATGTCGACGCGCGTGATCTGGGGTTCGAGGATGCCGTCGGGCAATTCGCTGCGGACCCGCGACACGGCTTCGCGCACGTCGTTGACGGCGCGGTCGACCGGGGTGCCGATGGTAAACTGCACCACCGTGTTCGAATTGCCCTCGCTGACATAAGAGGTGACTTCATCGACGCCGGTGATCCCGCGCACGGCCGCCTCGACACGCTGGGTGACCTGCGTCTCAAGTTCGGTGGGCGCGGCGCCGGGTTGGGTGACGCTGATCTCTGCCGCCGGGAATTCGACGTCCGGATTATCGTTCACGTCCATGCGAATGAAGCTGACGATGCCCGCCAGCGTCAGCGCGACGAACAGGACGATCGGCGTGATCGGGTTGCGGATCGACCACGCCGATATGTTGCGGAAGTTCATTTCGCGGGCTGGTTCCGGATCGGAACCACCTCATCACCCGGGCTCAGGAAGGCGCCTGCCGAAAGCACGATCTGCTCCTTGCCGGTAAGGCCGGACAGGATGGGCAGCCCCTTAGCGGTGACGTCACCCACCTTCACNTTGCGGCGGACGACCTTTTTGTCGGCGCCGACGACGTANACGAAATTGCCTTGTTCGTCGCTCTGCACGGCCGATTCCGGCAGCATCGGCGCCAGCGTGTTGCCGGTGTGCAGTTCGGCACTCGCAAAGCCGCCGGGGCGGAGCGCCTTGTTGTAGGCGAGCGCGATGCGGGCCTCGCCCTGGCGCGTCTCATTGCTGATGACCGGGGCGATCTGCCAGATGCGGCCCGAATAAGTTTCGGCCGATCCAACAGGGCGCACCTCGGCATCGTCGCCGACCTTGAGGCGGGCGAGGTCATTTTCGGCGAGCTTGGCGCGCAGCTCCATCTCGCCATCCTTGGCGAGGCGGAACAGGACGCCTGCCGTGGGCGCGACGACCTGGCCGGGCTCGACTTCGCGGGTCAGGACCAGACCTGCGGAAGGCGCGCGGATCGCGAGCCGTCCGATGCGGGCATTGACCTCGCCAAGCTGGGCCTGCGCGACAGCAACGCGCGCGCGGGCGGCATCACGGGTGGCGGTGCGCTGGTCGACATCGGCGCGCGAGACGAAGCCGCGTGACACCAGGGCCGAGGCGCGTTTCAGCTGAGCTTCCGCAAGCTGGGCGTCGGCACGGGCGGCAGAGATCTGTGCGCGCAGCTGGGCGGCTTCCTGAACCTGGACCGAGCTGTCGATCATCGCCAGCGTCTGGCCGGCGCGGACCCAGTCGCCTGCCTCGACATAGACGCGCGCGATCGATCCGCCCTCGCCAGCGACGCCGACGGGCATTTCGCGCCGGGCAGCAAGCGTACCGGTTGCCGAGAGGGTGCGGGCGACCTGAGTCGCGCCCGGAACGATCACGGTGACGCGGGGCGGTGCCTCGGGGGTGGCCGCAGGCTCGCCGCCACCGCGCATGAACATCCATGCCACCACGAGCACAAGCAAGATCACCGCGCCGATGACGATCATCTTGCGCTTGCGGGCCATGGCGTCATCGTCCTCGGCGGGCACGGCAGTATCCAGCGCTTCCTTGCTGAAGCCCGGTTCGATGTTCATCGCTATAACCTAAGTAGTGCTCTGTCCTGGCGAGGCTGTATTATACGAATAAATCACCTCCCTCAAGCACCCTTGAAAAATGCACCGTTCAGCCGCCATCAAGCAGTCCTGAGATGATAGAGGACACCCGCTGCCGCCATGGCAGCCTGACGGAGGAAAGCCCATGATTTCCAAGTCGCACATCTTGCCCCTGCCCTTGGCCGGCCTGATCCTGGCCGCCACCCAGGCGGACGCACAGACGGTGGCCCAGCCGGTGATCAACGGGACGCGGCTGGACGTGTCAGCCGAAGGCTCGGTCAGCCGCGCGCCGGATATCGCCACGATCAGCGCTGGGGTCGTCACGCAGGCGCCGACCGCGGCGGCGGCGATGCAGGACAATGCCACCCGGATGACGAAGACGATCGCGGCGCTGAAGGCGGCGGGCGTGGTCGATCGTGACATCCAGACCGCGTCGCTGAACCTCAGCCCGCAATATCGCTACGCCGAGAACAAGGCGCCGGAAGTTACCGGCTATCAGGCGTCGAATCAGGTCAGCGTCCGCTTCCGCGATATCAGGAAGGCTGGGAAAATCCTCGACACGCTGGTCGCGCAGGGGGCCAACCAGATCAACGGGCCGGTCTTCTCGGTCGAGAAGGCGGATGCGGCGATCGACGAGGCGCGCGTGGCGGCGATCAGGACGGCGCGGTCGCGGGCCGATCTCTATGCGCAGGCCGCCGGGCTGAAGGTGAAGCGGATCATTTCGATCAGCGAATCGCAGGGCTATGCGCCGCCGCCCTATCCCGTGCCGATGATGATGTCGGCCCGCGTCGAGAAGGCAGCCGATACCGCTATCGAGCCGGGCGAGCAGAAGCTCACCGTCAACGTAGCGGTCAGTTTCGAGCTGGAATGAAAATAAGAAACGCCCCCGGGGCAAGGGGTCCCCGGGGGCGTTTCGCTGGATCACGGGCATGAGCGTGCCCGTGATCGGGATCAGTAATTCTGCTGGCGCTCGTACAGCGACTTGTAGTGCTGAATGCGCGTGACCCGCAGGCCAGGCATGCCCGAACGGTCGATCGCGCGCTGCCAGGTAGCAAATTCCTCGACGGTGAGGCTGTAACGCTCGCAGACCTCATCGACCGTCAGCAGCCCACCATTCACGGCGGCCACGACTTCAGCCTTCCGTCGAACGACCCAGCGGGTCGTGCTCGGCGGCGGCAGCGAGTCAAGCGTCAGTGGCTCGCCGAGCGGGCCAATCACTTGAGCGGGGCGTATCTTCTGATTCTCAATCATCACCTAACCTTCAATCTGGCCTTCGCGACCCAACTTCGTCCCCCTGATCAGGCTGTAGGCCATAGCCATTGAAAGAAGCCTAAAATGCCAAGGTAAACGTGTAGGATAGTTTCGTTTACAAGCAGTTATCGCGGACGAGTTTTGCGACGCCTGCATGGAAGCTGCCCTCCAGCACGCCGGCCGCCGCGCGCCAGCCGGGCTGGGCCTGAATCAGCGTGGTCAGCGCTTCTTCATGCGAATGGGCGATGCGGCAGGTCACATCATGATGTATCTGCGCGGCAGCAGCCGGGCTTTGACACTGGGTAGCCAGCAGATTCGCGATCATCACGGGAAACTCGACCGGCGCAGGCCGGGCCCCTTTCAGGATTGATCCATGGTCTATCTGCATGCGCCCGTTGTCCGCTATTTTGCGACGTGAAGGCCGTTGCATAGGCGGAATAAATAAAGGTCCGGTAAATCCCGCGGTTCCGAAATTACCGTATCTGGCCTATGGGCGGNGCGATGGACGTNGATTTTCAGATGGGCGGCGGGTCGCTNGCCGGGCGGCGGATCGTCGTGGCGATGTCGGGCGGCGTCGACAGTTCGGTCGTGGCGGCGCTGGCGGCCGCGAGCGGGGCCGAGACGATCGGGATCACGCTCCAGCTCTATGATCATGGCGCGGCGACGGGGCGGACCGGCAGCTGCTGCGCCGGACAGGATATCCGCGATGCGCGCGCCGTCGCCGACAAGCTCGGCATCGCGCATTATGTGTTTGATTATGAGAGCCGTTTCCGGGATTCGGTGATTGCCGATTTCGCTGACGAATATGCACGGGGGAGGACGCCGATCCCTTGCGTGCGCTGCAATCAGGGGGTGAAGTTCACGGATCTGCTCGGCATGGCGCGCGATCTGGGTGCCGATTGCCTCGCCACCGGCCATTATGTGCGCCGGATCCTGGCAGCGAATGGACCGGAACTGCATCGCGGCGCTGATCCCGCGCGTGACCAGAGCTATTTCCTGTTCGCGACTACCGCCGCGCAGCTCGATTTCCTGCGCTTTCCGCTTGGTGATCTTCCCAAGGCGCGGGTGCGGGAGATCGCCGCAAGCATCGGGCTGGGCGTCGCGGCGAAGCCCGACAGTCAGGACATCTGCTTCGTGCCGGATGGCGACTATGCGAAAATCGTCTCCAAGGTCCGGCCCGACGCCGCCGAGGCCGGTGAGATCGTCGATCGTGAAGGCCGGGTGCTTGGCCAGCATCGTGGACTGATCCACTTCACCGTCGGACAGCGGCGCGGGATCGAGATCGGGGGGAGCCCCGAGCCGCTGTATGTCGTACGGTTGGAGCCCGAAAGCCGTCGGCTGGTCGTCGGGCCGAAGGCAGCGCTGGCGGTGCGCGCCGCGCGGCTGGAAGATATCAACTGGATTGGCGGGGCCTATGAGGGGCCGATGACCGTCAAGGTCCGCTCGCTGGCGAAGCCCGAGGCGGCGCGATTCGACGGCGAATCGGTGCAGTTCGAAACGCCGGCCTTCGGCGTCTCACCGGGGCAGGCGGCGGTGCTTTACGCCGGCGACCGGATACTTGGCGGCGGCTGGATCGCCGAGACTGTGCCTGCCGAACTGGCTACAGCGTAGGTCAAACCAAGACATCGTCATTCCAGCGAAAGCTGGAATCTCTCTTCTTCAGTAGCTTAAAGATAAGTGAGATCCCAGCTTTCGCTGGGATGACATTCAATTGGCGAGAATGAACTCGCCCTCGATCACCGTTATGCATTTGCCGCCAAGAACAACGCGGTCGCCCGCCAACCGGCAAGTGAGGTGCCCGCCGCGCTTGCTGGCCTGAAAGGCGGTCAGTTCGGTCTTGCCGAGGCGGTCGGCCCAATAGGGGGTCAGCACGGCATGGGCGCTGCCGGTAACGGGATCCTCGTCGATCCCCGCATTGGGCGCGAACATGCGGCTGACGAAATCGGTGTTGTTGCCGGGCGCGGTGAAGATGTGGCTGGGATCGCCCGGCACCGCTGCGCCGACGGCACGGAAATCCGGCTTCAACGCGCGCAGCTCAGCCTCCGATTCGAGGACAGTGACGAAATAGCCGCCGTCGTGGAACAATGTAGCAACCGGCTTCACGCCCAGCGCGTCGGCGCTGCGTGTATCGTCCGACGGTGACGGAGCCAGGGCCGGGAGATCGAGTTCATAGCCGCCGGCCGAACGCCGCACCTCCAGCACGCCGCGCTGGCGGGTGCGGAAGCGGACTGACTGGCGGG
>JGI24739J22299_10000305_pt1 | contig 16682 bp, 18 predicted proteins | sample KBSCornC5_FD_22299 | JGI IMG/M metagenome (IMG submission 22299)
GCGGGCAGCATCGACATCGGCTTCGACGGCGGGCCGGGCGGCGGCAAGGGCCTCGAGACGGTTGAGGCGGATCAGCCGTTCGGCGGCGGCGGCTCCGCCTTCCACGGCGACATAGCCGTCCCAGCGGCGAAGCTGACCATCCCTGGTGACGAGGCGCTGGCCAACCGCGAGCGCCTGGCCTTCGTCGCTGTCCGCGACCGCGACCTGGGCGAGACGGCGCTCCAGTTCGGCCGGCGCCGTGACATGGGCGGAGAGCGCCGTGCACCCTGCGGGCAGGCCTGGATCGCTGTCGAGCGGCGTCGCGCCTGCCCAACGGCGTTTGCCCTCGGCAGCGATGGGCGCTTCCAGATCGTCGCCCAGCGCAGCGGCGAGCGCGCGTTCATAGCCGGGGGCGGCCTTGAGCCGATCCAGCGCGCGACTGCGGCTGCCGGTGCCGCTGTCCACGGCCCGCTGGAGCGCGGCGGCTTCGCTGTCGAGCGCGGCGAGGGCAGCGCGGGCGGAGGACAAGGCGGCCTCGGCGCCGGCACGCGCCTCCGCTGCTTCGGCGCGGTCGGCTTCGGCGGAGCGGATCGCGGCTTCGGCGGCATCGCGGTCGGCGCTGGCCTGCTGCTGAGCGGCGATCGCTTCGGCCCGCTTCTCTTCCAGCGGCGCGGCGTCGGGCAAGGCCGCGACTTCCGATTCAAGGCGTTGCGTTTCACGGGACGCCCGATCCAGGCGAGCGCGCGCAGCGGCAAGCGCAGCGTCAGCCACGCGCAGTTCGGCCTGCTCGCCCGCCTGCTTCGCCATGGCCTTGGCCAGATCGAGTTCGGCGTCGCGGGCGGCGTCCTCGGCACGGGCGATCCGTCCGGCGAAATCGGGACGCATCGCCTCGGTCTCGGTGATGCGCGCCTTGAGTGCCGCCAGTTCATCGGCGAGGCGGGCAATCGCCTCCGCCGCGTCATTGGCGAGCGTGCCTTCGCGTTCGCGGTCCTCCTCCAGCCGGGCGGCCTGCTGGGCAAGGTCATGGAGGCGCCGTACCACGCCGTCCCGCTCGGTCCGCAGGGCGGCGAGCCTGTGTCCCGCTTCGCTCGCCGCATCGCGCGCGACCTGGGCGGCGGCGCGTTTCTGCGCAAGCGCCTCCACGGCAGCATTGGCGTGGACGGCGGCGGCCTGCTGCGCCTCCTGCGCGGTGGCGACGGCGCTTTCGGCCTGCTTGGCCTCGGCACGGGCGGCGTCTGCGCTGGCGGCGGCCTCGCGCCAGCGGGCGAAGATCGTGCGTCCCTCGGCGATGCGGATCTGTTCGGAGAGGCGGATATAGCGCTCCGCCGCCTTCGCCTGGCGTCGCAGGCTGCTGGCGCGGGCGTCCATGTCGGAAAGGATTTCGTCCAGCCGCATCAGATTGGCTTCGGCGGCCCGCAGCTTCTGCTCCGCATCCTTGCGGCGGACGTGCAGGCCGGAAATGCCCGCCGCTTCCTCCAGCATGGCGCGGCGCTCCTGCGGGCGGGCGGCAATGACGGCGGCGATCCGGCCCTGGCTGACCAGCGCGGGACTGTGCGGACCCGTGGCGGCATCCGCGAAGATCAGCGACACGTCCTTGGCCCGGACGTCGCGGCCATTGGCGCGGTATGCGCTGCCGGCGCCCCGCTCGATCCGGCGGGTCACTTCCAGTTCGCCGTCGGCGGCCACTTCCACCGCGTTGAACAGTTCGCCCTGTTCCTGGACGGTGAGCAGCGAGACTTCCGCGAAATCACGCTGCGGACGGGTGGAGGTGCCCGCGAAGATCACATCCTCCATGCCGCCGCCGCGCATCGACTTGGCGCTGGATTCGCCCATGACCCAGCGGATCGCCTCCAGCAGGTTGGACTTGCCGCAGCCATTGGGCCCGACAATGCCGGTCAGGCCCGGTTCGATGCGCAATTCGGTCGGATCGACGAAGCTCTTGAAGCCGGAGAGCTTGAGGCGCTTTATCTGCATTGCGCGACGTCAGGGCAGGGCCGGGCGGCGCCGCCATCGGCGGAAAGCCGGCCCGACGATGTCAGCCCCCCCTGGTCCAATCAGATCCCCGCTTCCTTGAGCTTCGTGCGCAGCGCCGGCCAGGCGGCGGTATTTTCCACCATCACGCCGTTCAGGATGAAGGTCGGCGTGCCTTCGATCTTATATTGCTGATTGGCGGTCTCGACCGTCTTGGCCAGTTTTTCGGCCGCAGCCGTGTCGGCCAGGCACTGCTTCGCCTGATCTTCGGATATGCCGCGCTGCTTGGCGAAATCGACCAGCCCGACGGCGGAGGCCAGTTGGCCGAAGCGCTGCGCCGGGGGCGCGCTCATCAGCGCCTTGTATTTTTCATCGCCCAGCGCCTGCGCCTTTTCGAACATCGCGCTCTGATTGGCGAAAAACTGTTCGGAGAGCGGATAGAAAATGTCCTTGCCACCGCAACGGGCCAGCAGCGCCGTCGAAATGTCGATCGGGTCGCGCACATAATTGCGGAATTCGAAGCTCATCTTCCCGCTGTCGACGATCTGCCTGATCTCCTCGGACGATTCGGCGGCGAAGTCGCGGCAGTGCGAGCAGGTGTAGGAACCATATTCGACCAGCTTCACCTTCGCATTGGGATTGCCCATGACGAAATAGCCGTCGGGGCCCGTGGCGATGGTTTCCGACCATTTCGTGCCGGCGGGTGCGGCGACGGCGGCGACCGGCTCGGCGGAGGTGGTAGCGCCTTCGTCTTTCTTGCCGCAGGCGGCGACGGTCAGGCTAAGGGCGATCAGGGCAAGTCCGGAAAGGGCTTTCACGTTGTTCTAGGCTCCGTTGTCGGGCGTTGTCGTGCAGTGGTTTAGATCAGGGCAATGCAGCCTGCAACCGCGTCCAGTCCGATCCGTGGACCAGCGTGCCGTTCAGCGTGAACGCGGGCGTCCCGCCGATCTGCAGCTTGTTCCAGGCTTCGTCGGTCATGGCGAGCACCTGCTTCATCGACGCGGGATCGTTGATGCATGCGTCGAGCTGCGCGGGCTTGAATCCGCGCTTGCCCATCAGCGCGTAGAGGCCGGTCTTCTGCCCGATGTCGCGCAGGGCGGCCTTCTGATCCGTCGGCTTGGCGGCGTCCGTCTCATAGGACTGGATCTTCTCCATCCAGGCTTCCTGATTGGCGAACAGCGCCTCATGATTGCCGAAAAATTGCTTCGGCCCGCCGCAGCGGGCGAGCAGCGCGGCGGCCAGGTCATATTTGTCGCGCACCGCATTGCGCACCTCGACGCTGAGTGTGCCGCCCTTCACATAATTGGCGCGCAGCGGTTCGCTGGCTTCGCCCACGAAATGCGCGCAGTGGGAGCAGGTGTAGCTCACATATTCGACCAGCTTGGTCGGCGCGGCAGGATTGCCGAGCACATGGCCACCCATGGGGGACAAGGCTATCCGGGTCAGCCAGTTGGCGGCGGGAGCGGCCCATGCGGACAGAGATGCGCTTGCCGGGATGGCGAGCAGGGCGAGGAAGGCCAGGCGGAATTTCATCATGCGATGGTCCAGTGATGCGCCGCCCCTGTCGCGGCTGAAGGTGGTGATGGAGTAACTTTCCGATCAACTGATCTTGGGCAAACCGCTGCTGTTGGCAAGCCCCTGCGCCAGGGATTCCAGCACGGCGCGCAATTCGGGGTCGCCAATGTCGCGCAGGGAATCCCCCAGCTCGACCGGAATGGGCTTGAGATTGGCCGGCGGGGGGCGGCGTTCCGGTTCCCTGGGCTGCACCATGCCTTGCTTCATCGCGATCTTGGCGACGGCGGCATAGCCGAAGAAGCGGTTCACCCGCTCCATGATGTCGGGCAACACATGCTGGATCATGGGCGCATGGCCGCTCATGACGGTGAGCTGCAATGTGCCGCCCGCCTTCTTGCCCGCCGGAAAGCGGATCGATTCGGGTTCGCTGATCGTCGCATAATGCGGGCCCACGATCTCCGCCCAGCGGGTGACGATGCTCGATTGCACGAAGCCGAACTTGCGGAAGGCGGCGGCGCCGATGGCGGGCATCAGGTCGGCGATCCGGCGGGGCGCGCCGACGCGCGGCCGGTCTTCCGCATCCGACTTGCGGCTTTTCATTTTGGGTGTCGGGGGGCGTTCCGTCATGGCTCTCTTAATGGCATAGGGGCGCCATGCGCGTCGAGGGCAACATCCAGAAAATAGCATCCGATCTGCTCGCCCATTATGACGTCCATGCGCGGCGCCTGCCCTGGCGCGCGCCGCCGGGGGCCAATGCCGCCGATCCCTATCGGGTCTGGCTGTCGGAGGTGATGTTGCAGCAGACCACTGTCGCGGCGGTCGCGCCCTATTTCGCCAGGTTCACCGAACGCTGGCCCGATGTCGCGGCGCTGGCGGCGGAACAGGATGCCGAGGTCATGGCCGCCTGGGCAGGGCTGGGCTATTATGCCCGCGCCCGCAACCTGCTGGCCTGCGCGCGCGCGGTCACGGACGAACATGGCGGCGTGTTTCCCGATACGGAGGAGGGGCTTCGCGCCCTGCCGGGCGTCGGCGCCTATACGGCGGCGGCGGTGGCGGCGATCGCCTTCGGGCGGCGGGCCGTGGTGGTCGACGCCAATGTCGAACGGGTGGTTTCGCGTCTCTTCGCCATATCGACGCCTTTGCCGGCGGCGCGCCCTGAGATTCGCGCGGCGACCGACGCGATCACGCCGGACCTGCGCGCCGGGGATTTCGCGCAGGCGATGATGGATCTGGGCGCGACCATCTGCACGGCGCGCAATCCGGCCTGCGGCATTTGCCCGTTGCGGGAGGATTGCGCGGCTTTCCGCACCGCCGACCCTGCCGCTTTCCCGGTCAAGGCGGCGAAGAAGGCCAAGCCGCACCGCCGCGGCCATGGCTGGTGGATCGAACGGCCCGACGGGCATGTCTGGCTGGTGCGGCGGCCCGAAAAAGGGATGCTGGGCGGCATGCGCGCGCTGCCCTCCTCCGAATGGAACGACGCGCCCGATCCGACGCCGCCGGTCGCCGGTGCCTGGCGCCAGGTGGCGGAACCAGTCGCGCATGTTTTTACGCATTTCTCCCTCGCATTGACGGTGCATCATGCCCATGTGGGGCAGGATGTGACGCCGCCCGGAGAGGGCGAATGGTGGCCGGTGGCCCGGATCGCGAAGGCAGGCCTGCCGACGCTGTTCGCCCGCGCGGCCCAGGCGGCCCAGACGGCGATGAAGGAGAAAGGGAAAGATGCACGGCTCTGACGCCCCCGGATCGCGGCTCATCGCCTTTGGCGGCGGACGACTGGACCGGGTCGACCATGTCCGCAGCAACCCTGTCCTGCTGGCGGAAGCCTTTGCATCTGCGCAGGCGCGCCGCGTCGTGCTGGACGGATTGGAACCGGTGGTGGTGGATGGCCATCTGGTGATGGAACCGCTGCCCGCCGACGGCCTGATCGAACATCATGCGCTGCTCGGCGTGGATGAGCGGCAACAGCCGATCTTCGCCGAACTGCTGGCAGACGCGCCGGACACCCTGTTCGCCACGCCGCGCAGCCGGGCTCTGGCGGATGAGGTGCCGGGGCATGAGGTCGCCCTCTACGGTGCCGCGCGCAGCCTGCTGGCCTGGCATGCGCGGCATCGTTTCTGCTCGGTCTGCGGACAGCGCACGGCGCCTGCCAAGGCGGGCTGGGCACGGCAATGCGAATCCTGCCGGGCGGAACATTTCCCCCGCGTCGATCCGGTGGTCATCATGCTGGCCGAACATCGCGGGCGCGTGCTGCTCGGACGGCAGCATGGCTGGCCTGCGGGGCGCTATTCCGCACTGGCCGGCTTCGTGGAGCCGGGCGAGACGCTGGAGGAAGCCGTGGTTCGCGAAATCCGGGAGGAAGCGGGCGTGGTCACCCGCTCCGTGCGCTATGTCGCCAGCCAGCCCTGGCCCTTCCCCTCTTCCCTGATGGTCGCCTGCATGGCGCAGGCCGATGACGACGCTCTGAAGATAGACGAAAATGAGATCGAACACGCCTTCTGGTGCGACGAGGCGGGCGTCCGCGCCGCAATGGCCGGGGAGGACGGTGCGCCCTTTCTCGCCCCGCCGCCGATGGCCATTGCCTGGCATCTGTTGCGTTATTGGCTGGATGAGAGGGGATCGGAAGGGCAGGTTGCCGACCGTGGCCCAAGCGCGTAAGGCCGCCCCTTCGCCCTGCATGTCCCCTTACAGGAAACGATCGATCCCATGCTCAGCCTAGAAGAAGCCCAGTCCCGCGCGCAGGATCTGGTGACTGCGGCGCGCCGGGCGGGCGCGGATGCGGCCGACGCCATCTATGCCTGCAACGCGTCGACCAACGTGTCGGTACGGCTGGGCGCGCTGGAGGATGTGGAACGGTCGGAGGGCGAGGAGATCGGCCTGCGCGTCTTCATCGGGCGCCGCTCCGCCAGCATTTCGGCGTCGGACATGAATCCCGCGACGCTGGCCACGCTGGTCGACCGGTGCATCGCCATGGCGGGACAGGCGCCGGAAGATCCCTATGCCGGCCTTGCCCCGGAAGACCGGCTGCTCCGTAAGAAACTGCCCGCGCTGGACCTGACCGATCCGGTCGAACCCGAACCGGCGGACCTCAGGGAACGCGCCCTGATCGCGGAGGAGGCGGCACGCGCCGTGCCCGGCGTCACCAATAGCGAGGGCGGCGGCGCGGCGACCGGGCGGAGCCAGATGGCGCTCGCCACCAGCCATGGCTTTGCAGGGGCCTATGCGGGGACCAGCCATTCGACCTGGGCAAGCGTGCTGGCCGGCTCCGGCGCCGACATGCAGCGCGACCATGCCAGCCACAGCGTCCGCCATATCGAGGATCTGGACGATGCGGAGGCGGTCGGCAACCGCGCCGGGCATCGCGCAGTGGCGCGGCTCCATCCGGTGAAGACCGGCAGCGGCGTGATGCCCGTGATCTTCGATCCCCGGATCGGGTCCAGCCTGATGGGGCATCTGATCGGCGGAATGGTGGGCCCCGCCATTGCGCGGCGATCGAGCTTCCTGCTGGAATCGCTGGGCGAAGCGCTGTTCGATTCGGGCGTGACGATCATCGACGACCCGCTGCGGCCGCGCGGCTTGCGCTCGCGACCCTTTGACGGCGAGGGACTTGCCGTCGAGCGGCGGGCGCTGATCGACAAGGGCGTGCTGACCGGCTGGCTGCTGGACAGCGCCTCGGCACGGCAACTGGGCCTGCAACCGACGGGCCATGCCAGCCGGGGCGGCAGCGGCGCGCCGGGCGCGGGCGTCACCAATGTGCATATGGAGCCGGGCAAGCTGTCGCCCGGCGAACTGATGGCGGACGTGAAACGCGGCCTTTATGTCACCGAACTGATCGGCATGGGGGTCAATGGCGTCACGGGCGACTACAGCCGGGGGGCAGCGGGCTTCCTGATCGAAAATGGCGCCGTTGGGCAGGCGGTGTCGGAAATCACCATCGCCAGCAATCTGAAGGACATGTTCCGGGCGCTGGTGCCGGCCAATGACCTTGCCTTCCGCTATGGCATGAACGTGCCGACCATTCGTATCGACGGGATGACCGTTGCAGGCGGCTGACATTCCCTTGCGCGATGCCGTGGCCGCCGTTTCGGACGCGGCCGACCGGGCCCTGACGCTCTGGGCGGGCGGGGAAACCCGCGTGCGCCAGTGGGAAAAGGTGCCCGGCCATCCGGTGTGCGAGGCTGACATCGAACTGGACGCCATGCTGCGCGAGCGGCTCTACGCCATTGATCCCGCGGCGGGTTGGCTGTCGGAGGAGACGGCCGACACCGTGCACCGGCTGAACCTGCCGCGCGTGTGGGTGGTCGATCCGATCGACGGCACGCGCGACTATCTGCGCGGGCGGCCCGGCTGGGCGGTTTCGGTGGCGCTGGTGGAACATGGCGCCGTGCGCTTCGGCATTCTCGCGGCGCCCGCCCGGAATGAATTGTGGATCGCGCAGGCGGGTGCAGGGGCGACCCGGAACGGTCGGTCCCTGCGCGCCGGGCCACGCGCCGTCCTGCCCGGTTCGCGGGTTCCGGCGGACCAGCTTCCCCGCCATGACCGCGATCTCGTCACCGTCGAAAAGCCCAACAGCATCGCTTTGCGCATGGCGATGGTCGCGGCGGACGAGGCCGACCTGGTCGCCACGGTGCGTTGGGGCAATGAATGGGACGTGGCCGCTGCCGCGCTGATCGCGGAAGAGTCCGGCGCTGTCGTCACCGATGCGCTCGGCAATCCCTTTTCCTTCAACCGGCCGCAACCCACTGCTTTCGGCTTGCTGTGCGCGGCGCCGGGGATTCACGCGGCCGCGGCGGAACGCCTGGCGCCCCGGGCGCGGGAGATATTGACGCGGGGATAGAGGCGGCGCATCGGCCCCATCCGCAAGCCGCCCTTGCGCGCGTCAGAGCAATGTGTTCACCTGCTCCACAAAGCGCAGCACCGAGATCGGCTTCGACACATAGGCCTGCGCCCCCGCTTCCCGGATCCGCTCCTCATCACCATGGCCGGCATAGGCGGTGACCGCCATGACCGGCACCGACGACAATTGCGCGTCCTGCTTCAGCGAGATGATGAGGTCCAGGCCGCTGACATGCGGCAGATGGATATCGGTGATCACGAGGTCGGGATGGAACTCCCGCGCCTGGGGCAACAGGTCGCGCCCGTCCCGCAACGGCAGCACTTCATGCCCGTGCGCGCGCAACAGGTCGCAAAAAAGTTTGAGATTGAGTTCGTTGTCCTCGACAACGAGCACGCGCTTTGCCACCAGTCACCCGCGTTTGGAGAAATCCGCCAATATAATGGAAGCGCGTGCCCTAAACCCGCCCTTCGTTGAGATCAATCATGCGTCCCGACATTAACCATGGCAAGCAGCATAGTCCAAGCGATACGCGAGAGCCATCCGTACTGGCGCTGATGGCGCTGGCCTGGACCCTGGCGGATGATCGGCGCGCCGACCGGCTGCTGGCGCTGACGGGGCTGGATGCCGACACGCTGAGGGCGGGCGTGACCGATCCGGCGATATTGGGCGCTGTGCTGGGCTTCCTGTCGGACCATGAGCCCGACCTCATCGCCTGCGCAGAAAGCATCGACAGCAGCCCGGAGGCGCTGATAGCAGCAAAGGAGCATCTTGCCGCATGACCCGGCCGTTGATCATCACCGACTGCGACGAGGTGCTGCTGCACATGGTCGTCCCCTTTCGCGAGTGGCTGGACGAGCAGCATGATATCCATTTCGACATGCATGACCGCGGCTTCAGCGAGGCGCTGCGGCACAAGGACAGCGGCCAGCCGGTGGAGCGGGCGCTGGTCTGGGAACTGCTGCTGGGCTTTTTCGAGACGCAGATGCACCGCCAGACGCCCATTGCCGGGGCGGTGGAGGCCATAAGGCGGCTCGGCCGGATTGCGGACATCGTGGTCCTGACCAACATCACGGAGCGGCATCACCTCCAGCGCGTCGAACAGCTCGCGGCGCATGGCCTTGATCTTCCGGTGCGCTGGAACCAGGGAGGCAAGGGGAAGCCGCTGGCCGCCATCCTTGCGGAGCGCGAACCCAGCGTCGCCCTGTTCATCGACGATCTGGCGGAGCATCATGCCTCGGTCGCCGACCATGCGCCCGGCGTCTGGCGCCTGCACATGGTGGGGGAGCCGCAGATCGCCGCCAACGTCCCCGTCGCGCCCATGGCCCATGCCCGAATTGACGACTGGGCCGTCGCCGAAGCATGGATCGCCGCCCGGCTGGCCGAGGGGCCCGCGCCGGCAGCACCGTCCTATCAGAATATTCCGTCCACCCAGGGAGCATCCTCATGAGCATCGAAACCCGGCTGAGTGAATTGGGCATCGCCCTGCCCGCCGCCGCCGCACCCGTCGCCGCCTATGTCGCGGCGGTGGAAGCCAACGGCCTGCTGCATATTTCCGGGCAGATCTCGCTGTCCGAGGGCCAGTTGATGACGGGCCGGCTGGGCGAGGACCGCGACCTCGACTATGGCGTCAAGGCGGCGCGCGCCTGCGGGCTCAACCTGATCGCCCAGATGAAGGCGGCGCTCGGCAGCCTGGACCGGGTAGAACGGATCGTGAAGCTGGGCGCCTTCATCAGCAGCACGCCCGAATTCACCGACCAGCCCAAGGTCGCCAATGGGGCATCCGAACTGATGGTCGAGATATTCGGCGAAGCGGGCAAACACGCCCGCAGCGCCGTCGGCGTGCCGGTGCTGCCGCTGGGCGCGGTGGTCGAGATCGACGCGATCGTCCTTGTCCGCCCGGCCTGACGCCTATCCCTTCCTGACCGAGCGCCCCTTTGCCCATCGCGGGCTGCACGGCGGTCGGATCAGCGAAAACGGCATGGCGGCCTTCGCGGCCGCCATCGCCGGCGGTTTCGGCATCGAATGCGACGTGCGCCTCAGCCGCGACGGCGTCGCCATCGTCTTTCACGACGCGTCCCTTGAACGGATGACGGGCGAAGACGGCGCGGTGTCGGACCATGATGCCGGGTCGATAGATCGCCTGATGCTGCCCGATGGCGGCGGCGTTCCCCGCCTCCGCGCGCTGCTCGACCTCTGCGGAACCGAAATTCCCCTGCTCATCGAGATCAAGGTGGACGGGCGCCATGTCGGCCCGATCTGCGCGGCGGTTGCCGACGATCTGGCGCGACGGCCGAAGACATTGGCGGCGGTCATGTCATTCAACCCCCTCGCCATTGGCTGGTTCAGGCGCCGCCGGCCCCTGGTCGCGCGGGGCCTGGTGATCACGGACCAGGGCAGGCGCGGTTGGCGCGGCAGAATCGGGCGGGCCCTTGCACTTTGGGCGGCGAAACCCGATTTTATCGCCTGTGATATCCGCGACCTGCCTTCCTCTTCTGCCCATGATGCCCGCCAAAGGGGCCTTCCCGTGCTGACATGGACGGTGCGCGGAGAGGAGGAACGTGCCCGCGCCGCGCTGCATGCGGACCAGATCATCTTCGAGCGGTCCCATGACTGAATGCGTGGCCCGGCTGGCGCAGGGCGTTGCGGAATTGCCGCGCGACGAATGGAACGCCTGCGCGGGCGACGCAAATCCCTTCATGAGCTGGGATTTCCTGACCGCGCTCGAACGATCGGGCAGCGTCGGCGGAAACAGCGGCTGGCAACCGCTGCCGCTGGTGATCGATGGTCCGGACGGGCAGATCGCCGCTGCCGCGCCGCTTTATGGCAAGAGCCATAGCCAGGGCGAATATGTGTTCGACCACGGCTGGGCCGATGCCTGGGAAAGGGCCGGCGGGCAATATTATCCGAAGATTCAGATCGCGGCTCCCTTTTCGCCGGTGCCGGGCCCCCGGCTGCTGCTGCGTGATGGGACCCTCGCGCCGGCGCTGATCGCCGGGATCGAGGCGGTGGTGCAGCAGAATCAACTGTCCTCCGCCCATGCGACCTTCATAGCGCCCGAACAGGTGCCGCTGTTCGAGGCGGCGGGCTGGCTGATCCGGGAGGATAGCCAGTTCCACTGGACCAATCGCGGCTATGGCGATTTCACCGACTTCCTGGCCGATCTGTCGAGTGCCAAGCGCAAGAATATCCGCAAGGAAAGGGAAAGGGCGGTCGAGGGGCTGGATATCCTTCACCTGACCGGAGCGGCGCTGACGGAGGCGCATTGGGACATGTTCTGGACCTTTTACCAGGACACGGGAGCACGCAAATGGGGGCGCCCCTATCTGACCCGGGCATTTTTCTCCATGCTGGGCGAGAGCATGGCCGACCGGGTACTGCTGGTGCTGGCGCTGCGACAAGGGCGACCGATCGCCGGTGCGCTCAACCTGATCGGCGCGGATACGCTCTACGGTCGCTATTGGGGCTGTTCGGAAGACGTGCCCAATCTGCATTTCGAACTATGCTATTATCAGGCGATCGACATCGCCATCGCCCGCGGACTGAAACGGGTGGAGGCAGGCGCGCAGGGCGGCCACAAGCTGGCGCGCGGCTACACCCCGGAGCCGACATTTTCAGCGCATTTCATTCCCAATGCCAGCTTCCGCAGGGCCGTTACCGAATTCCTGGCGGCGGAACGGCAGGGCGTGCAGCGCGACCGGATCTGGCTGACCGAAAGGACACCCTTTCGGAAGGGCGAGGCGCGGCCGGACTGACGACAAAGGTCAGCCTGGCTGCAAGGAGCCTGGCGGACCGCTGTGTCCCCGATTTCAGGCCGCGCGCAATTGTGTCGCGGCAATCAGCGCCCGCGCCTGCCGCTGCGCTTCGGCGATTTCGCGCGCCGACATTTCCTCGGCCACTTCGGCGCGCATCGCCTGCCCTTCCTCGCTGCCCTTGAGCGCGGCGAGATTGAACCATTTATGCGCCTCGATCAGATCCACCGGCAGGCCGCCCGTGCCGCAGCTATAGGCGACGCCCAGATCGAAACAGGCCTCCGCAGTTTGGCCTTCTGCCCCGGCAAACCGGCTTTGCATCAGAAACTGCGCACTCTTCAGTCCATTGGCCATAACCGAATCCCCCTCATGGATTTCGACTTGTGGTTCTTGACGAGCAGCAGGCTGCACCGGCAGCGGATAAAAAATGGTTAACGCGTCGGATACCATGTGATGATGGCTCCGTTGAACCGATCCCGCGTCCGTCCGCGACGTGAAAAGGGTGGCGCGGTCAATGGATTGTCCCCATAGCCACCGGCATGACAGACCATCACGACATCAGCCGGGCGCAACCGAAGAAGGACATCGCGTTTCGCGAATTCGTGATGCTCTGCGCCTGCCTGATGGCGATGAACGCGCTGTCGATCGATCCCATGCTGCCGGCCTTGCCCGATATCGGTCGGGATCTTTCGGTCCCCCACCCCAACGACCGCCAATTGATCATCAGCGTCTATTTCATGGGCCTGGGGGTTGGGTCGCTGCTGTTCGGCGTGCTGTCTGACCGCTTTGGGCGAAAGCGGGTACTCGGCAGCGCGATGGCGCTGTTCATCCTTTCCTCGATCGCCTGCGCGGGCGCGCACAGCTTTGCCGCCATGCTCGTCGGACGGGCCTCCGCCGGCTTTTTCGCCGGGGCCAGCCGGGTGATCACCGTCGGCATCGTCCGTGATCGGTTCAGGGGGGATGCAATGGCCCGCGTGATGTCGCTGATCTTCGCCGTGTTCATGCTGATCCCGGTCATGGCGCCTACTTTCGGCCAGGCTATCCTCTGGATTGCGCCCTGGCGCTGGATTTTCTGGGCGCTAGCGATCCTGGCGACGCTGATCCTGCTGTGGATGGGGATGCGGCTGCCCGAAACGCTGCTGCCGGAAAATCGCCTGCGGATGAGCGCGGCTCCATTTTCCGCACGGTCGGCACGATCGTCCGCACGCGGGCGTCAATCGGCTACATGTTGGCGAGCGGCGTCGTGATGAGCGGCCTGATCGGTTTCATCCTGTCGGTGCAGCAGATATTCTTCGACATATTCGCCGCGCAGAAGATTTTTCCCTTCGCCTTCGCGGCCATCGCCGGCAGCATGGGCATCGGCAGTCTGCTCAACAGCCGCCTTGTCTCGCGCTTCGGCGCGCGGCGGCTGAGCCAGACAGCGCTGCTATGCCTGGTGTCCATCAATGTCGTGCACCTGACCGTGATCCTGTCCGGATTGGAAACCATCACCAGCTTCATGGTCCTGCAGTCAGCAACGATGATGACCGTCGCCTTCACCGCATCGAATTTCAGCGCGATCTCGATGGAGCCCTTCGCGAAAGGTGCCGGCGTCGCCTCCTCCTTCCAGGCATTTCTGACCACCGCCGTGTCGAGCACGCTGGGCAGCCTGATCGGCCGCGCCTTCAACGGGACGACATTGCCGCTGACCCTGGGACTGGCGGTGTTCGGCTCTATCTCCTTCCTGATCGTCGCCTGGGCGGAGCGAGGGAAAATTGTTCACGCGCCCCCATCATGGCGGGCTGCGCGATCCGGAATTCGAGCCGATGCATTGAAAAAGGGGGCGGTGTGATCCGCCCCCTTTGATCGATCAGGCGTCCCGGCCGCCCGGCGTATGCGCGCCCGGCAGCGGCGGCACGGGTTGAGGCGGGATGCCGCTATCCTGCTCATGGGTTTCAACCAGGCCGCGCCCCACATGGCTCTTGCGATAACCATAGATGAAATAGAGCACGAGGCCGATCCCGCCCCAGATCGGCAGGACAAGCTGGGCGTCGACCGGCAGGTTGAAGAACAGGAAGACGCAGCCAAATGCCGCAGTCGGCGCGATCACCCACACCAAAGGCGTGCGGAAGGGGCGAGCGCGGCCCGGTTCCTTCACGCGCAACACCAGCACGGCGAGACACACCATGAAAAAGGCGAACAGCGTGCCGGAGTTGGAGATGTCGGCCAGCTGACCCACCGGCAGCAGCGCGGCGCCGATCGCGACGAAGATGCCCGTCACCATGGTGACGATATGGGGCGTCTTGAACCGGGGATGGATGCTGGCAAGCTTTTCCGGCAGCAGACCGTCGCGTGCCATCACGAAGAAGATGCGGGTCTGGCCGAACATCATCATCAGAATGACTGAGGGCAATGCCAGATTGGCCGCAAGGCCCAGGGCATTGCCGACCACCGTCCAGTTGATCTCGCGCAGCACATGGGCGAGCGCTTCGTTGGAGCAGACCAGATCCTTGGCATGGGCCGCCATCGCGCAGGTGGCGGCAAAGCCCTGCGATCCCGGCGCGACGACCGATCCATCCGGGCCGAGCACAGGCTGCGCCCCGATTGCGCCGATCGCGCCGGCAGCCACGAGCAGATAGAAGATGGTGCAGATCGCAAGGCTGCCGATCAGGCCGATGGGCACGTTGCGCTGCGGGTTCTTGGTTTCCTCCGCCGCGGTCGACACCGCGTCGAAGCCCACATAGGCGAAGAAGATGGACGCTGCGGCGCCGACTATGCCCATGCCGCTGGTTCCCGCGGGACCGAACCAGCCATTGGGTGCGAAGGGCGAGAAATGGCCGGTGTCGAGCACGGGAAGCGTCAGAATGATGAAGGCGGTAAGCGCGGACACCTTGATGGCGACGAGCACGGCATTGACGCGCGCGCTTTCGGTGGTGCCGATTATCAGCAGGGCCGTGACTGCCAGCGCGACGACGATGGCGGGAATGTTGATCACGCCGTGGGTGAAGTCAGCATGTGGGATCAGGCCATTCATCGTCCAGACCGGCCCCGCCGAGAGCGCCTGCGGCAATTCGAGTCCCGTGATGCTTTTGAGCAGCCCCATGAAATAGCCGGACCACCCCACCGAAACGGCACTGGCGGCGACCGCATATTCCAGGATGAGCGCCCAGCCCACCATCCAGGCGAGCAATTCGCCGACGACGGCATAGGTATAGGTGTAGGCCGAGCCCGACACGGGAACCATTGAGGCGATTTCGGAATAGCAGAGCGCGGCGAAGGCACAAACAGCGCCCGCGATCACGAAGCTCCACATCATGCCCGGCCCGGCCTTTTGCGCGGCGGCGGCGGTCAGAACGAAAATACCGGTGCCGATGACCGCGCCGACACCCAATAGCGTCAGTTGAACCGGCCCCAGCGTACGGACGAGAGCTTTCTTCTCGGCCGTGGCCAATATGGCATCCAATGGCTTTATGCGCCCGAAAATCATTGTGGAGCCCTTTATCTTTGAAGTCTTTTGCCCAGACGGCCGTTGCGGCCGCTCTCCTTTTGTGATGGAGTGGAGACTATCGCCTAATCTGCGGCGCGCAAGTATGTTGCGCATTCGGGACATGGTCCAAAAGCGCTCCCGCCTCCCCCTGATGACCCCAAAGGAGTGAATTGTGGTAGAATTGCTGCGGGCAGCGAGTTTGAGCGATACGCTGCATGGCTTCGCCGGGCGGCGCGGCGGCGTTTCGACCGGGGTTCATGCTGGCCTGAATGTCGGACTTGGCTCGGAAGACGAACGTGACGCGGTTCTGCGCAACCGGGATCTTGCGCGCGACGCCCTGCTGCCCGGGGGTGCGCTGGTAACGGTCCACCAGGTCCACTCACCCGATGTGGTCACAGTCACCACGCCCTTTGCCATTGACGAACGCCCGTCGGCCGATGCGATGGTGACGGATCAACCCGGTCTGATATTGGGGATTCTCACCGCCGATTGCGTTCCCGTGCTGTTTGCCGATGCCTCGGCAGGGATCATTGGTGCGGCGCATGCGGGCTGGAAGGGCGCCCTGGGCGGTGTCACGGATCGGACGATCGATGCGATGGAGGCGCTGGGTGCAGCGCGTGACCGGATCACATGCGCGATAGGGCCATGCATCGGCCGTTCGTCCTATGAGGTGACGCTGGATTTCGCCGAACGCTTCGTGGCAGCAGATACGGAAAATGATCGCTTTTTCTCGGCTGGCCGCGAGGGGCATTGTCAGTTCGACATCGCCGCCTATGTCGCTGCCCGGCTGGCGGGTGCGGGGGTCGGCCAGGTCGAGCTGCTGGACGAGGATACATATGGGCAGCCAGAACGCTTTTACAGCTATCGCCGTGCATGCCACCGCGGAGAACCCGATTATGGCCGACAGATTTCGATGATAGCGTTACGGGCTTGAAGAAGCACGCAGGTAGCCGGCCGTGCACGCTATCTGCGGCAAGCCAGCGTCAATGGAATGGGTTTGAGAATAGCCTGCAGCAATGAAAATGGACCAAGTCCAACCTCGACCGAAATTAATGGTTTCGAGGGTTTGACCGGAATGGCGATCCAACTGCGAAGAAGATTGCGGCCTCTGGTTGCGGGAGTAGGATTTGAACCTACGACCTTCAGGTTATGAGCCTGACGAGCTACC
>JGI24739J22299_10000308_pt1 | contig 16632 bp, 16 predicted proteins | sample KBSCornC5_FD_22299 | JGI IMG/M metagenome (IMG submission 22299)
GTCGTCTGCGTGCGGACCGAGCCCGACCGCGCCGGCTTGTGCCAGCGGCGCGGTGGCGATCAGCCCTGCAACAACGAACTTCACTTTCGACATGACCTCATGACTCCTGGAAGCTATAGGGCCGGGCCTTGCTGGCGCCCGGGCGATATTTGCCTCCTTGGCTATTGGCAGATCGGTCGTGAATGCGGCCAGAACATGGTGACGGAGCGACGGCATTTTGAAATCGGCAGCGCTTGTTGATCGATATCTCGCTCGCCTGATCGCCGTGCCGCTGCTCGCCAGCCTGGTAATCGCGGCGATGCTGCTGCTGCTGGAGAAGATGCTGCGGCTGTTCGATTTTGTCGCAATGGAGGGCGGGCCGGTCAGCGTCGTATGGCGCATGCTCGCCAACCTCATCCCCGAATATCTGTCGCTCGGCATTCCGATCGGGCTGATGCTCGGCATATTGCTCGCGTTCCGCCGGCTGGCCACCTCTTCCGAGCTGGATGTTCTGCTCGCCTGTGGCTTTTCCTATCGCCGGCTGCTGCGCGTGCCATATATGTATGCGATTGCCGCGGCGCTTATAAATCTGGCGATCGTCGGCTTTCTCCAGCCTTATTCGCGTTATGCCTATGAAGGTCTGCGTTACGAGCTGCGGACGGGTGCGCTCGGCGCGTCTATCAAGGTCGGCGAATTCACCAAGCTCGGCAAGAATATGACCGTGCGGATCGAGCGCAGCCAGGAAGGCGGGCGTCAGCTCTCGGGCATTTTCGTGATGGCGCAGAGCCAGAACGGCAAGCAGCTGGCGGTTACGGCCGAGCATGGCCGTTTCATGGCGACCGACGATCCCAACACCATCATCTTCCGACTGCGCAACGGCACGCTGGTTCATGATGCGCCCAATTTTCCGGTGCCGCGTGTGCTGAGCTTCGGAAACCACGATCTGCCGATCGATCTGCCCAAGGAGGAGGCCTTTCGCCAGCGCGGCGGCCGCGAGGAGATGACGATCCCCGAACTGGTCCGGTCTACTCACAGCAAGGGCGAGAGGAAGGATCGCGCCAAGAGCCAGGCAGAATTCCATTTCCGCGTGACAGAGGTCGCGACCATCTTTCTGCTGCCGCTGCTGGCGGTCGCGCTAGCAGTGCCGCCGAAAAGATCCACCTCGGCGCTCGGCGTGTTCCTGTCGATTGTGATGATCGTGACATACTATAAAATAAACGAATATGCGGAAGCGCTAGGAGGGCGGGGCAGCATCAGCCCGGTCATCGCGCTGTGGACGCCATTCGCGCTGTTCGCGTTACTGATCTGGTGGATGTACCGCACGCTCGCGCGCGTGCCGGGCGGGCAGCCGATCGGAGCGCTTGAGCGGCAGTTCGCCAAGCTGGGCGGGATCATCAGACGCTGGTTCGCCGGCAGGCGCAGGCGGGCGGCGGCATGACGGGCATAAACTTCCGCTTCTTCGCCTCGCGCACCATCACCTGGTACATGGCGCGACTGTTCGTGGTCCGCTCCTTTGCGGTATTGGCGGGCCTGGCGATCATACTGATGGCACTCGATCTGCTCGGCGAATCCGGCGACATCCTGGCCCATCCCGGCAATGGCGACGCGCAGCTCTGGTATTATGTTTCGCTACGCCTGCCGCAGATCATATCGCGCTTTCTGCCGTTTTCGGTGCTGCTCGGCACGCTGATCACGCTGGCGACGATGAACCAGAATAGCGAGATCATCTCGATGAAGGCGGCGGGGATTTCGGCGCACCAGATCCTGGCGCCGCTGATCGTCGCCAGCATCGGCATTGCCGGCCTGTCCTTCTGGTTCAATGATCACGTCGTAGCGCGCGCGACCAACGTGTTGAGCGCGTGGCAGAATGTGGATTACGGGCCGGTGCCCCAGACGCGTGGGGTGGTCGCCAATGTCTGGGTTCGGGCGGGCGAGGATCTGATCCATGCAACCCAGGTCACGGGGCGTGGGACAGGCACGGTCCTGCACCAGGTCGCTTACTATGACCGCACCAACGATCGCTTGACCGCAATCGTGAGCGGCACGCGCGCGGTGCAGGCCGATGGTGGCTGGCGGATGGACAATGTCCGCATCTTCGACGTGAAGGCCGGGAAGGTGACCCGCCGACCCAGCCTGATGTTTGGGGCCGGCGTTGCGGCCGACCGCTTCACGCTCGCGGACATCAATCCCGACGGGCTTTCGTTCAAGGCGCTCAATCGAGCGATTGGCGATCTGCGGGCGGCGGGACGACCTACCGTGTCGCTGGATACGGTGCTGTGGCACAAAATTTCCGGAGCACTTTCGGCGGTGCTTATGCCATTGCTTGCGGCGGTCGCCGGGTTTGGCCTCGCACGATCGGGTGTGCTGTTCATCCGCGCGGTGATCGGCATGGCGCTCGGCTTCACCTATTTCGTCGCAGACAATTTCGCCTTGGCGATGGGCAATATCGGTGCCTATCCTCCGCTGCTGGCGGCCTGGGCGCCCTTCCTGCTGTTCCTGCTGATCGGCGAGGCGGTGTTGATCCGCACCGAGGAGTAGCGAATGAAGCTGAATCTCGGTTGTGGGTTCGACAAACGCGACGGATGGCTCAACGTCGACAATTTCTCGGAATGTGAGCCCGATAAGATAGTCGATATCGAGCAAACGCCGTGGGATTTGCCGACGAACGGGTTTGAGCTCGTGCTGATGAAGCATGTTCTGGAGCATGTCGGCGCGACCTTCGAGCGGTTCGCGGCGGTTATGCGGGAACTGTACCGGATCACCCAGCCCGATGGAATCCTCGAGATTCACGTTCCGCATTTTCGGCACGACACCTTTTGGTCGGACCCGACCCATGTTCGTGCGTTCACGCCGCTCACCTTCAGGATGATGTCCAAGCGCCAGAACCGAGATTGGATAGCCGCGAAAGCCAATTACACGATGCTCGCTTTCGTGCTGGACGTCGATTTCGAGCTAGAAAGCGCCAGCCAAACTTACGAACCGTCCTGGTGGAAGAAAGTGGAGGACGGCGTCATGACACGCGACGAACTTCGTCTGGAAGCAGACCGTTCTTGGAACGTGGCCCGCGAGCTACAATTTCGCCTGCGCGCGGTGAAATGAGCGCTTCAAAGCGCGTAATCATCGTTGTGAATAGTAACGAATCCCATCTTCGCGAGCCGCGCGACCGTATCGATCGCTTGCAGCTCGCTCAGTCCGCTTGTTCGTATCAAGTCTCGAATGCGACTTGGGCCCGCCAGCGCCTCAAGAATCGCGCTCGCTGCCGAGGAAGAGGCCGCAAGCAGGTCGAAGATTGGCTGACTGGCCAGTTCTGGCAGCGTGAACGGTTGCTCCTCCGTCACCGGCTCCACCATCGTTTCGACGTTGAGCAGGGCGGTCGGATAATGAGAGAAAAGGCGATAGGGATCGGGCGAGATCGAATGGCATGGCGGGGCGCTGGCGATGCGGGCCTGCCAATAGGGTTCCTGACTGCGTGATTTGCGGATGGCCGCTAGTTCGGCCCAGAGTTCGAGATATTGCGGGTAAATCACCGACCAGTTGAACATCGCCCGAGCATGTTCGCGGCCCGCCTGGCCCAATCGGGCGCGAAGCTCCGGATTGCCTACGAGGTCGGTCAAGCGATCATTGAGCTGCCGCTGGTCGACGGAAACGGCGCCGCTGATCCGGGCGAGATACATATCGAAATTGCACGTTCGCACCTCGTAATCGCGCGGAATCGCATCGTCGACCTGATGTGCCGGCGCGTAGGTACGGATACGGAACCCGTCCACGCCGTCCCGAACTGTGTCTTTATAGCCGTTCCAATCGGACACGACGACGGGCAGGCCGGCGGCCATGGCCTCGACCGGCGTCAGCCCGAACGTTTCCTGGATATTGTCTGCCAAGGACATGAACAGATCGGTGGCACGCCAGCAGGCGGCATATGCCTGAAAGTCCCCACCCTCGACGAAGATAGACCTGACTGAAGGTGCAAAGACCGCGGTGGCTGCGCGATAGACCCGTTCCATACCGTCATTCTGGAATTTCCCGGCGTGCACGAACACGATTCGTTGCCCCGTCCGCTCGGCGGCAGCTTGCAGGCCCTTGAGCATGCTAACGGGATGCGCCTTGGCGCTGAACGAAAGCCGGCCTGCGAAGAGCGCCGCGATTTCGTCCTCCGCTATGCCAAGCTGCCGCCGCGCTTCCACTCGCGCATCGGCGCTGTCCGCGAAGTCGACGGTATGGATTCCGAGCGGAATTACGGGCAGCTGCAGCTCGGGCGGTGTTACTGGCTGTCCGAGCTGCCAGCTCAAATACTCAGCGTGGTTGGCAAGCGCCTTTTTCACTAACTCGCGGGCCGCATGGGAGGTGCAGATCAATGCGTCCCAGGGCGTGAGCGGCGCGGTCAAGAAATCGAACAGGTGCCGGATCGATACCTCGCTCGACAACGTATGCGTCACCCCGCACAGGCTGACCGCAGCCAGACCGGCACGCAACCGGGCGGCGGCGGGGACGTTGAGTGCATGATCCGGCCGGTACAGCGTTCCGATTCGTGCGAGCAGGTCTGGCCGGTTGGGCGGCAGCAAGCGCGCCTGGATGCTTGGATCGAGTTCCGCAACGATCCGCCTGAAGGTCTCGAATGAAGAACGCGACGGGGTATAGGCGACCAGCATTCCTCCCGAATTCGCCTCAACCGCAGCTCGCAGAAAACCATTGCCGGCTGACTGGCGTCCCATGAGCTTGGGGCCGTCGAGAAGATAGCCGTCGGGCTCGAACAGGATCGCTGCTTGCATCGGAGCGCAGGTAACAGCCCCTATTCTGAGTTAAAAGCATCGACGGCGCCATCAAGGTACGCGCAGGCTCCGTAGCAGGCGCTTTAAATTAGGCGAATCCCCGCTTATATGACGCCAGCGGCATCCTGCCGCCAAAGGAGAATGCGCTATACCACCGCCCATGATGCCGCGCCGCCCGCTGGGCCCGCAGACAATGCCGTCAAACGGCCCCCGTTATAACGAATTCATCCAGAGCCAGAAGGTTCGGGTGATTGATGAAAACGGCGAAAATCTGGGCGTAATGTATACGCGCGAAGCGATGGCGCAGGCACAGGAAGTGGGCCTCGACCTGGTCGAGGTGTCGCCCAATGCGGATCCGCCCGTCGCCAAGTTTCTCGATGTCGGCAAGTATAAGTACGAGGCGCAGAAGAAGGCCAACCTCGCACGCAAGAGCCAGAAGACGCAGGAGATCAAAGAGATCAAGATGCGTCCGAACATCGACGACCACGATTACGACACCAAGATGAAGAAGGTGTTCGAGTTCATCGAGGAAGGCGACAAGGTGAAGGTCACTTTGCGCTTCCGTGGTCGCGAAATGGCGCACGGTCAGCTCGGCATGCAGGTTCTTCAGCGAGTCCAGGCGGATACCGCCGAGCTCGCTAAGGTCGAGCAGCATCCGCGTATGGAAGGCCGGCAGATGCTGATGGTGCTCGCGCCGAAGTAAACGCGAAGGCGGAACCGAATCCGGAAACCCCGCGCGAAGGAGATCGCGCGGGGTTTTTTGCTGCCTGCGTCAGCTACCCTTCCGCACGCTCTTCAACTGCTCCTTGATATTGATCACCTGCTGATAGAGCGGGCGCTCGCCTTCTTGGAGGACCAGTTCGCCATCTTCCTTGCGGCGGGTGGGAAGGGCATTGCGATCGATCGCTCCTTCGAGGCTCAGCGCGAGATCAAGCGCGAAGCTCTCGTTGGTGAATTGCCAGCTGTGCGTCCAATTGCCGACGGCACCTTCATATTTCTTGGGATCGAGACGTTTGAAGAGGTCGCCGCAATCCACGTTCACCGCTTTCTCCGGAGCATCCGCAGGAAGCCCCGCGCGCCCGGCGCGTGGTGAGGTGCCGAGCCGCTTGGCGTTGGAGACGGCAAGCACCGAATCGAATGGATTGGCATAGTTGGTGAAGCGCATGATCCGGTCGAACATAGGCCGGCACCAGTCCGAATTACTGCTGAGGCTCGATCGGGCAACATCGCCACTGATGAAGGCGACCTGGCCGATGCGCCAGTCCTTCTTAAAGAGTGCGCCCTGCTTCTGCGCCTGCGCGAACGCTTCCATTATGACATAGGCGCCGGTCGAATGGCCCAGTAGGTGAACATTGGTCTCACAGCCCGCCTGCTGGCTTACGACCAGTAAGCAGAGGCAGTCAGTGACGAGCTTGGACGCCACCTCAGCGGCGTTGGATCGGTCTTCCAAGTAGGCAAGCGTCTCGTCGTCGCTCGGCCAGTCAAAGGATACGACCTCGCCGCGCCACCCCTGCTTCAATAGATTGGCGCGAAGGCAGCGCGTCCGCTCGAGAACGTTGCCAATCGTGTTGTTATAGCCGTGAACGAAGACAAGAACGTCGCCCCTGGGACTGATCGAATTGGGGTTTTGGTCGCCGTCGGCAAGACCCTGAACCGCTCTAATCCAGTCTTTCCCGTTCACGACGTGCGTTCCGGTGTATTCAGGCTTGTCGCGGGCCACGCGTATATATTGGATCGGCCCGACAGTGGGGTTAAACTTGTTATGCTTCAGTTCGCGTGCGGTGATCAGATAATCATAGTCCATGATCGCCCCGAAGTTCATGCCCGTCGTAGAGTCGGAACAGGGGCTTTTCTTGGCGGTATGTCAAAAGGCATTGGAGCCGTTTCGGCGGCACTCGCCGGCGCAGGCTAGGGAGGAAGTCAGTCCTTGCCTTGCCTTGGAACCTTCCCCATATGGCCGCCCGGGAGTCGGGCGGACGGCGTCGTCGCCAACCTGGTCAGATCCGGAAGGAAGCAGCCACAACGATTTCTCGTCGGGTCGTTCCGGCTCCCACCAGTTCCGCAAGAGACGGTCGCGCAGCGACCGGCCGCGGAACTCCCAACGACGCTGGTCCTTCGAAAAAATTTCGGGCGCCATGTCACACGGCGCAAGGCTGCGTCGTCAGGTCTCCGTCAACACAAGGAGACCGACTTATGAAAGCCCGCCTCAACACCTTCGCCGCTGCGCCGCAGACGATCCAGGCGTTTGCCGATTTCTCGAATGCCATGGCCAAGGATGGCGTCGAAGCATCGCTCGCGGAGCTGGTCAAGATCCGTGCTTCACAGCTCAATCACTGTGCTTTCTGTCTGCACATGCATACACGCGAGGCGCTCGCGCAGGGCGAGAGCGAAGTGCGGCTGACGATGCTCGCCGCCTGGCAGGAATCGCCGCTCTATACCGATCGCGAACGCGCGGCGCTCGCCTGGACTGAGGCGCTCACGCTTCTGCCCGAGACGAACGCACCGGATGATGTCTATGCGGAGCTCCAGGCGCATTTCACGCCGGAGGAGCAAGTGAAGCTGACGATGTTGATCGGGATCATCAACGCGTGGAACCGCTTCGGTGCGGGTTTCCGGGCGGTGCATCCGGTGCACGCCGCATCGCAGAGCGAAAAGGCCGCGGCATGAGCAACGCGGACGCAGCGGCAAGTTTCGATCCGCTGCGTCCGCGCTTGATCCGGGTCGCTTATCGCATGCTCGGATCGATGGCGGACGCAGAAGACGTAGTGCAGGACGCCTTTCTGCGCTGGCTCGACACAGACCGACAGGCTGTGCGTGAGCCAGAGGCATTCTTGCGCCGCGTCGTCACCCGCCTGAGCCTCGACCAACTCAAGTCGGCGCGCGTCCGCCGCGAGCATTATGTCGGCGAATGGCTGCCGGAACCTGTCGTGGAGGCCGAGCCTGTGGAAGACGTGACCCTACCCCTTCTCGTCGCGCTCGAGCGCCTTTCACCGCTGGAGCGCGCGGCATTCCTGCTGCACGATGTGTTCGGGTTGGATTTCGACGAGATTGCGCAGTCGATCGACCGCGATCCCGCGGCATGCCGGCAACTCGCCGCCCGAGCCCGCACGCACGTGCGCAGCGAACGACCGCGTTATTCGGTCGACAAGGCTCGAGGATTGGAGCTGGCTGCGGCCTTCTTCAGCGCGTCACGCGGGGGCGATATGGGGCGGCTGCAGACGATCCTGGCCGAGGATGTGTCGTTCCATTCGGATGGCGGTGGCAAGCGCCCCGCGGGTTACCTGCCTATTTTCGGCAGCGAGAATGTGATGAAACTGCACGCCTCGCTCGCGCGGTTCATCGGCAACGGCCAGTCGGAGCTGGTGAGCTATGGTTATGTCAACGGACTGCCGGGCTTCGTCACGCGCGAGGCGGACGGCATGCTGCAGACGACAGCACTGCTTGTCGTCGACGGAGCAATTCATGCCATCTACGTGATGCGCAATCCCGACAAACTTGGCCATCTGGGCGAGGGCCGGCTGCACTGATCGCTTTCGTTCCTGGCCCACAGCGGGCTAGGATGGCCGCAATGTCCGACTCCTTCGATCTCGGCGAGCCGCCCCAGCCCAAACAGGCTGGCGGCGCCTATCGTGTCCTCGCCCGCAAATATCGTCCGCAGCGTTTTTCCGAACTGATCGGACAGGACGCGATGGTGCAAACGCTCGGTAACGCGATCAAGCGCGACCGGCTGGCGCATGCGTTCCTGCTCACCGGCGTGCGCGGTGTAGGCAAGACATCGACCGCGCGGCTGATCGCCAAGGCGCTGAACTGCATCGGCCCTGACGGAACGGGCGGTCCCACGATCGATCCTTGCGGCGTGTGCGAGCCGTGCGTGGCCATTGCCGAAGGACGGCACATCGACGTGGTCGAGATGGATGCCGCCAGCCACACCGGCATCGACGATATTCGCGAGATCATCGAGGCGGTGCGTTACGCAGCAGTGTCCGCACGCTATAAGGTCTACATTATCGACGAGGTCCACATGCTGTCCAAAGCGGCCTTCAACGGGCTGCTCAAGACGCTCGAGGAGCCGCCGGCGCATGTGAAGTTCCTGTTCGCCACGACCGAGGTGAACAAGGTGCCGGTGACGGTCCTGTCACGCTGTCAGCGCTTCGATCTCCGGCGCATTCCGGCCGATCTGCTGGCTCAACATTTCGCGCATGTCGTGCAGGCCGAGCAGGTCGAAGCCGAACCGGAGGCGCTGGCATTGATCGCGCGCGCGGCGGAAGGCTCGGTGCGCGATGGCCTCTCGATCCTCGACCAGGCGATTGCGCATGCCGATCTAGACGGCAGCGGAGTCAAGGCCGCGCAAGTCCGTGACATGCTCGGCCTGAGCGATCGCGGTGCGATCCGGCGGCTGTTTGCGGCGATCCTTGCAGCCGACATTTCTGGCGTGCTCACCGCGGTCGAGCAGCAGGATTCGCTGGGCGTCGAGCCGGCGGCACTGCTGCGCGGGCTGCTGGAGGTGGTGCATGGCGTGACCCGCGCCAAAGCGGGCGGGGCGGAGGATCCCGCGCTCAGCCATGAAGAGCGCGAGGCCTTTGCCGACTGGGCGAGCCGGATGGGCTTCGCTACGCTGCATCGGTTGTGGCAGCTGCTCCTCAAGGGGCATGGCGAAGTGCTTGCCGCGCCGCACCCGCGTGAGGCGGCCGAGATGGCGTTGCTGCGCGTGGTGCATGCGAGTCAGTTGCCTGATCCGGGCGAACTTGCGCGGAGGTTGCAAGCGGGCGAAACCGTCGCTGCGCCGGCTGCGCCGGCTGCGCCAAACAGGGCGGCGGCCCCGGCCGCGGTTGAAGAGCAGCCGCCGCTGATGGCGCTGCCGAGCGACTTTCCGGCATTGATCACGCTGCTTGCCGGCAATGGGAAGCCGCATCTCGCGCAGCAGCTGCACGATTATGTCGGTCTGATCGCTTATGCGCCGCCGCGCCTGGCACTGAAGCCGATCAAGCCGGTGCCGAGTGAATTTGCACGAGATCTGGCCGCGTCGCTCAAGCGGCTAACCGAAGCGGCGTGGGATATCGAGATAAGCGATGCCCCGTCCGAGCCGAGCTTGCTCCAGCAGGAACAGGCTGCTGCTCAGGCCGCACGCGACGCCATCCTCAATGCGCCGATGGTCGCGGCGGTGCGTTCGGTTTTTCCGGACGCCGAATTGATTGAAGACACACGGAGCCTGTCATGAAGGATATGAACGAACTGCTGAAGGCGGCGCAGGAAGCGGCGCAGAATATCCAGGCGCAAATGGCCGATGCACAGGCCGGCCTCGACAAGATCGAGGTCGAAGGCGCGGCTGGCGGCGGACTGGTCAAGATCCGCGCGACCGCTAAGGGACGGATCCTGGGCGTCGACATCGACGAGAGCCTGCTGAAAGTATCCGAGAAGCAGATGCTGGAGGATCTGGTCGCGGCGGCGATCAACGATGCGCGGACCAAGGCAGATGCGGCGGGTAGTGCGGAAATGAGCAAGATGACAGCGGGCTTGCCGCTGCCTCCGGGCTTCAAGCTGCCCTTCTGAAGAAGCTCGTCACTGCGAACCCCCGAGGGGCGCGGCGGTCCAGACCTGGATCGCCACGGCGCCGCGCAATGACACCACAATGATGTGCTGCGAGCGCGCGTAGATGAAACATTTCCTGCTCTTCTGCGACGCTGCGCCGGATTATCTCGCGCGACGGCCCGATTTCCGGACGGCGCATCTTGCCTATGCACGGGCGGCGGTGGAGCGGGGTGAGTTGGTGCTGGGCGGTGCGCTGGCCGATCCGACGGACCCGGCTGTATGGCTGTTTAAAGCGCAGGACGGTGCAGTGGTGCGCGCTTTCGCCGAAGCCGATCCCTATGTGACGAACGGCTTGATCACGGGCTGGCAAGTGCGCGAATGGACCACCGCCGTGGGGACGGACGCAACCGTTCGCGTCGCGTGAGGGCGGATCAGTTCTGCTCCGCGCCCTTATATTCGATGATCGTCGGCGCCTTGGCCGAGGCGCGCGTGCGACGATAGAGCATGACGCCGCTGAACTGCGGCAATTTGCCAAGCATCAGGAAGAAGGCGCTGATCAACGCGAAGCCTAATGGAGCTCCGCCGCGCCATTTACGCCAGCCCAGCCGCGCCACCTGTAGCGGATAGGTAAGCAGCAGGAGCAATGCGCCCCAGCCGAGCGGCGGGAGCATGATCGCACCGAGCCCGAGCAGCAGAATCAGCGCCGGCACCACGCCGCCCCATAATAGAATGCTGTTCACCTGCGCGCGCCAACGCGGCTCGGCGGTGCCGCCATGGCGTTGGAGGAGTTCTGCGAAAGCATGGCCGCTGCGCTTGGAGCGGCGCCACCATTGAGAGAAGCGCGTCATCGCGGCGTCGTGGCGCGTCATCTCGGCGTCGATGCGCCGGATTCGCCAGCCTTTCTGGCGAAGGCGGATGCAAAGGTCGGGCTCCTCGCCGGCGATGATGTCGCCATTATAGCCGCCAACCGCCAATAAAGGTGTGAGCCGGAACAAAGCGTCGCCGCCGCAGGAGCGCGCCTCGCCCACGGGCACGTTCCATTCCTCGTCGCAAAGCCGGTTATAGATGCTGCGTTCGGGAAAGCGCTCGCGTCGGCGACCGAAGACCACCGCCAGATCCGGCTCGTCCGTGAAGGCAGCCAGTGCTGCGTCGACCCAGCCCACGTCCAATTCGCAGTCGCCATCGACCATCTGCACGAAATCGAGCGGACGGCCGCCAAGCCGATCCAGCCCGGCGTTGCGCGCGCGGGCGGCGGTAAAACCGCGGCTGGTGTCGAGCGTCACCACGTCGAAGCGCATGCTTTCGGCGAATTCGACGCTGCCGTCGGTGGATCCCGAATCGACATAGACGACGTCGCTTCCCGCCGGAATCGAACGAAGACACGCCTTCAGCCGCTCGCCTTCATTGCGGCCAATGACGACGACGCCGACGCGGGCGTCCGTGACGGGGGAACTGCTCACGAAGCCGCGTCTAAAGCCTGATCGTTTTCAGTGGAAGCGCCACGCGCTTCCACTGAAACGTGAATCAGGCTCTTTCATATAGCTCAGACCTTGATCGGTTCAGGCTAATTCCGCCTGAACCGATCAAGGTCTGCGAAGCTTGGGGCACATCGCGAGTCGAATTTCCGTTGCACTGCGGCATAAGTTGGGGACAGGTAGGGCCGCATGACCGATGACCGGCCCCGCAAGAGCGCAATCGCCTACGTCGCTGCGCGCTTGCCGACGCTTTCCGAAACTTTCGTCTATCGTGAGCTGATGGGGCTCCGGTCGCGCGGGCGGCTAATTGTGCCCGTGACAGTGCGGCGGCCGACCGGTCCCTTTGGTGATTCCAAGCTCGACGACCTCGCGCGTGAGGCGGTCCAGGTCTACTCCGCGGCGACGGCCGGCGCGCTGCTGCCGGCACTGCTTTCCCGCCCTGGCGCGTTTCTGCGCGCGATCGGTGACGCTTCCAGCGCCGATCTACCGGGGGCCAAGGCGCGCGCGAAATTTCTGTTCCAGGCGTGGATGGGGCTCGCTGCTGCGTGGCGGCTGCGGGGCAGGGGGATCGGCCATGTCCATGCGCACCTGGCCAATACGCCTGCAACCGTAGCGCTCTACCTGGCGCGGGGTCTCGATGCGGCGTTCAGCTTCACCGGTCATGCGAACGACCTGTTCGTTCATCGCGAGGCATTGAAATTCAAGCTGGAGCAGGCGGCTTTCGTCTCGTCGATCAGCCGCTGGCATCAGCAGTTCTACGAAGCCATCGCGCCGGGCGGAACACGGCCGGTGATACGCTGCTCTGTCACGATGCCGGAACATGCTGCCGGCGGTGCCAATATTGTCTCAGTCGGGCGGCTGGTGCCGAAAAAAGGGTTCGATCTGTTGATCAAGGCGTTTGCCCGGCTCGATCGTACAGGGCCGCGACTGATCATCGCGGGGGACGGGCCCGAACGCGCGAAGCTCACTGCCTTAACGGAGGCGGAGGGGGTCGCCGATCGCGTCGATTTCCTCGGTGCCAAGCCGCATGCCGAGGCGCTGGCGGTAATCCGGTCGGGCGCGGTGTTCGCATTGCCCTGTCGTACGTCAACCACGGGAGATCGAGACGGCATTCCGGTCGTGCTGATGGAGGCGATGGCTGCGGGAAAGCCGGTGATCGCAGGACAGCTCGAGACGATTGCGGAATTGGTCGAGGACGGAACGAGCGGCCTACTGGTCCCGCCGGACGACGTTGAGGCCTTAACCGAAGCGTTACGCCGGCTGATCGATAATCCGACCGCGAGCGCGGCTATGGGGCTCGCGGGACGTAGACGGGTCGAGGAAGAATTTTCCGATGCCGTTAATTGGGATCGGCTTGAGGCGGCAATCGATGCCGCCGGGAAGAGGGCATGAATCAGAAGCGTCAAACCTACTGCATCGTCAGCCCCGTGCGCGACGAAGAGAAATATATGCGGCGCACGCTGGATTCGGTGGTGAATCAGACGGTGCCCCCCGATCTGTGGGTGATCGTGGATGATGGCTCGACCGACGCTACCCCGCAGATCCTGACCGAATATGAAGCGCGCTATCCCTTCATCAAGGTGATCCAGCGCCAGAACCGCGGCCAGAGGCGGGTCGGCGGCGGCGTGGTCGAGGCCTTCAACGAGGGCTGGGCCGTGGCCGCGCCTTACAACCATGACTTTCTGACCAAGCTCGACATGGATCTGGAGCTGCCGCTTGGTTATTTTGAACGGCTGCTCGACCTGATGGCTGCCGATCCGCGGCTCGGCACGGTGTCGGGCAAGGCTTATTATCCCGGCCCGTCCAACAAGGATGAGAGCTTCGAGGGTGAGCTGATCAGCGAGCATATCGGTGACGATGTTTCGCTCGGCATGACCAAATTTTGGCGGCGCGAATGTTTCGACGAGATTGGTGGGTTGGTGCCGCAAGTGTTGTGGGACGGCATCGATTGCTACAAGGCGCGCATGCTGGGCTGGAAGGCCTGTTCGATCGACGAGCCGGGCCTGCGCTTCCTTCATCTCCGCCCGATGGGATCGAGCGATAAGGGCATCATCACCGGACGCATCCGGTTGGGCACAGGGCAATGGATGATGGGGTCGTCACCCGTCTTTGTCCTGGCGAGCGCTGTGCATCGCGCACGCCACCGCCCGTTCATCATCGGCGCGGCAGCGACCTTGTGGGGTTGGGCCAAAGCCGGTCTGACGGGGCAGCCGCGGATCGACGATCCGCGTTTTCGCAAGCATCTGCGGCGCTACCAATGGTCCTTCCTGATGCGCGGCCGCCATGGCGCAATGCGACGTGCGGATGCGGAAGGCAAAGACCGGTGGAAAGCCAGTCACCCCGGGCGCAAGCTTCCTTAAGGCGCTCCGACGGTCGTCACCCCGGCCTGTCGCGGGGGCTCCCGCGGCACGGACAGGCTTCTGGTCTTTATAGCGGCGCTAGTCTCTTAGTGGACCCCGGAACAAGTCCGGGGTGACCGGCCTTCGTGTGACCGGTCACCCTAGCGTAGGCAGCGATCATAGCCACCGCGCTGAACGATACCGATCCGCTTGAGGATACGATTGCCGTAGCGCAGCACCTGTCCGCGCGGGTCCACCGCCTCGCGTTCGGAGGGGAGGGGCAGGACGGCGGCGATACGTGCCGCTTCGACCGGGCTCAGCCGGCTCGCGTCGTGGCGGAAGTAACGCTGCGCCCCGGCATTGGCGCCATAGGTGTGGATCCCCGTCTCGGCGACATTCAGATACACCTCCATGATCCGCTTCTTGCCCCAGATATGCTCGATCAGGACGGTGAACCACGCCTCGAGCCCTTTGCGGAGGTAGGATCGGCCCTGCCAGAGGAAGACATTCTTCGCGGTCTGCTGGCTGATCGTGGAGCCACCGCGCAATCTCTTGCCCGAGACGTTACCCTGGAACGCCTTTTCCATCGCCTTCAGATCGAAGCCGTGATGCGCACAGAAATTGCCGTCCTCGGCGGCGATCGCAGCCCGCGCCATGTCCGGATCCATTTCTGACAGGGGCATCCAGTCCTTGGTCACCATATGGCCGTGCACGATCTCGTCCAATTGGGTGAGTGTGATCGGCGGAGGCACGAAGCGATAAATCACCGTCATCACGAAGGAGAGCAGGACGAAACCGAGCAGGATGCGGAGGACCCAGCCCAGAATGCGGCGCGGCCAGGATCGGCGGCGGGCAGAACGGAGCGGGCGCGAGCGCGCGAGAGTGGCCATGGCGCTCGCTCTAGCCGATGGCGCGCCGCTCGCAAAAGAGGCATGAGGCTGCTGGTTGTTTGCGTAGCGGAGAAGCCCGAATGAAGCCGGCCTTGATAGCTGGATGGCTAATTGCATCACCAGCATTGGCCGAAGGCGAGTTGCGTGACCTCTGCGCTGAACGGCCAGGCCTGGACACCCCCGCCTGCACGGTCGACCGGGGCCATCTGCAGATCGAAATGGGCCTGGCCGACTGGACGCTCGACAAGCAGGCAGGCAGCCGCACCGATACGATCCTGCTGGGGAACGCTTTAGCCCGCTATGGCGTCGGTGAGAGCACCGAGATCCGGTTCGCCTGGACCGCTTATGGCCATACCCGCAGGCGGGATCGCATGACCGGCTCCATCGATCGCAGCTCGGGCGCGGGTGACATCACGATCGGGCTCAAGCAGAATCTCTCCAATCCAAGTGGGGACGGCTTCTCGCTCGCGCTGCTGCCTTATGCGACCTTGCCGACCGGAAAGAAGGATATCGGAGCGGGGGATTGGGGCGCGGGCCTGCTGATCCCCGTCAGCTTCGACCTTACGGACAAGGTAAGTTGGGAGGCGACGCCGGAGGTGGATGCTGCGGTCGATGACGATGGAAAGGGGCGCCACCTGGCTTTTGGCAGCGCGGCCGGCCTCGGCATCGACATCAGCAAACGATGGAGCATGTCGATCGAAGGCGAGCTGGTTCGCGATCGCGATCCCGCTGGACATTCGACCCGCGCGCTCGCTGGCGCCTTCTTAGCCTGGAAACCCAAGGACCAGCTGCAATTCGATGCGGGCGCCCAGGCCGGCTTGAACCGCGCCACGCCCGACGTCGAACTCTATTTCGGGATAAGCCGGAAATTCTGATCGCGCCCAGGGTGCGATCAGAATGTGCAAGCCATGGCGCGATCTTCAGAATGCCGGCGAGTGCCGCTCTGGCTGTGAGGGATCCGCCGGGACTTACCGGCGGCTCGACATACCGATTGGTCGCATGATCTCGCCGACGCTTATGCTGGCGTCAGGCGCTTCTCGCTCGCGATTCGCATCATCGCCTTCTGAAGCTTGTCGAACGCGCGGACCTCAATTTGACGGACGCGTTCGCGGCTCACGCCATAGACCTGCGAGAGTTCCTCGAGTGTCTTGGGATCATCAGCCAGGCGCCGCTCGGCAAGGATGTGCTTCTCGCGCTCGTTCAGGCTTTCCATTGCCTGGGTCAGCATGTCGTGACGGACATCCTTCTCCTGCGCCTCGGCCAGCCGTTCGTCCTGGAGCGGATCGCTGTCGACCAGCCAATCCTGCCACTGGGCGTCGCCATCTTCGCCGACCATGACGTTGAGCGACGTATCGCCGCCCATCGCCATGCGACGGTTCATGCTGGTGACTTCTTCCTCGGTCACGCCAAGATCGGTGGCGATCTTGGTGACGTGCTCGGGCGCTAGATCGCCGTCTTCAAAGGCGTCGATCTGGCTCTTCATCCGCCGCAGGTTGAAGAACAGCTTCTTCTGCGCGGCGGTGGTACCCATCTTCACCAGGCTCCACGAGCGCAGGATATATTCCTGGATCGAGGCGCGGATCCACCACATCGCATAGGTGGCGAGGCGGAAGCCGCGATCGGGCTCGAACTTCTTCACGCCCTGCATCAG
>JGI24739J22299_10000318_pt1 | contig 16511 bp, 16 predicted proteins | sample KBSCornC5_FD_22299 | JGI IMG/M metagenome (IMG submission 22299)
GCGACCATACCCTGATGGCCCCTTTGCTGAAGCGGCTGAAGGAGAAGGGATGATGGCGGGGCCGCTGGTCGGGGGTGAACGGGGTATCAGCGGCGGCTTTGCTGTCTTGGGCGGAATTGCCGTCCTGATCGGCACCCAATGGCTGCTCGGCAAGCTGCTCCCGGAATCCATCGCCAGCACCATCGCCTGGGCTGCGCTGGTGGCCTTCGGGGTCGCGGTCTGGAAGTTCAACCAGCGGCTGCGCGGCAACACCCTGCTCGGCTCGGCCGCCTTCGGATCGCGGGCCGATGTACGCGCCCTGGAAACCAGCGACGGCGATCTGCTCATTGGACGATCAGCCAAGTCGGGCAGGCTGCTCCGGTATGGCGGCCCTGCCCATCTGCTGACCATGGCCCCGACGCGCAGCGGCAAGGGCGTGGGCACCATCATCCCCAATCTGCTCACCCTCGACCGCTCGGTGATCTGCATCGACCCCAAGGGCGAGAACGCCCGCGTCACCGCCAGGGCGCGCACCACCAAGGGCAAGGTCTGGTGCCTCGACCCGTTCGAGGTTTCCGGGCAACCCCCTGCCCGCTACAATCCGCTCGACCGGCTCGACCCGGCCAGCCTCGACCTGGCCGAAGATGCGATGACGCTGGCCGATGCCCTGGTCCACGATGCAGCGGGGCAAGGCGGCGATGCCCATTGGAATGAGGAAGCCAAGGCGCTGATCGCTGGTCTGATCCTCTATGCTGTGGTCCATGAGGAGCGCGAGCATCGCACCCTGGCGACCGTGCGCGAGTATCTGACGCTTGCCCCCAAGGGGTTCGCTGATCTTCTCACGCTGATGCAGGACAGCCGCGGCGCCGGTGGCCTGATCGCCCGCGCCGCCAACCGCCAGCTCGGCAAGTCCGATCGCGAGGCTGCAGGCGTGTTGTCCTCAGCCCAGCGCCACACCCATTTTCTCGATAGCCCCCGGATCGTCGCCAGCACATCGGCGTCAGATTTCACCTTCGCAGGGTTGAAGGAGGGGGTTTCCACGGTGTTTCTGTGCCTCCCCCCTGACCGGCTCGACGCTTATTCGCGCTGGTTGCGCTTGCTGGTCGCCCAGGCGCTCACCGACATGGCACGTTCGCCGGTCAAACCCGCGCGGCCCGTCCTGTTCCTGCTCGATGAGTTTGCCGCCCTGGGCAGACTGGAACCTGTCGAGCGCGCCATGGGGCTGATGGCCGGATACGGGTTGCAGCTCTGGCCGATCTTGCAGGACATGCACCAGTTGCGCGCCCTCTATGGCGAGCGGGCGGGCACCTTCCTGTCAAACGCCGGGGTATTTCAGGCGTTTGGGGTGAACGACCTCGTCACCGCCGAACTGCTGTCCAAGACGCTGGGACAGGAAACCCTCGAATATCAGACGGCGGGCTATTCCCAGGCCAGCATGATCGACGGCGGCAAGCTCACCCGGTCGGCGAGCACGCAGATCAGCGCCCGCAACCTGATGAATCCCGACGAGATCATGCGGCTGCGGCCCACCGACCAACTGCTGATGCTCCAGGGGCAAGCCCCCCTGATCGTGGAGAAGATTCGATATTACGATCAACGTGAGTTCTCAGGATTATCCGATCCCGGTTGAAAGGGATCGCACCCTATCCGCCTGGCTTCTTTGGAAAGCCAATTTCCGACCTTGCCGCTTATGTAGATGCTGTTGGTTGAGTGCCAATGGTCTATCCTGATCCCAACAAGCGAATTGCGTCGACCGCGTTAGCGGTCGTCCTTATTAGCGTGGCGAAGCCGCGCCCTCTACCCTCCCAGAAATCACGTGGCCCGAAGTTATCCACAACCCTGCCTAGTGTTAAAATATGGGTTAAGTGATGTGTTACGGGGTTTCGGGATTTCCATAACAATTTGATATTATAGTATTTTTTGACGTAATATCGCCTGGTCGTGAATCCACTATGACGAAAAAGCGATTCCAGAGTGACGATAGGGTGAATCCACTCTGACGATAGACCACTGTCCGCCAAGCGTAATCGAAATGACGATAGCAGCGGAGATGAATCTGAAATGACGATAAACGGCTTGCGTATGTGAAATGACGATAGTAGCTTTCTGTCACTGAAATGACGATAGACTCTACCCCTACCCTGTTTGACGTTGCGCCCGCCAGCGTAGTGGACGGCGACGATCGGACGCCCTTGCTGCCGGTGCGCCACCCAAACCAGGACTTGTTCATCTGCGACGTGCTGGATGCGATCCCGAAGGACGACATGGCCTCGATGGAGCATCCGGTCTTTTCGCTCTCGACCAAGCCCGACAACCGGACGCGGCGCTATGAGCATAACGGCAACGTCATCGAGATTATCCCGTCGGGTAAAGGACTGGCTACGATCCATGACAAGGATATTCTGATCTACTGCATTTCGCAGCTCGTCGCGAAGATGAACCAGGGCGAGCAGCCCAGCCGCACTGTGCGCCTGCAAGCCTATGACATGCTCGTTGCCACCAACCGACAGACCAGTGGCGAAGGCTACCGACTGATGGCCGATGCCCTCACCCGCCTGCGCGGAACCACCGTGCGGACCAATATCCAAACTGGCGGTGTCGAGGAAACACGGATTTTCGGCTTGATCGAAGAAGCCAATATCACCCGCAAGACGTTCGATGGCCGAATGCTCGATCTTGAAATTACCCTGTCGGAATGGGTGTATCGCTCCGTCATCAGCAAAAACGTCCTGACCCTCCACCGGGATTATTTCCGGCTCCGCAAGCCCTTCGAGCGGCGCATGTATGAGTTGGCCCGCAAGCATTGCGGCGTGAAGGACGAATGGAAGATCGGCTTGGAACTGCTACAGAAAAAATGCGGCTCCAACAGCCCACTTCGTGTGTTCCGGGCCTTGGTCAAGAAGGTCTGCGAGCATGACGCGGACCACGGCCATTTTCCCGACTATGCGGTGACGATGGCCGATGACATTATCCTGTTCCGCAATCGTTCCGGCCTCAAGAACAAGCCCGATCCGGCCGCCGTCATCGACGATGCGCCGTATATCGACCCGGAAACCATGCACGATGCCAAGACGGCAGCGCCAGGTTATGACGTTTATGCCCTTTACCACGAATGGGTGTCATGGTGGCACGACATGGGCAAGCCGGAACTCAAAAGTCCAGCAGGAGCGTTCATTGGCTTTTGCAAGAAACGACACGAACGTAAGCCAATGCGCTGACCCCATGTAATGCACATAGATATCGGTCCTAGTCGCCCCCCTTTCGACAATGAGAGCGGGGCCACTAAAAACTCGCGCTGGATCCTACCGACAGGTGGTGATGCGGCCGATTGAATTGCAGAATACTTTATTCCCGCCCGGAGGAGTCAGTGGCGCGACCTGCGGCGCTTGCCAACCTTGAATGCCCTGCCAAAGTTGCTGATTTAATTGCTGCGACTGTTGAAGCGATTGATTGAACATGTTCCATGTTTGTTGATTTTGTTGCTGTTGAATAATACGATTCTGTAAAGCGAGTTGCGCGGCATATTGATCTTGTGTGCGCTGCCGCTCAGTCACGGTTGCAGCTTCCTCTTTCTGAGCGTCAATCTGCTTCTTAAAATTAATCGATGCATTCTCATATGACGCTTTGAATTTGTCGCGCCATGTACAAATCTCGGCATATTCTGCCGCGCTCATGCCCCTAATACCGGCTTTTCCACTGCAAGCTTTAAACATGTACTCGCGTTCAATTTGCTGCGCTTGCCCGATTAGAACACTGCTTGTTGAGGTGGCCGACGCAATCTCTTGATATTTGGCCCTAAGATGGTTGGTGTACGTCTCAGGAAGGAAAGTTTCCTGTAGGCGGCCATCCGCCATTTTCAAATGCTTTACAGAGCCATTCCCATAGCGAACAATTCCCACTCCCACCGTGTTGTTCTGCAAATCGATGACTTCGATTGTCAGGGTCGGTGCAGCCGGATTAACAATCGGAGCCAGTGTATTATCGTAGAACTTAAACGCTATAGTTTCATAATTTTGGGTAAGAATAAAGTTTCGTTGCAACCGGAACGGAGAAGTCTGAATTCTAAATGAATTTCCCTTGCTATCCGTCACTATTAAAGTGTTAGTTACATCAAAACCGCCAAAAGATTGGTCAATTTTCTGGATATATTGAGTGCGTTGAGGAAAAATTCCGCCTGCCGAAGAATAAACTACGATCCCATTGACGAAATCATACGTGACTGCCGGTTGAAACCAGTTGTCTCCAGTTCCGTTATGGACAGTTATCTCTTCTAAATGATGAGTATCAGAAATTGCGATATCGCGTCCTAAGCCGAAAGCATAGCCGTTCTTACATTCTCCGTCCCAATAGGCCCGAAAATTAGGTCTATCGAGTTGATTTTGCGAGGTAGGAACCTTGCATGCTTCTGTTTTGTTAGCCGGTTGAACATACAAGGGCTGATGCTTCGTTGAGGGCCTTGTTGGACGGCTCAACAGAGATAACTCGAAATCTTCAGCATCTTTCTTGCTGATCGCCTTCGGCTTTGATGATGCCTGCCCGACTGTAGCGGTTCCCACTAGAATCGCGAGCGTGAAGAATGTGACAGGTCTTAGCATATTCCTATTTTCCCCCATGTTGCATGTTCAGCTCGGCCCACAGCTACCGGCTTAACATTCGATCTCTGAGAAGTTTTTATCATCAGGCGGCTTGCTCCCATCCGCATGTTATTCGGCATGATGGGAGCCACAATCGGTGTCATAAGCAAGTTACTAATCGCTTTAATAACGATGGCTTACAACAATCCTTTCAAAGACCAAAAGCCTGCTTTCGGAGGACACTAAGGCCTCGTTAGTGAGCCACATTGGTCGTTATTCGCCTGTGCGATATGTTTGCATGTGGACATGCTCACTTGCCTACAGGGCTTTCGCCCATCTTGCGGAGCCAGTCATTGAACGCCTCGGCCATTGCATCCTGCAAACTCATCCCATGCTTGCGGGCGGTCATGTGCATGGCAAAGGACATTTCCGGGCTGAAATAACCTGTCATGGCCTTCTTGCCCTGACGGCTCGGCGCAACCGTGCTGCTGGGAGCGATCTGCGCTACCGTCTTCTCCTCCGGCTTAGCCGCCACTGGCGATGGCGCGGGATCGCGGTCCCGCAATGAAAGCAATGATCCCTTCCGGCTCATACGATAGCCCTCCGCTTCCTGGATGCTTGCATGTTAACATGCCCGCATGTCCACTTGTAAAGTTCGCGCACTTCGTCGGCCGCCTTGCCGTTCGGCTCGACCTCCATTGCTGTTTTTCCCTCCGCCGCCGCGTGGCGGAAAGCGGCGCGATCCGCAATATGATGCGGGCAAGCGTCCAGCCCATAGTCCTGTACGAGTTGCGCTGCTTCCTCATACATGCGCGGGGCGGTCGGACTTCCCGCCGTGAAGATCACGAAAGCGGTCTTGCCGCGCATCTTCACAAGGCTAGCAGTCGTCTTGATCGCGGCTAGGTCGAACGCACTTGGCCGACAAGGGATCAACACCAAGTCGGCTGCCTCGACAGCGGCGCTGGCGGCGCTGTCGGCGTGAGGCGGAGTATCGATCACGATGAACGCCGCGCCCTGACCCGTCGCCTGCCCGATCTTGGCGGCGAGGCGAGGGGGTGCACTATCGATTACAACCGGGGGCGCATCCTGCCGCCAAGCCGCCCATTGGCTAGCCGTCGCCTGCGGGTCTAGGTCAATCACCAGCGCAGTATGACCGGCGTCTTCGGCGGCAGCGGCCAGATGCAGGGCGAGGGTGGTTTTTCCCGCGCCGCCCTTTTGGCTGATAATCGCGATTGTTGGCATGTTTATATCCTTACATGACCGCATGTTTGCATGTGGTCATGCCCGTTGATTATCGGCCAATCAAGCGTGAAATGATTGACCAAGCCCCTAGCCCAGATGATCGGCAATCAACCTTGCAACTTCAGTTGAATGGAGCTGGGCTAGATCATGGTCGCCGCCATGAACGATATGGAGTTGGGCGTTAGGCAATAGCGATAACAGGCGCTCGCCTACCGCAGGCGGACTTATGGGGTCAGCATCACCCCACAAAAGCAGTGTTGGGGATGCGATCCTCCCGATATCGCCGGACAGGTCTTCCTGAACATCCATAATCCACGCCGCTGCATCCGGGTAAGCCCTTTGATAATCGGCGCGCCAGTTTGAACCTCCCAGATCGGAAACGGGCACACCGCCCGATGTAACGGTCAACACCAAGCGGCGCACCTTATCAGGGCGGGCAAGAGCGGCCTTGATCGCCACAAGCCCTCCCAAAGATTGAGCGACAAGATCACAGGATTGGTCCAATTCCGCGATCACCATAGCCGCCAAGTCATCGATGCCGCGCACACGATCATCAGGCGGCTCTGCCCCAAGACCCGGCCATGAGAAGAAAATAGCTGTGCACTCAATTCCAAGCTCGGTTGCGACAGGATGCCAGAAGGTCGCGCTTCCGCCCGCACCCGGAAGGAACAACACCTTCTTCATCGTCCGACGAGCCGCGATATGGTTGCCTGGCTAACATCGAACAGCGCGGCGACGGTGCGCTGTGTGTCACCGGCAGCGAGTCTATCCAGCGCCTCCGCCTGCTGATGTGGGGTGAGGGCAGCCTTACGCCCGAATTTGACGCCCCGCGCCCTTGCCTGGGCACGTCCTGCGGCCGTGCGCTCGGTAATCCGCTCTCGCTCCCAGCTCGCCGCGATCCCCAGCACCGCGATTATCACCTCCGCAAATTGCGAGGTCGTATCTACCATCGGCTCGGCCAACGAACGGAAGCCAGCCCCCGCCTCCTTCACCGCATGAAGGATGTTCAACAGGTCGCGAGTATTGCGAGCAAGGCGATCGGTGGCCGTCACCATCAGCACATCACCATTGTCCAGTGCGCCGATCGCACGCTTGAGCTGGGGCCGCTCGGACGTCGCACCGCTGATCTTCTCGCGGTATATTTTCACGCACCCAGCAGCGGTGAGCTGGGCGAGCTGCTGGGCCAAGTCCTGGCCGTTGGTCGAGACGCGCGCATAGCCGTAAATCATGCCACCATTCTGCATCAGATTTTTGCATCAAGGAAGGGCGCAGATTTTCGCCACTCCGAGACTGATGCAAAAGTTTTGATTTTCGGTTCAGACGCAAATCATCTCGCTATCGCGATTTCCGGGACGAGTTAGAGCCACCTTGCGTTCTTGCCGGAGTGCTTCCGGACTCTTCGCCTGGATAGCCCTTCTGACTCAAGAACCTCGAAAATTTCGCTGACTCGCTTGTGTTTATGATGTGCGAGGCACGCGTTCAGCTGTGATTTTCCTTAATTACCTTGAATTGGTCTGGTGTTCTTGATGACCTTGAGTTCCTTTATTGCCTTGATGTCCTTGATAGCCTTGATGGGGTTGAAAAGGCATGCTAGGTGCAATCTGTGTTCAAGTCGGGAATTGCGTCAATGGAAGAGGGGCAGACGGAAAAGCGGACGCGCGGCGAGGGGCGGGGCAGCAAGTTTTTAGCGCTCGGCCGGGATGTTTGGGAGCAGCTTTGGACGGTCGAGACGACCAACCGGCTCACGCTGACCCTGACCTACTTCACGCTGCTGGCCGGAACGGGAAGCGACCATCGGCTGACGAAATGGTCTGCCAAGGCGTGCGAGCAATACCTCGGCATCGGCAAGCCCCGCGCCAAGCATGCGATCGACGAGCTGATCGCGGCGGGACTCGTGAAGCTGACCGAAAAGGCGACCCGCTTCGCGCCGCAGTACGAGCTGCCGGAACTGCCCCTCGAAGCTGAGCCCATCTTCCTGCCCGTGCAGCTCGTGACCGGCCTGTCGGGTGAAACGCCGGTCCTGCGGCGGGTGAAGGAGACGGGCGACCCGCTGCTGCTGCGTATGCTGATCGACCTCTATAGCCTGGTAGTGCTCGATGCGACGTTCGGCGTGCCAATCGCGAACCTCCGCGAAGGCGGCCTCACTGATGGCCAGCCAAACGCGCGCAAGATTGCGAGCGTGGGCGCTCATGCCGTGTGGGCCATCAAGAGCGGCACCTGGCGCAGCGGGGGAGGCGATTGGGCGCAGCGCCATTATGTCGAGGGGAAGAAGGGGGCAAAGGGCGACTGGTCCCGCTTTTGGGAGCGGGTCGATCTGCTAAAGCAAATCGGTGCCTTGTATTTCGAGCCCTGGTTGTTTGACAGCGATGCGCTCGATGCGGAGCCGCTGATGCCGCTCGATCCTGCGGGTTTCTATGCGGTCGCCGAGCCTGATGAAGAGGCGAAGCTGACGCGGCTCGCCTTTGACGCCGCACGCGCGCTGATCAGCGACGAGCGGCCTTACGTGATGGACAATGCCGATGCCGACTTCTTCGTGCCACTGACGCTGCACCAGCAGGCGCCTGCACTGCGCCAAGTGGCGCGGCTGCGGGTTGAGGCGGACACGCCCGGCCGGCGGCTTGCCTGGAAGCGGCGGCGCGTCCTGATCGAGCACCGGACAGCGGCATATCAGCAGCTCATCGACGATGTAGGCGGCGGCAGGTTTGACCGCCCCATGCGCACCGGCACGGCGGGGGCAGCGCAGTGGTCCAGCTAGCCTTCGACGCAACCGGGTTCGCGGCGGTCTGTGGCGGTATTGCGACCGTCATTGCTGCTGTAAGCGGCCTTGTTTGGGCGATCCGGCGTGATCCGCGCGGAGGGGTGGGCTCTGCACTGTCCGAGCTGCCGCCGAAGGAATGAGGCGCGCCGCTACAGCTTGCTCGCGGAAAGCCGCCGTGCACCGTCGATGAAGATGATCGGCGACACGGCTTCACCGCGTCTTCCGGCTTCGTTCTTGGCGGCGATCAGGCCCTGATCCTTGTTGCCTATGCCACCGACATCAAGAACGACATAATAGCCTTTCTGCGTTTCCTCGGCGGTCTTGTAGGTGTCGAGCTGCCGCGTGTAGCCCTTCACGAGCTTATTGTTCGTAGAGAGCTTGATTTCGACGATCACCCGACCCGAAAAGCCACTCGACACTTTGAAATCGACGGGACCATTGCCCGTGTCAGCCTCGGGGGTGAGGTCCAGGTTATTGGCCTTGCAATAGGCATAAGCGACGGCGAAAAACAGCCGCTGCGCGGCCTTCTCAGGTCTGGGACTGCCGGCGTGATAAAGCTCTTCGGACAGCCGCCGGTCCTCGATCAGGAAGCGGAATTGCTCGATAATCTGATCGACCACGCTCACAACGCCCGCCAGGTCCATCACCGGCGGAACTTTCAGGGCAAAAGGCACCTGCTCGGGAAGGTGGGCAGCCAGCTTCCGCCAAATAATCTCCCCGAGCGCGTCGGCCGCCATATCATAGGCGGTCGGGTTGGCCCCGTGGATCATATCGAGCACGGTTTCGAAGGCACTCTTGCCCGAGAGCGCCCACCGCTTCAGCTCTGCCTTGTCCTGACGGCTCTTCACCGCCCACATACGCGCGATTTGATCGTTCACACGCAGGCGCAACTCTGCATTCTTCGCGGCGGCATCGGCGACATCATGCCAATCAGAGGCGATCGGCAGATCCCGGAGAATGTCGCTTGGGACCAGCACAACAGGCGCAACCGGACCGGAAATGTAAGGATTCACCGGCAATACGGCTTCGAAGGTTTTCCCGTTGCGAAGCCGCAGCGTCATGGCCTGCCGAGGAATCGGCAAGTTGGCCAAAACACGATGATTGAAGGCAAGAAGGTCGCCGAAAATTACGTTCGTCGTCATGTCGCTAATGCGATCGGGACCGACTCCTTCCTCAAAGAGCGCCATTGCGGCAAAGAGGTCGGGGTCCTCAACCCCAAGCTCCACAATTTGACGGGCTGTGTCGATATAGCCGCCGGTCATGTCGCTTCCCGATCCGCTTCCCGACACGGAAGCGGCTCCATAGCCGAGGCAAGTCCACTTGATTTCAGGAAAGGAAAGCTGCCGCAAGGCACCGCGCCAAGCCGTGTCCCCTGGCGCCTTCACACCCCGCAGCAGCTTGATCACAGTCGTGAAGTGCTGCTCGTAGGTGGCGCGTGCGTCCACCTGCATTTCGGGATGGCGGCTGTGTTCCAGTAGAAGCGGGTCGATGAAGAGACCGGTGTCAACATTCAATGTCGGGTCCAGGACGCCGGCGGCATCAAGAACCTGGCTGTCCATTCCAAAGTGATCGGAGAATAGGACAGGGTTCTTGATCTTCGCCATTCGCTCCTGCTCACATTTTCTCGATACACGTGCGGAACTCCGCCAGCCCGGTGAAGCTGACACGCTGGGAGAGGTTCACAGCTGCCCCCGAGCAGCCTCGGCCGCGACATGGCTGGCGAAGGCGGTCACAAAGGACCGCAGGCTCGTCAGCTCCGACATGTCGGCGAAGGCTCCGGTCGTCACTGCCTCGCGGGGCGACGCCAGCGTGCAGGCGGCGGTGTATAGGTTCTCCCGGACGAGCTTCTTGCAGAGAATATCGTAGCGATCGAGGTAGGATGCGCCCCGAAACTCCGGAAAGATCGGGTAGTGAAGCGAGGTCTCACGCTTCGCGGGCGATCGTGACGCTGGGGCATCCTCGACCATGACGAGCCACCCGATGAACGGACGGGCGGTGTCCGGACCAAAGGCGCCTTCGCGGTAGGCCGTCCAGAAATCATGGGCTGTGCCGATGGATTCCTCGGCCCGATTGTTGGCGTTGTTGCCAAACGACGGCCCTACCTGGCTCTTCATTTCGACGGCAGCGACCAGGCGGCCCTGGTGGATGACGAGGATGTCCCACAGCTTCGTCGGACGGAAATAGCCGGGTAGCGTCAACACGCTGCGCTTCTTGTGGATGTCGGCATGACCGAGACCGTTGGCCTCCACCAGGTCGATCATCATGGCGGTGAAACCGTCCATGGTGTTTCCGGCTGTGACAGCGCCGCGCTCGCCAGTGTCGAGTTTGCCCGCTTCCTGCTTCGCTTCCAGGGCCTTCTGCCGGTTGCCCCAAAAGGCCATCGTCGCGTCGCGTGCCTTCGTTTCGTAGTCTGCGAGATCGAGCGCCATTATTCTCCGTTCCCCCCAAGTGCCGCCTTCTCGGCACTTGAAAGGCCGTAGAGTGCGAAAGCGGCGTGATTGCACGCGGCAACATCGTCCCGCTCGGCCGCAGCGATAAGCTCGCGCTTTAGCGCGGGCGTCACCTGGCTCCATTCCGGTAGCCGGATGCGTCGCAGATATTGAGCTTGAAAACGAAGGTAGCCGCCCCGCATGCGTGTCGAATAAATCGCCACGAACAGCCGCGCGATGCCTGACATCAGCACCGCCTGCAAGGCCCGCACGTTCCATGTGTCGGACGTGATGAAATAAAGGTTGTGGTGAGGGTAGAGCTGCCCGTCCTCATACACGATGTGAGCGGCGCCCTTGATGTCGGGGATTAGCAGTTTCGGCTTTGCTGCAATCTCCGGGTAGATACGGTCGATGGTGCGATACCAGTTGGCCGGCGCTTTCTGCGCGATGTGACGCTTGGCGATCTGATCGCGGCGTACCTCCAGGTAGCGTTTCAGCTTCGGAAACTTGGCGAGATCGATAAGCCGACCATCATCCCCGAAGGGATTGATCACGCCATAGCCGCGCCACTCCACGTGTCCGCCGTCAATGTCGCGCGTCATGACGAGTGGCAGCTTGCGGCTCGGCTCCACGTCGAGCGTGTCGAAGCGTCCGATGAAAGCCTGGTCCGCGCCCGTCGCGACGCCGATGCCGACTTTGCAGCCGGCGTCCTCGATCGACGGGAAATCGGCTTCCAACCTGCGCACAAGCGCGAGTTGGTCGGATGACTCCAAAATCCACGGCTCGGCGCCCACGGTGACGCCGCGCAGCTCACGCACATCGCCGGCCTTATCGAGTTCGGCCGATCCCGTGAGCTTGCCTGCGAGGTTGGCCAGGGTGGCGTGCTCAATCTCGGGGCGGTGCGCGATGCGCGTCGGCCTGCTTGGCTTGTCCCGGCTGATGACGGTGATCGCCGGGTAGGCCATCACGTCGGCATGGAATGCCGGCGTGTTCACCATGTCAACGTAGATTTTGAGGTGGAAATCGCGCGCGACGAACGCGCGCAGCGGTCCGCCATAGCGGTTCTTCATCCAACGGTCGGAGCAGATGAAACCACACTGGCCATCTTTCGCCAGTAGGGTGAGCGACCGTTCGATAAACGGGACGTAGATGTCGGCTCGGTCGTAGATCGTGCGGTAGCGGGCGCGGTATTCGGTCATGAGCGTATCGGGAATGAGTTCCTGCCGCACATAGGGCGGGTTACCCGCGACGACATCGAACGCACCCTCCAAGGATGTCAGCAAAAAGTCGCCCTGAACGAGCCAGGCCTCGGCCAAAGCCTCGGCGGCCGCTTTCGGAATGCGTGCCTCGCCCAGGCGCGCGACCACCTTGCGGCGGACTTTGGCAAGCGAGGCATGATGAAGTTCAACAGCACGGATTGCGCCTTTGAGGGCAGGCAGGGGTGCCGGCGCACCGCCGCGTTGCCAAGCGGTCAACAGCCGTTCGATCGCGGGCAGCAAGAAGTCACCATCGCCCACTGATGGCTCCAGCAGCCGCAGCGTGTGCAGCGGCCGATCAGCGGTGTAGCCGGTGAGGTCGAGAATGAAATCCACGACCTCACGGCGCGTGAATATCGCGCCGCGCTCCTCGATGCCGGCATTGGCCATCCGGTCGACAGCTGCCGTGATTGGGCAAAGCGACGGGAAAGATGGCTGACGCAGGCCGAAGGCTTTGTTGGCAGTTACAACCGTCACAGGAGTCTCGCTTGTTGCTCGCGCGGGGCATTTCCGACCGGGGCAACGTTAGGAGGACGTTTCTTGGCCTTGGCCAGGTCATAGGCCATCTGGTGCTGCAGCCATGTTTCTGCATCCGTGCCAAAGGCTGATGCGAGGCGAAGCGCCATATCGGCGGATATGCCGCAATGGCCGTTGACTAGGTTGTTGAGCGTCTGGCGCGTGACGCCAAGCACGCGCGCACCGTCAGCAACCGACAGGTTATGCGGCAAGAGACATTCAACGCGGACGATTTGCCCGGGGTGCGGAGGTTCGGTCATCGAACAAAAGATGACCACGCCTCGAGCAATCTGTCAACAGACGCTTGTCTATTTGCAGATCAGGGTTGAAACCTATTTATTTACGAGCTCGGGAGGAATTTACTCGGAGCTCCGGTTTCATGTAAGAAGAGCTCGTACAAATTTATTTCGCAGCTGTATTGACATAGTGTGCGAGCTCGGCCACTTGGTGATTACGAGCTCAGGACATTAGATGAGCGAGCTGTTCGCTCTGGCCCTTGTGAGCTCGCTCAAGGAGATGTGTTATGTTGGAAGTTCGTGTGCCAGCCATGCGGGGGAAGATGGGTACCCGCACCTATTACTCATGCCTGATGCCGATGCAGGGAGTGCCCCAGTTCTTCAAGTTCACAAACTGGGAGGGCATCAGCCCGGAGGATCGCGAGCAGCGGGTCCTCAATGACAAGCGCGTTCCTGATCTCGCCGCTTACATAGCCGAAAATGAGGAGGACTATCTCTTCTCCTCGATCACAGCGTCGTACAAAAGCGAGCCCCGGTTCGAGCCCTTTGCGGAAGGTCAGGATATCGGCGTTCTCATCCTGCAGCTCGGCGACGAACTGATCATCAATGACGGGCAGCACCGTGCAGCCGGCATTGTGCGTGCCCTTGAACAGGGGGTGCCAATCAATCGCGACGCGATCTCGGTGCTTCTGTTCCCGTGGGAATCCACCGGCCGCGTGCAGCAGATGTTTTCCGACCTGAATCGCTATGTGCAGAAAACGTCGAAGTCGCTCGATATCCTGTTCGACAAGCGGGATGATCTGGCGGCAGCCACGCTTGCAATGATCGAGAAGGTCCCAGTTTTCCGGGAGCTGACGGACAAGGAAAGCGTTTCGCTAAGTGTGAAGTCGACCAAGCTGTTCACGCTGGCTGCCCTGTATGATGCCTGTGTGGAGCTGTTGAAGGGCCGCGAAAAGCAGGACATCATCAGCAACGCCAACCTACTCGCCGACTACTGGAATGAAATCGCGGCGCACATGCCCGACTGGATGAAGGTCCTGAACGGGCAAAAGCTGGCGCTTGAGCTCCGGCAGGAAAAGATCGTTTCGCACTCGACCGTCCTGCGCGCGCTCGGAGGTCTCGGTGTGGACATAATCGATCGCCCTGACTGGCAAGCGCAGCTCGCAGCCCTTGCATCGATCGACTGGTCGAAGAAGAATCCGGAGTGGGAGAATGTCTGCATCGTCTCCAACTCCGTCGTGTCGAATCGCCAGGCCCGTGCCGCGACCAAGGCGTTCATTAAGCGCAAGATCGGCCTCCCGCTGACGGAGACCGAGGCGCGGGCGCTTCCCGCCATCGCGTCGATTGCCGCCTGATCGGCAACACTTACACCGGGGGCGGCTTCGGCCGCCCCTTTTTTTTCCTTAAAGGAGGATTCTGGATCGGTCGTGTGGTGTCTTTGGCCTTCAGCGATGGGGCGCCCGGCCTGGCCCACGCGGCACTGTGACGCGGCCACCGAACATTTCTTCATGGATTGGCTCAATGATAGCATGGGCCGCACCATCCTCGCGGCGCTTGGCCTTCGCCATGTCGAACTGTCGTCCTTGGTCGAGCTGATCCGCGATCCAGCCTCGCGCCTGCGCCGCTTCCTGCTCTGCCATGACGGGATTGTTTCGGTGAAGGTTCTGGGCGATCGCCTCAGCAACGACATAATGACTATAGGCCGTATAGAGCGCCGGATCGCGCGCGGCTTCTTCAGCCGTCGACACCCTGAATCTTTCGCCCAGCGTCATCACGCGATCGGCTCCGCCTGCCACCGCAGCGCTTGCGCCGCCGGCGACGAACTGGGCCAGCGTCTCGCCCATGGCATCAACCTTGGCCTGCATCGCCTCGACCTGGCTCGCCAGATTCTCCACCGCCACCAGCACCGCTCGCTGGGTCGCCAGCAGCGCCATCACCGGATCGTCGCTGTCATCACTCATCGTTCGCGGTCCCTGTCCTTCGAGCGACCCCGCTCCCGATCGCGTTTAGCCTGGTCCTGATCGGACCCGCCTTTGCCAGCCATGCGGGACGTAATGCGATCGGCGGCGCTGCCCGGCTCCGGGGTGGTGCGGTCGCGCTCGCCCCGCTGCGCCGTCGCCTCCGCGATCCGTTCGGCCGCGCCGCGATCCTCGGCCTGACGGCTCCATGCCGCGCTAAGACGGTCGCGCAGGCCCTGCGCCATGTCCTTGGCCTTGTCGCCGATGCCGCGCATGGTCTCCGCGATTCTGGCGCTCAATTCGCGAAGCTGCTGCGTCAGCTCGCGTCGCTCCCGGTTGCGCGCCTGCACCCCGCGCTGCTCGTCACCGCGATCGGTGGNCCTACCCTTGCGCTCCATCGCCACCGCCGACAACGGCACCTTGCCCAACGGCTCGCGGCCTAGATCCTCTTCCCTCTCCGCGTCTCCACGCTCCCGCGCCGCCTCGCGCTGATCCTTAAGCGACCGATGGTCGATGCGCTCATCGCACCCGGCCCGCTCCAGGGCACGATTAGCATGGTCCGCCCAGGCCGCCCGCCACCCCTCAAGCCGCTCAGCGGCGTTCCAGTCCCGGTTCTTCTTCCCGAACCCCTCGCCGGTCAGGTCGCGCATGGTCAGCATGACATGCGCGTGCGGCTGCTCCTGCCCGTCCGCCGAATGGCCCCGGTGCAACGAAACGTCCGCGATCATGCCCTGGGACACGAACTGCTCGCGCACATAGCTGTCGACCAGGGCGCGCCGCCCCTCCGCGTCCAGCTCACGCGGAAGGGAGATTTCGACCTCGCGGGCGAGCTGCGCGTCCTTGCGCCGCTCTGCCGCCTCGACGCCGTTCCACAGGCGCGAGCGATCGAGCATCCAGTCAGGCGTGCGATCCGGGGCCATGATCTCGCGATGCTCGATGTCCGACTTGCGCGTGTAATCGTGGCATTTGCCCAGGCGCTCGTCGGTCAGCCGCTCGCCCGAACGATAGGCGGCGGCGGCGACCGCGCTGCGCCCGCTGGCCCGCGAGATCACTTTGACGGAGCAATGGTAGATCGCCACGGGCCGCGCGCCTTCTTCCTTACTTCACTTAAGGGGGAAGCCGTCCGGCGGGGGCAAAGCCCCCACGAGGACCACGCACATTGCAAAGCAATGTATAAGCGTGCCCTTATCTTCGATAAGGTAGCCTCCTTACGTTCCGCTTGCTATAGCGAAATGCCATAGGAGGACAGCATGGCACGCACCCCGGTTGAAGAACGCCTTGAGAAAATGCGCGAAGACGAGCGCAAGTTGCGCGAACGTCGAAAGGCATTAGAGGCGCGGGTCTCCGCCGATCGCCGCAAGGCCGAAACCCGCGAGCGCATCATGCTGGGCGCGTTCATCCTCCACCATCTGGACGAGGATACGCCCACGGGCCGCCAGCTTGTTCCCCTGCTTCAACGCGAACTGCCGATGTTCCTCACCCGTGAACGCGACCATACCCTGATGGCCCCTTTGCTGAAGCGGCTGAAGGAGAAGGGATGATGGCGGGGCCGCTGGTCGGGGG
>JGI24739J22299_10000319_pt1 | contig 16490 bp, 15 predicted proteins | sample KBSCornC5_FD_22299 | JGI IMG/M metagenome (IMG submission 22299)
TGCGTTTCAGGAACACGAAGTGGCAGCCGCTGGTTCTGAAAGAGAACGGTCTACTGGGGTAGAAAAAGGCACTTAAGCAGAAGTGCTCGCAACAAAGTTGGCGCGGGTCAGCGTCAATCCACTGCCGCGCGGCGAAAGCGCTTCGCCGTATACAATTCGGCAGCGCCTGATTTTTGCCCCTACTGACCTGATCCCACTCATGCCGAATCCGACCCGGGCCTTCCTTCTCGGTCCGCTCCTGAAAGGCGTTTCACGCTCCTTCTACCTTACGCTGCGCGTGCTGCCCGCCGGCATGCGCGACCCGATCGGCCTCGCGTATCTGTTGGCGCGCGCGGCCGATACGATCGCCGACACGTCGCTCATTTCGCCGGAACAGCGCCTTGCGCTGCTGCTGTCGTTGCGCGACCAGGTGAACGGCGCAGCCGACGACGGCGCGCTCATCCGGCGCATGGCCGCGGAAGTGGCGGGCCAGCAGGCGCAGTCGGATGAAAAGGTGCTGCTCGAATCGCTCGGACCCGCGCTCGAAGTCTTGTCGCAACTCAGCGAGCCCGATCGCAAGGCGGTGCGTGAGATCGTATCGACGCTGACCGAAGGCATGGAATTCGATCTTCGCACCTTCCCCGACGAACGTTCCGGCCGGATCGCCGCGCTGCGCGAATACGACGAACTGGATCGCTATACGTATCTGGTGGCGGGTTGCGTCGGCGAATTCTGGACCACGATGACTTACGCGCATATGCCCGGTACGCTGAAAGAACGCCCCGAGACGATGGCGCGCCGGGGCGTGCGTTTCGGCAAGGCGTTGCAGATGACCAACGTGCTTCGCGATTGCGGCAAGGATTTGCGGATCGGCCGCTGTTATCTTCCCGGGGCGCTGCTGGTTCGCCACGGGCTGAGCGCGCAAGATCTGCTGCTGCCGGGCAACTCCATGCGCGCGCGTCCGCTGTTGGTCGAGCTGCTGCGCAAGACGCTCGATCATTTTCGTGACGCGCTGGACTACACGCTGGCGATTCCGGCGTTCTCCGTGCGTTTGCGGCTCGCCTGCTTGTGGCCGATTCTGATCGGTCTGGAGACGCTGCTGTTGCTGGTGGATAACGACGCCTGGCTCGATCCGCAGAAGGTCTCGAAAGTGCGACGCAATCAGGTGTATCAGATCATCGCGTCGTCGCTGTTCATGGTGCCTTCGAACGCGCTGGTGCGGAACTCGATCGAGCAGCGCATCAGACGGATCGAAGCGCGGCTCTGAACGTGGCGACATGAAGATTTAGCTAGCCCGGTGCGGAAACACCTATAAGATGTGCATCCGGCTACTCGTTGAAAAATGAATCTTGGCTATGTCATCCACCACGAGACGTGTGAAGTTTTTGTTTTCCTCCTTTGGCGTCGTCGCCGCGAGCTTGTTCATTAACCCTGGCGTTCAAGCCAGAACGATCTGCACAGCCCTTGCCGATGCAAGGACCGGAGAAGTCCTGTTTCAGCAGGGCGATTGCAGCAGCCGCGTGACGCCCGCGTCGACGTTCAAGATTGCAATCAGCCTGATGGGCTTCGACTCGGGGTTTCTGAAGGACGAACACAGTCCCACGCTGCCGTATCAAACCGGCTACGTCGATTGGGGCGGCGCGAGTTGGCGTGAGCCGACCGATCCCAGCAGATGGATCAAGTATTCCGTCGTCTGGTTTTCGCAGCAGGTAGCGCAGTCGCTCGGGCAGGCGCGCTTTCAGCGCTATACGAACCAGTTCGAGTACGGCAACCGGGATGTCTCGGGAGACCCCGGCAAAAACAATGGCACCTCGCGCGCATGGATCAATTCGTCGTTGCGCGTTTCGCCGCTGGAGCAAGTGGCTTTTCTGAGGAAGGTCGTCAACCGTCAATTGCCGGTAAGCGCGCATGCGCTCGACATGACCGACCGCATCACGGAAGTCACCGTATTGCCGAACGGTTGGAATGTTCACGGCAAGACGGGTACGGGCTCGCCCGCCGCGCAAGACGGCGCTTTCGACAAGGCGCACGCGTATGGCTGGTTCGTCGGTTGGGCGACGAAGGGGCCGCGAACGCTGGTGTTCGCGCGGCTGATTCAGGACGAGGCAGTCACGCCGGGCGCGACCGGTGTGCGAGCGCGCGATAGCTTCTTGACGGAGTTTCCGGCATTGGCCGATGCGCCTGCTCACTGACTACGCCTGCGTGGCCTATCTGCTTTCGAACAGGATACGAAACGCGTGCAATGAAACATTCAGCAGTTCCGCTTTCCGTGGATAAAGTCTAAGCCGCCGACAAGCCAGCCCGATCGCGCCGCAATATCACTTGATTTAATCTGCATCATTGAAAGGCGATCGATCGGGAAACCCCTAACACCGTGCATCGGTGGTTCGCGTTAGTCTCTTCGACAGAGGAGGCGGACATGAGACAGGCTTTCAATATTGCCGTGGTGTTGCTGCTGGGCTATCTGCTAGCGGATAGGGCATTGATGCGCGCGCAAGCGGGGGAGACGGGAACGATAACCTGTCATCAGGGCGCGGAGATGGTCAAGGTTAACGCGTTGAAAAAAGGCTTCGGTGACGCCGGCGCCAGCAGTCAGGGGGAAAATTTCCTGTCGGGCTGTCTTGTCACCGGCCGTGGCGAAGTGGGCGGTCTGGTCGCACGCGACTGAGCGGTTCATTACACGATGCGTCACCGCGACGCGCAGACGGGCATCGCCAAAGATGCGCCGCGAAAAAGCGCCTGGACCGTGGAGATCCAGGCGAAGTCACCGGGAGCCCGATGACGGAGGTATCGAATAAACCACTGGCCCGCGATCGCCATGCTCGGTCGCGGGCCAGTTCGTTTGAGTCAAAGCGCGCGTTTCATTAGCGCTCGCCTGGCGCGAGAGCTAGCGCTTATTGCCCGAAGTAAATCGACTTCTGTCCATTGGCGGCAGCCGCGCGGCCCACTTGCGACGAGCCGCCTGCCACACCACCGTAACCGCTTTGCGCCGGCTGTGCGGTGCCGTTTTGCGCATCGACGCGAGCTTGCGCGGCCTGAATGTCAGCCGGGTAGTGCGGGTCGTCGCGGCCCGGTTGATAACCGGCCTTTTCGAGTTGAATCAGTTCGGCGCGCACTTGCGCGCGGGTCACGGGCTGGTTGGACTGTGCAAACGAGGCAACAGGAGCGGCCAGTGCAGCGGCGATAACAACAGCTTGAATGAGCGATTTCATGATGAACTACCTCCAGTTCGGGTCTTTGTCGCGTTACGAACGGTGTTGTTCGTAACCAGTGAGTGCATTGTAGGTTTGCGACTTCGACGGAGTAACCACCGACTCAGGTAATCTTTGTTGCTGGATTTGAGACAAACCAGCGGCATCTTGTGATGGCAGGGCAGAGGCACGCGACAAACTGCTGCGTCCTCGCGTGCTGTTTTCAATCGCCGCCTTCCACGCTGCAAAAACAAAAATGCCGTTCAGTCAAAGACCGAACGGCATTCGTTCACGACACCCGCGTACCACGCGGGCTCAAACCTGAAACCGATCGCTCAAACCGCGGCCGGCCGCCACTTCAACAAGCGATGTTCGACGGCGGTCAACAGATAATCCGCGGCGAGTGCGACCACCGCCAGCACGATCATCGCCGCGAACACGCCGCTTGCGTTGAACGCGCCTTGCGCGGTGGAGATCAACAGGCCGATGCCCTGCTTGGAGCCGAGAAACTCGCCCACCACCGCGCCGACGAGAGCGAAGCCGAAGCTCACATGCAGGCTCGCAAGAATCCAGCTCAGTGCCGACGGAATCACCACCGACGTCGTCACCTGGCGGCGCGACGCACCGAGAATCTGCGCATTGGCGATCATGAACCGGTCCGCTTCACGCACGCCCTGGAACGCGTTGGCGAACACGACGAAGAACACCATCACCACGGCAAGCGCCACTTTCGACGCCATCCCGAGACCCAGCGCGATCACGAACACCGAGCCGAGCACCACGCGCGGAATCGAGTTGGCGATCTTGATGTAGAGGCTGAACACATCGGAGAGCAGCTTGTTGCGGCCAAGCACGATGCCGCAGAACACGCCCGCCACCGAGCCGATAAGGAAACCGAGTGCGGTCTCCTCGAGCGTCACCCATACCTGCGTCAGCAGCGGCCCTTGCGAGGTGCCGTTCACGAACCAGTCGACGATCTGATCGAAGATCGCGCTCGGCATCGAGAAGAAGAACGGGTCGATCCACTTCAGGCGCGCGGACAACTCCCAGCCGCCGAGCACCACCACGAGCACGACGATGCGCAGCGAAATCACCAGCGCATGGCGTTGCCGGATGCGTTTTTGCGCGACGCGTTCGACATGAGCGAGCGACGCGGCGTCGATGCCCGAAGGCATCATCTGTTCAGAGGTAGTCGTAGACATGTTTGCCGTTCCTTGATTAACCGATCTGCACTTCTTCGCGCAGGTCATGCCAGATGTCGCGCGAGATTTCGATAAAGCGTGGGTCGTAGCGGACCTCCGACGTGACGCGCGGACGCGGCAGATCGATTTCGTACACTTTCTTCAGCGTGGCGGGGCGCGCGGTCAGCACGAACACGCGGTCGGCAAGCGCAATCGCTTCCTCCAGATCGTGCGTGACGAACACCACCGAGCCGGCACCGGCCCACAGTTGCAGCAACTCGTCCTGCATCAGCGTGCGGGTTTGCATGTCGAGCGCCGAGAAGGGCTCGTCCATCAGCAGGATTTCCGGCCTGTTGATGAAGGTTTGCGCGAGCGCCACGCGCTTTCTCATGCCGCCGGAGAGTTGATGCGGGTAGTGCTTGCCGAACTTGTCGAGGCCCACGCGGCGCAGCCATTCATTGGCTTCGTCGTACGCGGCGGATTTCGAACGACCGCGATACAGCGGACCGGCCGCCACGTTGTCGAGCACCGAGCGCCACGGGAACACGGCGTCCGCCTGAAACACGAAGCCGATGCGCGGATCGATGCCGTCGACCGGCGCGCCCATCACGCGCACTTCGCCGGTGGTGGGCTTCAGCAAGCCGGTGATCATGCTGAGCGTGGTCGACTTGCCGCAACCCGTCGGGCCGACAATCGCGACGAACTCGCCGCGCGCCACCGACATGCTGAAGTCGCGCAACGCGATCGTCGCCTTGCCGTCGGGAGAAATGAAACGGCACGATACGTTGCGCATCTCGATAGCTGGCGTATCGCGTGACATGGATGGATTCATCGGCTGGGGCCTCGCTGTTCTCGTGATGTGTCTCGTGATGTCGAAAGGGCGTTACTTCGCCGCGGTTTTGACCGGCGCCGACACGTAGTCGTTGGTGTACGTCTTGGCGAGGTCGATATGCTTGCCCTTCACAGAAGGGTTGAATGCCGACAATACTTTCAGCACCGTGTCGGGGCCGTCGGCGGGCATCTTGCCGTCCTTCGTGAACATCGGCAGCGACGCCTTCAGAGCGCCGACATAGAGGTCCTTGTTGTTGCCGTAATAGTCCTTCGGCATCTTCGCGGCGATCTCCTCGGCGCTATGCGTCGCGATGAAGTTCAGCGTCTTCGCGAACGCATGCGAGAGTTTCGCGGCGTCGTCCTTGTGCGACTCGGCCCACGCGCGCTGCACGTAGAAGCTCGAAGCCGGATAGGTTCCGCCGAGCGCGGCGCGCGTGCCTTCCAGCGTGCGCATATCGACCAGCACCTTGGCGTCGCCGGTCTTCAGCAGTTGCGAGACGGTCGGCTCGGTCGTCATGCCCGCGTCGATGCGGCTTTGCTTGATGGCCGCGATAAAGCTGTTGTCCGCGCCCACCGGCAGCAACGTGTACTGCGAGCTCGGCACGCCGCCGCGCTGCGCGAGATATTGTGTGAGGAAGCTCGTCGACGAACCGAGGCCGGTCACGCCGAGCGTCTTGCCCTTGACGTCGGCCATGCTCTTGAGCGTGCCCGCGGCCTTGGTGGAGACCATCTCCACCTCGCCCGGCACCTGGCCGAAAATCACCAGCGCCTCCACTTCCTTGCCCTTGCTCTGCAGATCGATGGTGTGGTCGTAGAAACCCACCACGCCTTGCACCGCGCCCGCGAGCAGTTCGTTTTCCGCGTCGACGCCCGCCGGTTGCGAGAGGATTTCGACGTCGAGGCCTTCGTCCTTGAAGTAGCCGAGCTGCTCGGTGAGCTTGGCCGGCAGATAGATGATCTTGGTGGCGCCGCCGACCATGATCGTCAGCTTCTCGGCATGAGCGGCAGCCGAGGCGGCGGCAAGGGTGAACGCAACACCTGACACAGCGGCAATCTGGCGCAAGGTACGCATGAAGCAGTCTCCGTAGGTTTGTCGCCGCTGGGTGGAAAATGCGGCGCTTTCTGGGTGAATGGAGGCGAGTATAGAAATCGCAAACCTTCTGCCAGCTTTCGGGGACGTGGCTAAATCATGGGTGTTAACCCGAAAACCCGCCGAAAACCCGCCGAGACACCCGCCGAGACACCCGCCGAGAGACTTGCCGCGAATACTCGAAGGCCTGCCGCGAACCCCATGCGGTGCGCGCAAAGCCCTTGTTTTACGGCACAATCGACGATCTGACTTTCGCGTTCCCGCCATGAAGCTGCTGCTCATCGAAGACAATCCCACGCTCGCGCACTGGCTCGCCAGGATGCTGGAACAGGAGGCGTTCGCGCTCGACGCGGTGCAGGACGGCGACTCCGCCGACCGTCTATTGCGCACGAATCATTACGACGTGATTCTGCTCGACCTCAATCTGCCGCAACTGTCCGGCAAGAACGTGCTGCGCCGTCTGCGTCAGCGCGGCGACTCGACGCCGGTGCTGATCCTGACGGCGAGCGGCTCCATCGACGAAAAGGTGGAACTGCTCGGCGCCGGCGCGGACGACTACCTCGTCAAGCCGTTCGAAGTGCGCGAGCTGGTTGCGCGCATCAAGGTGGCGATCCGCCGCCAGTCACCCTCGAAGGCGAGCGAGGTGGTGTGCGGCGATCTCGCGTTCGACATCGACACGCGCCAGTTCACGCTGAAGGGCGCGCCGCTGAACGTCACGCCGCGCGAGCGTTCGGTGCTCGAAACGCTGATCCTGCGTCTGGGCAAAACGGTGACGAAGCCCGCGCTGGTCGACGCGATCTTCACGCTCGCGGACGAACCGAGCGAGGACGCGGTGGAAATCTACATCTCGCGGCTGCGCAAGAAACTCGACGGCAGTTCGGCGGCGATTGTCACGCTGCGCGGGCTCGGCTACCTGTTGCGCAAGAAAGAAGATGACCAATAGCTTGCGCGTGCGTTTGTTGTGGTGGCTGCTCGTGCCGCTCGCGCTATACGTGTTCGTCACCGGCAAGGCCGAATACGACAACGCGCGGCGCACCGCGGATCTGGTGCAGGATAACCAGTTGATTTCGTCGGCGCGCATGATCGCGGGCGAAGTGCAATGGGTGGACGGCTTTCTGCGTGTGGACGTGCCGCCCGCCGCGCTCGAAATATTCGCGTCGCCTTATCGCGACCAGGTGTTCTACAGCGTGAGCGTGGACGACGGCCGCCTGCTCGCGGGCACGCCCGACTTCCCGCCGCGCCCGGCGCAGCGCCCCGATACGCCCGATCATTACGACGCCGCTTTGCAAAGCAAGGCCGTGCGCGCGGTCGGCCTCGTTCGTCTGATGTACGACAATGGCGTGACGCGCCGCGTGCGCGTGACGGTCGGCAAGACCGTGCACTCGCGCGATGCGATGGCGCAGGAATTGTGGCAGCCGCAACTCGTGCGGCAGATCGAAATGATCGCGCTGGCGGTGGCGCTGGTTTGCATCGGCCTCACGTTCGAATTGCGGCCCTTGATGAAAGTCAAGGACGAGGTCGCCGACCGCGATCCGATGCAACTGGAGCCGATTCGCGTCGAGCGCCTGCATACGGAGTTGCGGCCGATCGTCGAGGCGATCAATCAGTGCATTGCGCGGCTCGGCGTGCAAGTCGCCGCGCAACGGCGCTTCATTGCCGACGCCGCCCACCAGTTGCGCACGCCGCTCACGCTGCTCGGCACGCAATTGCAGTTCGCGCGTCAGCAGGACGGCTTGAATCCCGCACTCGACGAAGCGCTGGCGGCCATGCATCGCAGCAATCGTTCGATGGTCGGGCTGACCAACAAGCTGCTGTTGCTGGCGCAGGCCGAAGCCGCCGACAACACGCAACTGGCCGTTGAAACGGTGGATCTCGTCGCGCTCGCCATGGAAGTGGTGGAGGACCTGGCGCTGCTCGCGCAGGCTCGGGACATCGACCTCGGTGCGGAATTGAGCGGCGTTGCGCCGGTGGCCGGGCATCGCGGCATGCTTCAGGCGCTGATCGCCAACCTGGCCGAGAACGCGATCCGCTATACGGGCAGCGGCGGCCATGTCACGGTTGCGGTGCATGCCGGCGCCGATACGGTCAGCGTGAGCGTGCTGGACGACGGCCCCGGCATTCCGGCCGAGTCGCGCGGCCGCGTGTTCGAACCGTTCTTCCGCGCGTCGACGGATACCGAAGGCACGGGGCTCGGTCTCGCGATCGTGCGCGAGATCGCGGACGCGCATCATGGCGAGATCACGCTCAAGCCGGGCGAAGGCGGCAAGGGCGTGCACGTGACGGTGTCGTTTCCGCGCGCCAAGGCGCAGCGGGCGGAGAAGGTTTAAAAGTTTGAATCGCCCATCGAGCGCTTCTCGCGGATGCGCGATAGGAAGGAGACACTCACACAATGCGCAACGCTTCACTGAGCTTTTCGCGCGCGTTCCATGCGGCAGTCGCGGCGTTTTTCACACTCTTTCTGCTGGCTCCGGCGGCGGCGTCCGCGCAGGACGATGCGCCCGGGAAAGTCGCGATCATGGTGGGTGGCATCACCAAGCTCATCTATCTTCCGGTGTTCCTGACGGAGCAGCTTGGCTACTTCAAGGCCGAAGGTCTCGACGTGGAGCTGCTGTCGCAAACGGCGGGCGTCGACGCGGAGAATGAATTGCTGGCGGGCGCGGTGCAAGGGGTGGTGGGTTTTTACGACCACACCATCGTTTTGCAGAGCAAGGGCAAGGAGGTAAAGAGCATCGTCGTGCTCGGCCAGGTGCCCGGCGAAGTGGAAATGGTGTCGGCGCGAGCCGCCGATTCGATTAAAAGCATGGCCGACGTCAGGGGCAAGACGCTCGGCGTGACCGGGCTCGGTTCGTCGACCAATTTTCTGACGCAGCATCTGGCGAGACTCGAGGGCGTGCCGAACTCGCAATACACGCTGCTGCCGGTGGGCGCGGACAACAGCTTTATCGCGGCGATCAGGCAAGGCCGCATCGACGCGGGCATGACGACCGAGCCCACGGTCTCGCAACTGCTCAAATCCGGCGATGCGAGGATTCTCGTGGACATGCGCAACGTCGAGGGCACGCGTGCCGCGCTCGGCGGCACGTATCCGGCTTCCAGCCTGTACGTGCAGAGCGCATGGCTCGATACGCACCCGCGGGAAGCGGCCAAACTCGCGCGTGCTTTCGTGAGGACGCTGCAATACCTGCATACGCACAGCGCCGAGGAAATCGCCGCGCGGATGCCGAAAAACTTCATCGGCAACGACAAGACGCTTTATGTCAGCGCATTGAAGGCGTCGTTGCCGATGTTCACGGTCGACGGCAGGATGCCGGCCGACGGTCCGCGCACCGTACTCAAGGTGCTGTCGGGTTTCAATCCCTCGGTGAAGGGACGCCATGTCGATCTGTCGAGAACGTTCACCAATCAGTTCGTCGACGAAGTGAAGCCCTAAGCTGGATGCGTGCGTATCGCGAGACCGCGGCAACGCCCGCCTTTTAATAACGCCCAACGCAAGATCAAAACGCGGCGCTGTAAATCGCCAATGCATCGTCCTCGGTAAGCGGCCTGGGATTGTTGACCAGCAGCCGCGTTTGCAACATGGCGTCGCTCGCCATCCGTTCGAGTCCGCTGCGTTCGATGCCGACATCGCGCAGCCGCGCCGGAATAGCCGTCGCGGCGATCATCTGTTCGAGCCGTTCGATCAGCGCCTGCGTCTTGCTGGCGGCGCTGCCGGTCACGCCCGGCATGATCACGTCCGCGAGTTCCGCATACAGATGCGCCGCCGCCTCGGCGTTGAACCGCAGCACGTGCGGCAGCACGAGCGCATTCGAAAGACCGTGCGGCACGTGGTAAATGCCGCCGATCGGATACGCGAGCGCATGCACAGCGGCCACCGGCGAATTGGCAAACGCCTGGCCCGCGAAGGTCGCGCCGAGCAGCATGGCTTCGCGCGCCTCGCGGTTCTGGCCGCTCTCGCACGCGGGCAGCAGATTGCGCGACAACAGTTCGAGCGCTTTCACCGCGAGCATGTCGGAGATCGGGTTCTTCAGATGCGCGGACGTGTACGCCTCGATCGCATGCACCATCGCGTCGATGCCGGTTGCGGCGGTCGCGGCCCTGGGCAAACCGAGCGTGAGTTCGGCGTCGAGAATCGCCAGATCGGCGATCAACTGCGGGGCGACCACGCCCATTTTCTTCGCCTCGCCAACCGTCACGATCGACACGGCCGTCACTTCCGAACCGGTGCCCGCGGTGGTCGGCATCTGCACGAGCGGCAGGCGGGAGACCACGATCTTGTTCACGCCGTACATGTCGGCGAGTGTTTGCTGTTCCTGCGGAGCCAGCACGGCGATCAGCTTCGCCACGTCCATCGACGAGCCGCCGCCCAAGCCCAGCACAATCTGCACACCCGCCGTTCGCGCGCGCGAAGTTGCTTCGAGCACGATGTGTTCGGGCGGATCGGCGATCACGTCGTCGATTACGGTGGCGTTCCAGCCGTGCGCGGCGAGGTCGGCGAGCGCGGGATTCAGCAGCCCGCTCTTGTGAAGGAAAGCGTCGGTGACGACGCACAGGCGCGTAAGCGAAGGAAATTGCGCGCGCAACAGAGCGCCGAGGCGGCGCGCGGCGCCGAACTCGACCAGCATGGCCGACACGGTCTGGAAGCGGAATGCGTTCGTCATTTAGCGTCTCCTTGCATCGCATGGCTCGCGGCGTTGCGCCGATCGGGCAGCGGAATGATGTTTTTTGCGGCGGTAAAGGCTCGCGGCCTCGCGGGAAAAATGCGGGAAGCGAGAGCCTGAGCGCAGGCGTTAGTTGTACCAGATTCGGATCGGCTGCTCGCGTGCCTTTGATGTTGCGCGGTTGGATTAAGCGGGCAAACGAGGCGGGCGAACGAAGCGGCCAACTACGGCGGTGAAGCGCCCAAACACAACGAACGCGGCCACATGAAGCCGACNGTCGAGCGCCAAAACCATGCGATTCAGCAGGACATTCGAGGTCTTTGTTGAGAACGGTTCGCATTTGGGCTAGATTGATGCCCTGTCCTTTGAGAACGCGGAGCGAATTCATGGCCGAAGTGCTGATTCGACGGGAGCCTTGGGCAACGACACCCACGCCGGTTCTCGATGCCGGAACCGCCTGTCCGCCCGCGTTTCAAGCCGTCTCGCGCGACGCAGCCGGCACGAGCGGTCCGCAAGCCGCATGCCTCGCTTGTTTCGGCGCGCCGCCGACCCCATCGCTCACGCAAAAGGATCCCCTATGACCACGCTTTCGATGCCGCAGATCACCCTTGCCGATCTCTCGATCGAGCCGGGACTGCCGACCGTCGTCTCGCCGCGCGCCGGCACGGAGATTTCTCTGCAAGCGGCTGCGCCGCTGCTGCATGCGATCGTCGACGACACGTTGGAGCACGCGGGCGGCGTGCTGTTCACCGGCTTTCGCGTGGACTCGATCGAGGCCTTTCAAAGCTTCGCGGGCTCGTTCGGGCATCCGCTGATCGGCTATGAATTCGCGTCGACGCCGCGCAGCCAGGTGGAGGGCGCGGTCTACACGTCGACCGAATATCCGACGCATCGCTCGATTCCGTTGCATAACGAGCAGTCGTACACGCGCGAATGGCCGCTGCGTATCTGGTTTCACTGCGCGCTCGCCGCGCGTGCGGGCGGCGCGACGCCGATTGCGGACAGCCGCGCGATCCACGGCGCGCTCGATCCGGCGCTCGTCGCGCGCTTTGCCAAACGTGAGCTGCTTTACGTGCGCAACTTCGGGCAAGGGCTCGATCTGCCGTGGGAGCAGGCTTTCGGCTCGGATGATCCGCGCGTGGTCGAGCGCATTTGCCGGACTCGCGGCATCGAATGCGAATGGCGCGACAGCGACGACCGCGAACTGCTGTTGCGCACGCGCGAACGCTGCCAGGCGGTGGCGCGTCATCCGCGCACGGGCGAGCTTGTCTGGTTCAACCAGGCAAATCTGTTCCACCTGTCATCGCTCGACGAGGACATGCAGGAGGCGCTGATCGATTCGGTCGGGCTCGAAAACGTGCCGCGCAATGTCTATTACGGCGACGGCGAGCCGCTGGAGGCCGAGGCGCTTGCCGAAATCCGCGGCGTGCTCGATCAGCAGCGGATCGTGTTTCCCTGGCGGACGGGCGACGTGCTGATGCTCGACAACATGCTGACCGCGCACGCGCGCGATCCGTTCGAAGGACCGCGCAAGGTCGTCGTGGCGATGGCGCAGAGTTACAGCGAAGGCCGGGACCGGGGATAAGCGGTCACGCGGACGGCCGCGCCAGCGGCTCGAAGCGCTCGTCGCGGGACTTCGCGGGACTTGCTCCGCTGGTCCCGGCGCGGCTCGGAACGCTCCCGGCGCGACCAATGGCCCAGGCGGCCAATATGCGAACAATTCGCAGCCGGGCATCGGTTTCACCGCCCAAGTCCTCTATAAGACATCTGAATTTCGGCATAGGGCATTCGTCTGAAAGCCTTATCTGGCGGGGCTTTGGCCTGTCTGGCATGTTTCCGGGATATGTTTGTTTAGCAGCGAGTCGAGGAAAACGCGCATATACTCTCGGTCGGGCCGTAAAAAGTAGTGCTGCGGGTTGCGCTGCGTTTTTGCTGCTTCGTCGCGAATTCGCTGGCTCAGCGCTACCCACGCTCTGTCCCTCACTTCACCAAGCAAAGCATTGAACATGTCCACACCGCCGAAGATCATCTACACCCTGACCGACGAAGCCCCCGCGCTGGCGACTTACTCGCTGCTGCCGATCGTCAAGGCGTTCACGCGCTCGTCCGACGTGATCGTTGAAACGCGCGATATCTCGCTTGCCGGCCGGATCATCGCTGCATTTCCGGACTACCTGACCGCGGAACAGAAGGGCTCCGACGATCTGGCGGAACTGGGCGGACTCACCACGCGTCCCGAAGCGAACATCATCAAGCTGCCGAACATCAGCGCGTCGGTGCCGCAACTGAAGGCGGCGATCACCGAACTGCGCGATCAGGGCTACAAGCTGCCGTCCTATCCTGACGAAGCGAAAACCGACGCGGAAAAAGACGTCAAGGCGCGCTACGACAAGATCAAGGGCAGCGCCGTCAACCCGGTGCTGCGCGAAGGCAATTCGGACCGCCGCGCGCCGTTGTCGGTGAAGAACTACGCGCGCAAGCATCCGCACAAGATGGGCGCATGGTCGGCTGATTCGAAGTCGCATGTCTCGCACATGAGCGGCGGCGATTTCTACGGCAGCGAAAAGTCCGCGCTCATCGCGGCAGCGGGCAGCGTGAAGATCGAACTGGCGGCCGCGGACGGCAGCAAGACGGTCCTGAAAGAAAAGACGGCGGTGCAGGCGGGCGAGATCATCGACGCTTCGGTGCTCTCCAGGAATGCGCTGCGCAGCTTCATCGAAGCGGAAATCGCCGATGCGAAGAGCAAGGGCGTGCTGTTCTCGGTGCACCTGAAAGCCACCATGATGAAGGTGTCGGATCCGATCATCTTCGGTCACGTGGTCTCGGTGTTCTANAAAGACGTGCTCACCAAGCATGCCGACGCGCTCGCGCAAGCCGGCTTCAACCCGAACAACGGTATCGGCGATCTGTACGCGCGCCTGAAAGACCTGCCGGCCGAAACGCGCGAAGCGATCGAGGCGGACATCAAGGCGCAGTACGAACAGCGCCCGCCGCTCGCCATGGTCAACTCTGACAAGGGCATCACCAGCCTGCACGTGCCGAGCGACGTGATCGTCGACGCCTCCATGCCGGCCATGATTCGCGAGTCGGGCAAGATGTGGGGCGCGGACGGCGCGCTGCACGACGCCAAGGCGGTGATTCCGGACCGTTGCTACGCCGGCGTCTACCAGGCTGTGATCGAAGACTGCAAGAAGAACGGCGCTTTTGACCCGGTCACGATGGGCACGGTGCCGAACGTCGGCCTGATGGCGCAAGCCGCCGAAGAATACGGTTCACACGACAAGACGTTCCAGATTCCGGCGAACGGCGTGGTCCGCGTGATCGACGCAGCCGGCACGGTGCTGCTCGAACAAGCGGTGGAAGCCGGCGACATCTGGCGCATGTGCCAGGTCAAGGACGCACCGGTCCAGGATTGGGTCAAGCTCGCGGTGAACCGCGCGCGCGCCACCAATACGCCGGCCGTGTTCTGGCTCGACTCCGCTCGCGCCCATGATGCGCAGATCATCAAGAAGGTCGAGCAGTACCTGAAGGACCACGACACCAGCGGTCTGGACATCCGCATCATGACGCCGGTCGAAGCCACGAAGTTCTCGCTGGAGCGTATCCGCGCCGGCAAAGACACGATCTCGGTGACCGGCAACGTGCTGCGCGACTACCTGACCGACCTGTTCCCGATCATGGAACTCGGCACCAGCGCGAAGATGCTGTCGATCGTCCCGCTCATGGCCGGTGGCGGCATGTTCGAAACGGGCGCGGGCGGTTCGGCGCCGAAGCACGTTCAGCAACTGGTCCAGGAAGGCTTCCTGCGTTGGGATTCGCTCGGCGAATTCCTGGCGTTGGCTGCGTCGCTCGAACATTTGAGCAACGCGTACCACAACCCGAAGGCGCAGATTCTGGCGAAAACGCTGGATCAGGCAACCGGCAAGTTCCTCGACAACGACAAGTCGCCGGCACGCAAGGTGGGCGGTCTCGACAATCGCGGCAGCCACTTCTACCTCGCGATGTACTGGGCTGAAGCGCTGGCCGCGCAAACCGAGGACGCCGCGCTGCAGGCGCAGTTCGCCGGCGTGGCGAAGGCCATGGCCGACAACGAAGCAAAGATTCTCGCGGAGTTGGCTGCGGCGCAAGGCAAGCCGGTGGATATCGGCGGTTACTACCGTCCGAATGTCGAGCTCACGAGCAAGGCCATGCGCCCGAGCGCCACGCTGAACAAGATCGTGGATGCGGTTGCCTAAACCGTGAAGTAACGCATTGAAGCAGGCAGTAGATATGACGATGGCGCCCTCGAGCGCCATCGTCGTTTCCGCCTTCAGGTGATGGCCAGTCGTGCCGGGCATCACACGTGGACGATTTCCCAGTCGCTGAGTTTTTCCGGAATTTCCAGCGTCGACGTATCCACCTCGGACAGATGCGGGCAGGTCAAGCCGCGTGCGACTTCATCGGCAGCCTGTTGCGGGCTGGAAAACTCTCCGAGCGTCTCGTTGCCGTAGGTTGCTTCCCAACCGCCGTGCCCCGGCAAAATGTAGAACGCTCCCTGGGTCGAGCCAAAGCGAAAGCCTTTCATTTTTAGTCTCCCAATTGCCAATTAAAAACCGCGAGGTCGGGGCGGCTTCCTGCGTTCGGCCGGAGACGGCGTGACTGCGCTTTTGTCTCGTCAACCCGGCTTGACCACCTGAACCGCCGACTCATGTAAAGGAGTCTACGTCAGTGGGCAGCGGCGCAAGCCGGTGTTCGACGGCTAATTCCACCTAAAAATATCGTTTAAAAATAAAGGTTTGCAGGCTTTGTTCCGCGATGTGCAACGTGGGGCGGCATTGCGAAATGGCCGGTTTGTGCCACGCACCACGATTTTTTACGAAGCAATGGCTCATGCCGCATCGTGAAATATCGACGTCTTGCGGGAAGCGTTGCAGCGCAAAAGCAAAGTCATGCGGCTTGCCCTCGCCGTCCGCGATCAGAAAAGGAGACGGCGCAGAAAGCCGAGCATCACTCGATTGAATTGAGCCGGCCTCTGTAGCGGCGCGAAATGACTCACGCCCGGCAACAGAACGAACTCCGCATCGGGAATGCTCTGCGCGAGATAGTCGGCGTGTTCCCGCTTGATGAACTCGTCGTGCTCGCTCAGCACGACCGCGACGGGCACCTCGATCCGAGCCAGATCGTGAGCGCCGTAGTTAGGTTCGGTCTTCATCATCTCGCTGACCGCGCCGACGAATGCGTCGAAGTCGCGAGGCGTCGCGGAGAGTTGCGCATAGTCCTTGGCGTGCCGGCTGAAGCAGCGATCGATCACCGGTGTCGGCACGAATTCCTTCGTGCCGCTCGGGTCCATGTTGCAGCCGAAGAAGAACACCCCCGCAACCCGCTCGGGAGCCGTGATGCCCAACACCATCGCGATGCAGGCGCCGTCGCTCCAGCCCGCCATGGCGGCGCGCGCGATTTGCAGCGCATCCATGACGGCGAGTACGTCGGATGCCATCAACTCGTACTTGTAAGGCCGCGCGTCGCGCGTGCTGCGGCCGTGGCCGCGGCTGTCGACGACCACCACGCGATGTCCCGCGCC
>JGI24739J22299_10000320_pt1 | contig 16445 bp, 9 predicted proteins | sample KBSCornC5_FD_22299 | JGI IMG/M metagenome (IMG submission 22299)
CGCACCCGGAAGCCGGAATTTCTCAATGCTTTTGATTATGCGTCTTTATATAATGAGGCACTTGCAAACGAGGGAAAGGCGCCGCTTTACAGTGCGGACGTACTACAGAAATATAAAGATCAGAGCGATCCTGATGCTTATCCCTCGGTGGATTGGAATGATATTCTAAAAAACAGCGCCATGGTGACCCAGCATGACCTATCGGCTACCGGCGGTTCTGATAAAACACGTTATGCCGCATCATTAAGTTACCTGAAACAGGATGGTATCGTTCCGAGCAATAACTTTCAGCGTTATAACTTCAGGTCAAACATCGACGCAGATGTCACCAAAACAACGGTACTTTCATTTGATATTTCCGGTAGAAGCGAAGCGACCAGGAACCTGCCGTCAACCAATCTTTTTCAACTGATCGCAGCCACCCCGTCAAACCGTTATCCGATTAAATTTTCCAACGGTGATTATCCGGCTGGCCCGTCTTACAGCACCGTCGCCGATAATGGATACCGAAAAGTAAGCAACAGCGCTTTGCGCGGAAGAGTGCAGCTGGTACAACAGATTCCCTTTGTTCCCGGGCTATCGATAAAAGGTATCGCTGCTTATGACCGTACAATAACGGAGAACAAAAGTTGGTTCTACCCGGTTGTTCCCTTCTTTACAAGGCTGCCTGACGGAACATTCAGGAAGGAACCGATGCCCAACAGCAGCCTGACCCAGGACAATTATGATGACCGCTCCGTAACACTCGAAACCCACCTGAACTATGAAAGGTCATTTGGGAAAAGCAGGGTGACCGCGCTCTTACTTTATACGCAAACGACCGAGGACTGGAACGACCTGAGCGGCTACCGCGAAAAATATACCATCAATATCGATGAACTTAATTTTGGCCCGGCTGCGAATAAAACGAACGGCGGGTATTCCGGCAGTTCGGGACGGCAGGGCGTTGTCGGCCGGGTGAACTTTTCCCACAATGATAAGTACACCCTGGAAACCAGTTTCCGTGCTGACGGTTCTGAGCAGTTCGCCAAAGGAAAGCGCTGGGGATTTTTTCCTTCTGTTTCCGCGGCATACATTATTTCACAGGAGTCATTCTTTAAAGGGCTGAAATTCCTGGATTACCTCAAATTACGCGGCTCCTACGGTATCCTGGGAAATGACCGGATCGGCGCCGCTCGTTTCCTCTACCTGCAATCCTACAACGTCAGCGGTAACGCCGTATTCGGTGATGGCAATGTGCAGCAAAGCATCGTGGAAGGAACACTGGCGAATCCGAATGTAACCTGGGAAACAGTGAAGAAAATGGACCTTGGTTTTGACGCGACTTTCTTTAATGGCAAACTGAGCACCACCTTTGATTATTTCTATGATCGCCGTAGTAATATTCTCGGATACCGAAGCGCCTCTGTGCCCGCCCTCGTAGGTATCGGCCTGCCTGTTGAGAATTTAGCCAAGGTAAACAACCACGGTATCGAACTCAGTATTGGCCATTCCGCGAATGTCAATAGTAAACTTCGCTATAGCATGAATGCCAACATTACTTTTGCGCGGAATAAAGTGGTTTTCATAGATGAAGCTGCCGGCGTAAATGCTAATTTGATGCGTACCGGCAGGCCGCTGGGGACAGAATTTGGCTTCGAGGCCATTGGGTTATTCCAGTCCCAGGCTGAAGTCGACGCTGCACCTAAACAGATCGGCAACACCGGTCCTGGGGATATCCGCTACAGGGATGTTAATAACGATGGGAAAATTGATGATAATGACCGCGTGCCGATCGGGCGGGCCAACACGCCAGAGATCATTTATGGTTATAACGGCACGGTTAACTATAAGAATTTCGAGCTGACTTTCCTGCTCCAAGGTGCAACTAACGTTAATCAGTGGTACCGCGGGGAAGGTGCATGGCCGTTCTTCGTGGGGGCGGGTGCGATGAAGTCAAATCTTGACAGGTGGACACCGTCCAATCCTGGTGCATCTGAACCGAGGGTATTAATCGATATCGATAATATGAACCATAACGACTACTCATCGTTTTGGCTCAAAGACGCATCTTATCTCAAACTGAAAAATGTGGAGCTTGCCTATAATTTCCCGAAATCTGTTTTGGGTGACAAGTTTATGCAGGGTCTTCGCATTTATGTAAACTGCAACAACGTCTATACCTGGACTAAAGTAAAAAATTATGACCCTGAAAATGGGAGCGATCGCGGATGGACCTATCCGCAACTTCGCATATTCAATGCCGGTGTGAACGTCAGATTTTAATAACCATTAAATAGAAAAGATGAAAAAGATATTTTATGCCGGGATACTTTTTGCAACGTTGTTGTTTCCCGCCTGTAAAAAGAATATACTCAACCAAGTGCCTAAAGATAGCCTTTCCGACGCCATTGTATGGTCGGACGCAAATGCAGCCACTCAGTTCGTAAACGCAATCTATGGAAATATGCCCTGCGCTTTCGACAGGAACTACCAGGGATGGGGCAGGGGCATTTATATCCTGGACGGCGTAACTGATGACGGTGATGTTTGTATGCCATGGACAACGGCAGAAGTGCTGCAATCCGGAAATTTTCTACCCTCTTCCGTGCCCTTCCCTGAAATGTGGACAGAATATTATGGTCTCGTTCGCAAAGCGAATGTGGCTCTTGCTAACCTGGATAAACTGACCGACGCGGCGACTGCGCAAAGACTAAAGGGCGAGTCCTATTTCCTCCGAGCATTTGCCTATCATGAGCTGTTACGCTGGTACGGTTTAAAATCCTCAGGCGGCGAGCCGACAGGTGTGCCGCTGATCGACAAACCCTTATCACCCACGGATAACCTGCAGATCCCCAGGGCGTCATATGATGCCGTAGTAGACTTTATGGTAAACGACCTGAATAAGGCCGCGGAACTTTTGCCGGCAAAAGGCCAGATTGAAGCCGCCAGGGCAACAAAAGGCGCTGCATTTGCGTTGCAAAGCCGAATATTGCTGTATGCTGAACGCTGGTCCCAGGCTGCAGAGGCTGCTCAAAAGGTAATGGGGACTGGTTATTCCCTCTACGCGGATTACCGCACATTATTCCTGAATAAAAATAACGATGAAGTCGTTTTTGCAAAGAAATTCCAGGACCCCGATAAAATTCACTGGGTAACCAATGCGGGCTGGGATGTGATCAATTCCCCAAGATCGTTCAAGGGAGCAAGTGATGCCGGCTGGGGCGGGAATGTGCCTACCCAGAATTTTGTGGATGCCTATGAGATGAAGGATGGGCTGACCAGGGACAAGTCACCGCTTTACGATCCTGGACACCCTTTTGATAACATCGACCCCCGGTTCTATGCTACCGTAGTTTACAATGGTTCAACGTTCCGCGGGCACGTGATGCAAATGTATCCCGGTGGCGACGACGTTACCGGCCAACCGGAAGATTCCAAAACAGGCTACCAGATCAGGAAATTCGCGGACGAACGTTATGCTGTTTATACCAAAAGCAGTGACCAGGATTGGCTATTCATCCGCTATGCGGAAGTACTCCTGAATTATGCGGAGGCTAAAAACGAAGCTTCAGGTCCCGAACAGTCGATTTATGATGCGGTCAATTCCATACGCAGAAGGGCAGGTATTCCAAACCTGCCAATGGGACTGACCAAGGATGAACTTCGCGCAAGGATAAGGAATGAGCGAAGGGTTGAGCTTGCTTTCGAAGAACATCGTTTCTTCGATATCCGCAGATGGCATATCGCTGAAAGCCTGCTGAATGGTCCGTTATACGGGTTGAAGATCCAAAAAACGGCCACCGGTTTCACCTATACAAGGTATGCCTTCGAAAACAGGCAGTTTCCTTCCAAACTGAACGTATTCCCGATACCGCAGTCCGAAGTGGATAAAAACCCCGCCGCAAAACAGATCGGCGGTTGGTAATCATGATGCGCAGGCGGGAAAAACTTCGCCTGCGCATTGTCCTCGAATTGCATCGACAAGCCTAACCCATGAATTAATATAATAAAATGAGAAAGATCCCGATTTTTAAATTTTTATTTATTGCCGTTTCTGCAATTTTTGCAGCAAACGCCAATGCGCAGGTAGATACCTCTGCCAGTCATTTTTACTTGTTTTCATACTTCCTTAAGCAGGACGCAGGTGTGAACCTTGCATTAAGCAGCAACGGGATAAACTGGACTCCCTTAAACAAGGGCAATGTGGTCGCTACGGCAGACGTTGGCGAAAAGCTGGTCCGGGACCCAAGTATCAATCTCGGGCCCGACGGCTTGTTCAGAATGGTCTGGACCACCGGCTGGAAAGGGAAAAACATAGGCTTCGCGCAATCGGCCGATCCGCTGCACTGGCCCGAAGAACACGCATTGGCGGTAGGGGAGGATATCGACAGTACCGGAAACTGCTGGGCCCCCGAGATATTTTATAATGCGGACAAAAAAAACTATATGATCTATTGGTCCTCCAATGTTGGCCCCTGGAAAAAAGGCGGTGAGGGCAGGATCTACTATGTGACGACCCGCGACTTTAAGAAATTCAGTAAAGCTCAAATCTTATTTCGTAACGGCTTTCCTGCAGGAGGCGCACCGGGAAACAACGGACCGATTGATGCCTTTATCTTAAAGGATGATGGACGATACCTGTTATTTTATAAAAAAGACGATAATTCCAAAGTGCCTACGATTTATTACCGCAGCGGCAAAACAGCGGAAGGCCCCTGGGAGCAGGAACACGGGCCGGTAACTCCGTCCACCGGCGATGAGGGGCCTTCTGTTATCAGGATCAATGGCCGTTACTGCATTTTTACGGACCCCTTCGAAAGTGATTTCGCTTATATGTTCAGCTCGTCAGATCTTAATTCCTGGGAGCGGACGGTAACTGACCTTAAAATGGCGCATGGTACCGTAATCGAAATACCTAAAAGTACAGCCATTGGTCTGCTGAAAAAATCAAACTGAAAAAGAGTATCAAAGCCGTCCGGCGTTGTCTCTTCCTGAAGGTTGCCATTTACAGACACGGCCAGCGGGGAAACACCCCCGCAATATAGGAAGTGGGATCGGTTACATTTTCGATGGGACCAGGGAAGAATTGTTTCAATTCATTGCCTTTGCTTGCTCGAATTTATTATTGTATTTTTAACACTTAATTAATGGCTGCCGTAGTAAAACCTGTTTCACGAACTTAAGTTCGACCAATACTATCATTGCCCGGCGCCGGGCAATAATTTAGATACTCAACCTAATTATTATGAACATCTTCAAAAAACCGTTTATTAAAATCTGTGCCCTGATCCTATTGCCGTCAGCGGTGATCGCCCAGCAAGTTCCCGTCGCACAGCAAAGCAGCGTTAAAGGCAAACCCAAACAGATCAGCAACGACCTTTTCGGCGTATTTTTCGAAGACCTCAGCTATGCTGCCGATGGAGGCTTGTATGCTGAGCTTGTTCAGAACAGGTCGTTCGAATACAATCCTGCTGATAAAAAGATCTGGACCCCGCTAAGTTATTGGGAGTATACTACGCAGGGGCACGGATATGGCAAAATTTCCGTTGAGAGCAGTTCTCCTATTGCTCCGACAAATCCGCATTACCTGGTACTTGATGTAGACTTTCCAGGTACCGAAGGAGTGGGAATCACCAACAGCGGGTTTGATGGCATCAGTCTCAAAAACGGCGAGAACTATGATTTCTCTGTTTACCTCAAACAACTTTCCGGAGCTCCGGCAAAAATTAAAGTGGAGCTCCGCGATCATAAAGGTGTTTCTTATGGACAACTTTCGCTGATGGTCAGCGGAAAAGGATGGAAGAAGTACACTGGTACTATAAAAGCCACTAACGACGCAGATTCTGCCCGATTGAGTGTTTTGACACTCTTAAAGGGAAAAATAGCAATAGACGAGGTTTCTTTGTTTCCAAGGAAAACATTCAGAAATGAAAAGAATGGCCTGAGGGCAGACCTGGCACAGGCCATTGCAGACATTAAACCGAAATTTGTTCGTTTTCCTGGCGGCTGCCTGGTTCACGGTGATGGGCTCGATAATATTTATCGTTGGAAAAAGACTATTGGCCCTGTGGAATTCCGTGAACAAGACAGGAATATTTGGAATTATCATCAGAGCTTTGGCCTCGGTTTTTTTGAATATTTTCGGTTTTGCGAGGATATCGGTGCTAAACCGCTTCCTGTCATTGCGGCCGGGGTGAGTTGTCAGAATTCCGGGGGAACACGTGGTACCGGTCAGCAGGCAGTTGCCGAAATAGATATGAAATCTTATACCCAGGATATCCTGGATCTTATAGAGTATGCCAACGGGCCAGTTACTTCTAAATATGGCGCCAAGCGCGCCGCAGCCGGCCATCCTAAGCCCTTTAACCTGCAATATGTGGGGATAGGAAACGAAGACAAGATTACCGGTAATTTCCGCAGTCGGTTTCAGCAGATTTATCAAGCTGTGCGTACTAAATATCCCGCCATTACCATTGTCGGAACTGTGGGCCCATTCCCTTCAGGCGAGGATTATGACCTCGGCTGGAGTTTTGCAGGGCAATTACATGTTCCTATTGTTGATGAGCATTATTATCAAAAACCGGAATGGTTCCTGAGCAATAATAACCGCTATGACAACTACCGTCGTACAAATTCAAAAGTATATATCGGCGAATATGCGTCACAAGGTAATGCGCTCATTAATGCTATATCAGAAGCCGCCTATATGACCAGCCTTGAAAGGAATGGTGATGTAGTGCAAATGGCCTCATATGCACCGCTTCTGGCCAACCTGTCCCATATTTCCTGGAACCCGGATCTGATCTATTTCAACAATAAAGCCATGTTTAAGACAGCAAATTACTACGTACAACAATTGTTCTCACAGAACCAGGGGGATCAGTATATTCCGGACGTTGTCAAATTCGACTTGCATGGTTCAGCCAAAGATTCGACGCTTGCCGCTTCTTGCGTAAAAGATAGCCCTACCGGCGATATTATTCTTAAGATAGTTAACGCAGGACAGAAAGAAGCCAATGCGGCCATTGATATAGCAGAATTGCATGTACGCGACAGCCATATTTCATTTGATCTGTTGAAAGGTTCTCCCGGCGATAAAAATTCGATCAGTAATCCGGAAAACGTAAAACCGGTAAAAAGCGAAATGGATATATCCGTTCTCAAGGACTACATAGTACCCGCGTATTCACTGACGGTCATCAGATTAAAAACGAAATAATGGCGATGAAAATGATGAAGCGTAATTTTAAAACCAGGTTTATGCTTGTTGCCTGCGGATATTTATCTTTTGCAGGAACGCAAATATTTGCGCAACAAAAAGGAGAGAAACAGGGAGATGTACTGCACACGGATACCTGGATTTCTGATAATGGAAACGGTACTTTTACCAATCCCTTATTTTATGATGAGTTTTCTGATCCGGATATGATCCGGGTAGGCAATGATTATTACCTCACTGGTACAACAATGCATACCATGCCCGGATTGCCGGTACTGCATTCGAAAGACTTGGTTAACTGGAGTCTGGTCAGCTATGCTGTGCCCCGGCTGAACCTTGCTGCACCTTTCAGGTTAGAGAAAGGGGAGAATGTTTATGGGCAGGGCATTTGGGCACCATGCTTCCGTTATCACAACGGAAAGTACTATATATTCAGTAACGTCAATCATTATACCACCCAGCTTTTCACAGCTGATAAACCGGTAGGACCCTGGAAGCAGACTGCCATGAAAAAGAGTTTTCATGACCTGTCAGTACTGTTTGATGACGATGGAAAGGTATATGTAGTTTGGGGATACGATGAAGTGCACCTGGCCGAACTGAATGTAACTTTGGACGATATTGTTGAAGGCTCGGAGCAGGTGATTGTACCGAAAGGCAGCGGAGCAGGAGAGGGCTCACATTTCTATAAGATCAACGGCAAATATTATATCACTAATACGAACTATGACCCGGTATGTTACCAGGTATGCCTCCGGGCAAATTCTCCACGTGGTCCGTATAAAGTGAATGTCATGAGTTCCCAAGAGAACCTCGCAATTGGCACCGGTTACCGGCTTGCGAATGAACGGGCTTCCGCGCCGTTTAAAGTTAAAAAACCTGTCGAAAACCTGGTAGGTGCCATACCAATGCACCAGGGCGGGATAGTGCAGGTTCAGTCCGGGGAATGGTGGGGATGGTCAATGATGGACCATAATTCGGTCGGCCGCCTGCTTTGCCTCTCACCCGTTACCTGGGAAAAGGAATGGCCGTACTTTGGCTTGCCCGGCAACTTAACAAGGAGCCCGCAAACCTGGGTAAAGCCAAATACCGGTGTTAGTGTGGAGCCACATGCGACCTTCAGGCGGAGTGATGATTTTTCTGCGGTGACCCTTCAGCCTTTATGGCAATGGAACCATGTCCCTGATGACACCCGCTGGTCTCTCCGTGAACGCAAAGGCTACCTTAGGCTCAAGTCAATGCCTGCTCCTGACTTTTGGAATGCGCGGAATACACTGACCCAACGGGCGATCGGGCCGGAGTCTGTCGTTACGACTGAAGTTGACCTGAAAAATCTGCGCTCCGGTGATTTGGCCGGACTGGCATTACTCAATATGCCTTATGCCTGGATTGCGGCCGCAAGGAACAAGGATGGCCTCGAAATTCAACAGTTCGACCTGCAGCGCAATAAGCTGGAAAAAGTGCCGCTCAAAAATACGCGTGTCTGGTTCCGGGCAGCCTGTAATTTCGAAACCGAAATTGCCAGATTCAGCTTTAGTCTGGATGGCGAAAATTACATCGCGCTTGGCGAGGAATATGTCATGATCTATAACGGCAGGACTTTTCAGGGCGAGCGCTATTGTCTTTTTAACTTCAATACCTCAGGTGTCAACGGTGGATTTGCGGATTTTAATTTCATAGACATCTATGAGCCACGGGCAAAAGGCCTGACCAGGCCGATTCCATATGAAAAGATCATCACGCTGAACAGTATCGCGGACTCTACCGTACTGGTAAACTGGAAAGGGTTTTTAAGGCCTGTTGCTGCCACGAGCCAGTTCGCTGGCGGTAATAAGGCACAATTCAGGGTGGCTGATAAAGGAAATGGAAGGATCGCCCTGCAGTCTGTCGCGGATGGCCGTTGGGTAACCGTCAAAGGGCTCGGTGGAATGGCGGAAGTACGGCTTGAAGAGCACGAGCAGGGAGAGGCCTCGCAGTTTCAATGGCAGGATATGCTTAAAGGCGACCTGATGCTGATGTCTCTATACACTCACCGTTATCTTTTTGCTGATCCCCATGCCGGCAGTTTAAGTTCTGCTGATGCTACTGGGGCGCGGCCTGACAGGAAGGATGGGTCATGCTTCAGGTGGCAGATCGTGGAATAGCATCGCAGGTGATTAATTTATTATCCGTCGATGAAGTACATGAGTGTCTGGGCGCCGGACATTGTTGGCATTTCTTTTCCATAAGCTTAGGAATTCAAAAAAACGCCCTTTTAGGGGGCGTTTTTTTGCCTGTCCTCGTTTTTAAACTCCCGGGCTATTTTATTGGGTTGAACAATTGCTGGTTGCTGGTGATCTCCATCTGCGGCCTGCCTTTATACTCAATGATTTTCCCGATCACCAGAACTTTTAACCCCGGCTTCTTGATCGAATCTCCAATTGCCTTGGCGTCACCACGGAAAACCAGGGTAAGCGGGCTATCAGGGTAGGTCTTACCCAAATTGACGAGCAGCATATTCCCGAATTCTTTAAAATCTGAAACCTCAGCCGTTACGTTGACATTTTCACCGATATGCTTAGCTGCTTCTTCCAACTTGATCGGAGAATAGGCCTCGGAACCACCCAGGCTTTTAACAACCGGAACGGCCTGTATATTATCCTTGCTGAAAATCAGTTCGGTTTCAAAAAGCTTGTTTAGCAAGCCCGCCAGGCGGATACCTGCCTTTTCGATACGCTCATCCACGATTCTGATATGGGCTTTATAATATTCCTCGCCAAGTTTAGATCCTGGTGTACTTACGTCATAAAGTTTCGTACTGATCTGGTAACTTTCCCACAGCCAATCCATGAGGCTGGCTGATTGCCACTGAACGATTTGCTCATTGCTGGCATGATCAAACTGTTTTGCGATTTCAGATGCATTTAAACCTTGCTTGTCTATCATCCTGCTGTCCCAGAGGGAATGCAGATTGGTTTCGGTAGCTTCAAACTGAAGCTGGATCTTATTGCCACCGAGATCTTCCTTTCTTGATACGTGCATAGGCTGGTGCAGGTCACCCACAAAATGAACGATGAATTTTAACGCCTTTTCCTTGTCATCCTTTGAAGCTTCGGGATTATTGATGATAGCCGTGTTTGCCAATATCGCTTTGTAAACATTATCCTGGGGTTGGTTTTTGACTTCATTTTCAAATGCTTCCCTGCTCAGGCCAAGCGGCGCATTAATGAAATGCTCGGGGAAGGTAATATTGTCCCTGATTTCATCGGCCCAGCTGGCAATGTCGCCGAGTGATTTATCGCCAAGCAGTTTTTGTACTGCACTTTTGGCCGACGGGCTAAGGTGATTTGTCGCGATGATGCCGACAGCCTGGTGACCGATATAGCCCCATGATGCCAGGAAAATGATGGATGTTAATAATAATAATCCGTGGAATAATTTCTTCATGGCGGCAAAGGTACCCTTATGCATATGAAGATAATGTTAATTCGCCTGTGCTATGTCGGTATAGTCATTTTAACAGATTTTATTTTCTTCGAGCCGGTCATGCGGAGAGCTATTTTTAAGCCCCAGTCATGTAAATATATAGAAGAGCCTGAAAGCAGAATCGCGCTGTCCAGTCTTTCAAAGAATTTAAAATATTCTGTTTTCTGATATTACCGCAACTGCATTATCTGAAGCAGCTATTTCAATTTTTTTCACCTCTTAACATGATAATCGCATAAAGTTATATTTGTTGGTTTTCGGTTGATTGTACAGTGCCTTGAGGTGTTTTATCGTTTGCCATTTTCAGGATGGAGGTTTTGAGGAAACTTTTTACTTGTTTTGAAATTTTTATCGCATCGCTGGTTTTTAATGAGATAGTTAACGATTGTTTACCATGTTTATCGTCAGTTTTTCTGGAAGAATCCAGGATAGCTAACAGCTTACTGTTGATATTGTAGACAAAAATCATTGGGATTGTTTCTCTCAGGTAAATGTCTGAGTGTTTGCTCACTGATTGTTTGATGCATGCATCTATTATTGCTTCAAATATCGTTTTATTGTTATTCGCTGCTTTAATTCTGAAAGTTTCTTTTACTATTTCATCCATTATTCTAACTGCTTCAGAGTTTACAGCGCTTGAATTGTCCGAGTGATTCTTGTTGGTAGAAATTCCGATTTTTTGAGGATTTTCCCAGCCGTCCCTGATCGCCTGCTTCACCCGGGAAATTGCGTTGGTGCCCGATTCCCTTTTACTATAAAGTTCGAATATCAAATTAGATTTCGCGGATACAATTGAATCTTCTTGGTATATTGAAATAAGGTCGACTAACGCGTCTATCGTAAACGTAAGGACAGAAAGTGATCTGATGCCATACCAATTCTGGAAATTATCTGACTTTGTAAAGTCTTCCACATTGGATTGATCCTCTCCATTTGAATCGACTTTTTCATAATCGTGTTTTTTATTATCCTTAATTTTGACCTGTTTAGGTTTTACCGAATCCATTCTGAAGACTGATGAACTTGAATTATCCGACCGGCCATCTATCGTGAATTCTTTTTCGAATTTGGACGAAACGGTGAACATCAATGCATCCATATCTTGTTCTAATTCCAAAACCGTCCATCCTTTTATTAAATCCTTCCATAAGCCGATAGCCAATGGTTCCTCCGGCTTTGGAAGCGTGCCGTCGGGCTTACGGGACCGTTTAGACATCCCCTTGGATGTTACTGATAGCACCGATGTTCCCGGGTCATCAGCTAATACGCTTGCATAACGTGCTGACCATCTCTGATTTATCTGAGGTCCATCACTAAGTAATGCGGTCAATAAGGTTGGTCCGATACCTCTGATTACTTCCCCAACAGGTTCTTGCCGGGCTAAATCCTCGCAAATTAAAGCTGTTAAACTAAGCCAGCCGTTAGGCGCCAAAATCGTTAGCCTCCTTTGAAGAATATTACAATACTCGATCCAATTTTTATCCGCCGATAGATAACCTTCCAGTCCGTATTGCTGAACCTGGGACCTGTCGAGTTGCCATCGGTGGTGTTTAGTTTGCGTAATGTCATACCACCTTCCAGCGAAGAAAACGGCAATTCTTGCTTCATTATCCATGGCAAGCAGTTTACTTTCTCCATCTTTCCCTTTTTGATTCAGAACACCCGCGATGACAATTGGAAGCTTGTTGCAATATTCCATATCGTTGTGATATTTCAGGTCTGTGTCACTGATATCGAAATAACGGCTGGCAAGGCTGTTCAACAGATAATTATACTGAGGTTCAGATAGCGACATTTCAGGAAAGATCAAAAGATCAATTTCATTGTTTGTCAACGTTTTTCGGAACACCTGGGTGACCAATTTATCGAGAAACTCCACATGTATTTCTTGCTGGATTTTTCCCTTGAAATATCCGTGGTGATGGAATTTGTCTTCGAGTGCTTCAAAATCCGTTTTATAGATTTCATATGGAAATGGAACCACCAAAATATTTAAATGCTGTTTATTATTATCCAGCAACGGGAAAGTTCTCCAAACAACATCAACCTCTGTTTGATGAAATGTCAAATGATGGGAAAGTGACCGTAAAACAATCCCGGATTGGGGAGTACGCATTTTAGGTACGACAGCCCCATGGAACTTCAATATTGTCGAAACTGATCCCGTTGTGGTTAAGAGTAAATTGGCAAATGTCCTGAAAACCGAATTATCATCATTGAGTTCCGGAACTCCACTGCCGATAATACCCAAGCCGGCGCAACCACTGTCAGCAATCGCCAAAATGGAAACCAACGCTTCGGCGAAATCCATCCGTTTATTCTTCATATTATCATAAGTCACGGATTGATCGTTCAATATCCTTAGTTTGTTTAAGTCGATTTTTTCATCATTCCATTCGGTTTTCAACTGCGCATAACAGACATTTAATGATTGAAAATTTATTTCCTCAAATGGCGGAACCGAACCGCCTTCTAAAATGCTGCTCGTATATTTTATCCATTCCTCTCCGTCTTTTTTCACGTTTGACACCCAGGATATATTTTCCCAATGCGCATTTTCAACAAGACATATTCGATAAGCACCTGTCCTTTGAAGTATTATGGATATTAAGGCGAAGAGATTTGGTGGCCATTGAAACCAATCGTTAATTTCCCACTTTGGCTCGATGCTTTTTGCGACTTGTTTTAGCGTTATCACGACTACGGAAAGGATTAGGGTTAGAAATAATATTTGATATGGTAAATACTTGATGTTACCAAAATACACTTTAGTAAATCGGTATGCAATAAATATTTTTTTATGTTCAGATAAGGATATTGATAAATATTTTAAGGTGGAAAAACATCGGATAATATTATATCCCATAACATGAGCTTAATAATGAAAAAGCTAAATGGTTGATTTTTTTAAGGAGAGCTTATGCCGCATGAATCTATTTCACAGGCATCTTCGCGTCATGTTAAATACCAATGTATCGTTTTATGAAAGGTCTGGACCCGGAAACAAAATCAACACGTAGAAAATGTCAAACCCGTTACGGTAAAAAAATAGCAAAGCTGAATCGAAATAAATCAGATGATTAAACATTGAGCTTTGCAGGTACAAATTTCATGGCCCTTAAATGGTGGTAGTAGAAATTGTCCGATTTTCCAGGTTGGCCGATCTATTATTTCAAAATAGCTTCCCACTTGTTCTAACCAATATGCATGATCCTGACCGTATTGCGCAGCGATTAAAATGCTTACCGCGCAAACTGCGGTAATCGCATTAAGCAAACTGGCTTTCTTGTACTCCGTTTCACCATTGTGCTTCAAAGCATTATAACTGTCGTACCAGTGTAGAGAGGCTGTCGGTGCGGAAAAATCCCATTTTTTGAAAGGTGATATTATTGGCAGCTCAGGATAATATCTTAATTTGACATCGTATTTAGCCAAATTCATTTCGTACCTCAGCTTGATGTAATCAGTTGTCGAGTATCTGATCTTGGGGGTTGCTTCGTGATTACTTAGGATGCCTTTTAATTGCGTTTCAGTTTCGATACTGCTTAGAATAAGCAAGTTTCGGATATTTGCGCCGAAAGCATTAAGGTTATCGACAGATGGGTGTACCGTCTTTAGAATATTACTCAACATTTCTTTTAATACACTCAGCTGGCTGATTGCCGACATAAATATCTTTTCGTCAAAAGGGTAGAAGTTTGGATGACGAAATACCGCTTTTTCTAATTTCTGTAATTCCCGTCGCGCTCCGAAATCGATAGCCAGAGTTTCTTCAATTTCTGGTCGTTTTATACGCGGATAGAAAACACCGGGATTTGGGTTAATTAAAAAAAATTTGATTCAATCTTCAGCATTTTATGTTCGCTGTAGATTGCACCATACTCAAATAGTGCGTCGAATGGTGAATCACCGTCTTTTACTTTACAATAATCTATGCCTTTTTCAAGATACTTGTAGGTAAAGTTATTCTTGATTTCAGTTTTTATTCCTATACTAAAAAGCTCTTTATCAGAATAACCAAAAAGTTTTCCATGCACTCGTTCTCCAGATAATTGTGCGTCTTTGTCAGTTAAAAGAAAAATTTTCATTGTTCCTTAAGTAAAATAGTGATTTATAGACCCTATCCCAGTTTAAACTTTATGGAAGTAGGCAGTGATGATCACTTGATACTCCATTTCTTTTTTAATACTTAAACCAGGGCCATTTACAGGTAAAGTAGCAATATTAATCAGATAATGTGCAGCCTCTGAATATCCATTTTCTTAATCGTCTTCTTATCAATTTTAATAAGTCAACAATTGGCGATTAGGATCAGGCAAGTGGTAATTAAAAACAGTAGTTGAATCTATATTTATTGCTGAATCTTCATGATATTGACCCATTTGGGTATTTAATTATCAGTATCATTATCCGGCTCAGGCGTTTCTTATAGCCGTTGCCTCCGGCCCGTGCTTTTCATTGCAATCTTTTTGCAAAAGGATTTCCATTACAATCCCTAACGGGGCTATCTCCGGGAAGCCGCTTCGACGTCCCGCTCCGCTTCGCACCGTATTCCATCCGGTCCTGCGCTACGCCGTACTTGCTCAGCCGCTTTCCGGTCGCGCGCGAAGAGCCTGCAATAGTTTATGGGTTTTCCCAGGCACTTCGCTTTTCCCAATTGGGTGTTGTTTAAAGGATCGTTGGATTGAAGGTTTTAATCCTGACCAGGCCCTTCGGGTGCTGCGGCCGGTACCAAAACCGGCAGGCAGTCATGATTAACCCCTTCCTTACCATTCTTTTGGTTTGATTTTATTTTCTATCGCGTATTAATTCCTCTCCCACCGCCCTTTAAATGGCATTTTTTGTTTAATGAGCTTCATTTAGCCTTTGCTGAGGCAAATCTACACCTCTTCGGCGGTCAAGGCCAGGCTCCGTGCCGCTAAAAAAATCTCCACACCTCCGCTGCGCTCCGGGTAGTATTTTTTTGCGGCAGCCTTGGCCCGCCCGCCCCGCGCGCAAGTGTATTGCCTCTATCAAAGGCCAAATGAGGTTCTGCCGAATGGGCTGAAAACAGGAAACACCAAACAGAAAAATCGATGGACGAAACACCGGAAAAGACCGCCTCAACGGCGGCGAAACAGGAGGGAGTAGTGGCGCCTTGCAGCATAGCCCCGCCGCGACCAGGTAAATTTATCTCGCTGCAAATGGCAAGGGTCATAGCCATGGACTGGCATGGCGGACAATGGAGCGCATTATATGCGCTTGGTTCAAGCGGTTCATTGGCCAAAGCGCAGGTGGCGAAATGCCTGGCCGAAGTTACCGCCTGCCTGAAGACCGAAGGGATATCACACTGGCAGGCGCAGCGATTGCGATTGCTACAGGCATTTATCTCGATAAGCTACTGCGGAAATGATCCCTGAAATGTAGCCTTAGCAACTGCAAAAACAGAAATATTCACTTAAAATCAATCGTATGCTATTTACAGGATGTATAACCGCCGATGCGGCGGTCAGGGAAATAACAGGGGCAAGGAGGGTGACCGGCTTTACTGTTGCCATCAATGACAGGTTCAAAGATAAAGAGGGGGCAAGAAAGACAGTCACCACCTTTGTCGAGTGTTCCTATTGGGTTAACCACGGGCTTGCACCCTATCTGACCAAAGGTTCGGTCGTTGAAATTTTCGGAAGGGTAGAGGCAAAGGCATGGCTAAACGGGGAGAACAAACCACAGCCCTATCTCGCCTGCAGTGTCAGGGATGTCAGGCTTTGTGGCTCTTCCGGTGAAAAAAGCAGCAGTGCTG
>JGI24739J22299_10000321_pt1 | contig 16425 bp, 13 predicted proteins | sample KBSCornC5_FD_22299 | JGI IMG/M metagenome (IMG submission 22299)
TCNTGACGCCTGCCGAATTTGCTTCATCGGCCGGGGTTAACCCCGGCCGATGAAGTGCCGGATCTCTCATTCTGGCCGGTGGCAGAACCGGGACAGAGTCAATCGTTGGGTCGGACTCTAGCGCCAACTGGAGGAAAAATCGGGGGTCACGTCAGGGGTGGCCCGGAACATATCGACTGGTCATGACTGTCAGGTAGCCAATCCGCTGATCGGGTGGAAGGGAGCTTCTGTGAAGCTTTCTGCGCCCGGAGATCGGCGGCTCCAATCTCGATCATCTTCTATCAGTCGGGCAGCAGCCGGCGCCGTCCGCGTCCATCGGGCACGTCAACGGCTGCCCCGCCGGCCAAGCACCGGATTCAGTTCACGGGCAAGCTGTTCCTCCAGAACGACGAGCATTTCGTCGGGTGTGTCATCTCCATATTCGTGGATATCGAGCAGAACAGAACCGGGCAGCCTGGTTGCCCACCATGAAAGGTGCAGCGCATATGTCCGGGCGTTCCCCGCTCCGAGATGCTGCCTGATCCGAGTTGCGGTTTTTCTTGAGGTGCCGACATAGAGGCACCGGCTATCCCGACCGGCCGTGACATGGTTGACGCGAGGATAGGCCCTGTTTCCAGGGTTCACCTCCCTTGCATGTCCGATCATTTCCCGCACCTTTTCGGGCGTGCATTCATCCGAAAGACGAAACGTGTAGAGTGACCGACATTTCTTCCCGAGAGCCAGCGAGATCTGATCGGTTGCTTGGTCCAAGCGGCTTCCTGACAGATCCGAGAACGGAATGATCCAACTCGTTCGCGAGGGTTTGCCAGCGCGCTCCACCAGCAGAGCTGTAGCCCGAAGCTGGTCGGCAGCCTTAGCGTTGAGAAGTTCAAAATCGAAATCCATATCAGGCATTGTTTGGCTCATGTTCAATTTTTCTGCTTGGGTTGTTGCAGGATTTTTTACGCGCGTACGGTAACGCGATCATTCATTTCAATATTCTCGTTAGAGGTACTTGTCATCGCGCAGTTCAGCATTAACGATGCGACAGTTTCGGACGCAGGGGGCACATGACCGAACGAATGGGGAAACTGGACCGGCTTCTCATGCTGGTTCATGCGCTGGCAGACAGCAGTGATGGTCTCACGCTTGACGAGATGGGGGAGCTGCTGGGCGTCAACCGGCGCACGGCCGAGCGCATGCGGGACATCATAGCGCAGCATTTCGATCTCGAAGAATTCATGGACGATCGCCGCAAGCGCTTCCGGATCAGGGATAGCCTCCGGCGCGTCTTCACGCGTCCGACTGCTGCCGAGGTTGCGGCACTCCAGGCTGAGGTTGATGGCCGCAGGAACGCAGGCCAGGAGGTGCGGGCCCGAGAGCTTTCCGGCCTGCTCGCCAAAGTGAAGGGCGCGTTTGACGACCGGGAAAAGCGACGGATCGAGCCGGACCTGGATGCACTCACGCGGCTTCAGCGAACCATGGTGGGCGCAGGGCCGGTCGCTTCGGTCGCCCCCGAAACCGTAAGTGCAGTTCAGCACGCAATCCTGGCGGGATATTGCGTTGAGTTCGACTATGCCAGCGACGAACGTCCGGAAGCACGCTGGCGCCGTGTAATTCCCTATGGGCTCGTACATGGCCCGCTCACATATCTGGTAGGAAAGATGCCCGACCGGACAGACCAGCCGGTCTACTATCGCCTCGATCGCATGATGAATGTGCGGCTCAGCGACACGCTGGGATGCGCTCCGGCCGAGTGGAGCCTCGATGAATGGCTTGGTGAGAGCTTCGGTGTCTGGCGCGACGAAAAACAGGATGTTGTGCTCCGCATCCTGCCCCACGCGACGGCGCGGGCCCGCCAGTGGCGCTTTCATCGCACTCAGGAGATCGAGGATCTTGGCGAGGGAGGGCTGAGGATCAGTTTCAGCTCGGGCGGCCTGCGGGAACTTGCCGAACATCTTTTCACGTGGGCCGGCGACCTGGTGATCGAATCGCCTCAGCCGCTGATCGCGATGATGCGAGAGCGTCTTGCTGCAGCCGAAGGAATGATGGGTGAGTTCTCCCCGGATCAGCGTGCGACCTGTTCTGTCGTGGCATCGGCTCACTGAAGACGCATGATGATTCTCTCCGAAGCCGCTTGCCCGGAATCCCCAGCGGGTCAGAACCGCAGGCATTTGCCTGGTAGTGCGAAGCGCAACAGTTCGAGCGTTCAGGCATGTTCCAGCCAGCGCATGTCCATTCACGCCACCACTGGAGAGCCGACGTGAGCCGCAGCGTCATTTACACCGTCGATGGCGACGGCATGCTGACTGCAATGCGCCCCTCCGCGCCGCGCAACGAGGACTACATGCAGACGCTGGTTGCACGCTATCCCGAACTCATTGCCGATCAGGATGGCACGCTTCTTCTGATCCGCCGCGAGCAGCCCATTGCGGACAAGGAGGAAGGCAGCGGCCGCTGGTCTCTGGACCATCTGTTCGTTACCCGCAGCGGCATACCCGTGCTGGTGGAACTGAAGCGGGCTGTGGACACGCGGCTGCGCAGGGAGGTGGTCGGACAGATGCTCGACTATGCTGCCAATAGCACCGCCTATTGGCAGGGAGGACGCATAGCCGAGAGTTTTGCGGCGACGATGGCGGAAGCGGGCCTCGACCCTGATGCCGAGCTTGCTGCATTTCTCGAGGGGAGTGCGGATCCGCAGCAGTTCTGGGAACAGGTCGACGCGAACTTTGCTGCCGGTCGTATCAAGATGGTGTTTGTCGCCGACACGATCCCTCGGGAGCTCGCCCGTATCGTCGAATTTCTGAACGAGCAGATGAAGGCGGACGTCAGAGCCGTCGAGCTTTCCTGGTTCGAGAGCGAAGGAGGCGTCACGGCGCTTACCCCTCGCATCATCGGTGAAACCGTGCGCGCGCAGAATGAGAAGGCGGCGCGAACCTCCCTGCCTGTCATTGGCCGGGACGAGTGGATTTGCCAGAAGCTGGCGCCATGCGGCGATGAGGTCGTCAAGGCAGCCGAGATATTCATCTCACTTGTCGAGGAAGCTGGCGGGAGAGCTTTGGTGACATCGTCCCAGGGCTCGATCATTACCGAGTTCGACTCCCCGGGCGGCGTGCTGTACCCACTACGCCTGAGCCCCGAGCGCAAGGGATCAATTCAGCTTTGCCTGGCCTATCTCGTCAATCGGCCGGGTTTCACCTCCGCTGAATCGAGGCAGCGGGCCTACGACGATCTGGTCAGCATCGTCGGTCCGCTCAGTACGAAGACGCTGAACGGCTATCCTGGCTTTGATGCTCGCAGGCTCAACGATCCGGCGATCCGGACTCAGCTGGCAGCATATCTCGGCTGGATCCTGAAAGCGGCGGAGCAGTCAAAATGATGGCCGGATCGCGTCGTGCGGGACTGTCCAAGTCGAAGATTACCATGTTCGAGCAGTGCCCAAGGCGGCTTTGGCTATCCGTTCACCAGCCCGGGGCGGCGGTGTTGGATGACGGAGCTGAAGCGCGCTTTGCGGCAGGGCATGAGGTCGGCTCTGTCGCCTGTGCGCTCCTCCCTGAAGGTGTGATGGTCGAAGCGGAGCCTGATCTTTCCGCAGCACTGGAGACCACCAAAGCGCTCCTCGAGAGCGGGCGCGATCGACCAATTTTTGAGGCAACGCTCGAACATGATGGCGTACTGGTACGCATAGACGTCCTCGAGCCGGACGGTTCGGGCGGGTGGCGCATGGCAGAGGTGAAGAGCTCGACCAAGGCCAAACCCTACCATGTCGGGGACCTTGCCACTCAGCTCTGGGTCGCCGACAACGCGGGCCTCGCCGTCAGCAGTGCGGCTATTCGCCATCTCGACACCAGCTTCACGCTGAAGCGCGAGGGCGAGTTCACTGGTCTGTTTGCCGACACCGAATTGATGGAAGAAGCGGCGCCCATCATTGCCCGCCGCGCAGAAACGGTCGCCGCTGCCCGCTCCACCCTGTCGGGACCCGACCCGGCAACAGCGCCCGGAGCACATTGCGACACCCCGTTTCCGTGCGAGTTTGCCATGCATTGTAACAGTGCACTACCGAACGGACCAGAATGGCCGGTCACCATCCTGCCCAATGGTGGCGGGAAACGCTGGCTGGAGATGGGCATCGAAAGTCTGGCCGATGTCGACGCGTCAGAACTTAAAAGCGAGGTTCACCGGCGTGTCCATCGTGCGACGATGACCGGAGAACCCTGGCATGATGTCGAGGGCGCCAGGGCTGCAATGGCTGCATGGCCGTTCCCCCGGACCTGGCTCGATTTCGAGACCATCGCTTTCGCTGTTCCGCGCTGGGTCGGTACCCGGCCTTATCAGCAGGTCCCGTTCCAGTTTTCAGCGCATGTCGAGCAAGAAGGAGGGGAAATCGATCACCACGAGTTCCTGAGTCTCGACGGCCGGGATCCGCGGCGTGCATGCGCGGAGGAGCTTATGGCGAAGCTGCCCGCGGCAGGAGCGATCATAGCCTACAATGCTCCTTTCGAACGGCAGTGCATTTGGGGTCTCGCGGTGCAGTTCCCGGATATGGCGAATGCCCTCGAAGCGATGGCGGATCGCATCGTGGATCTCCTGCCTGTCACGCGTGCCTGCTGGTATCACCGCGATCAGCGCGGAAGCTGGTCGATCAAGGCAGTGCTTCCGACCATAGACGCCAGCCTGGACTATTCGGAACTGGACGTGAAGGACGGCGCGCACGCTCAGGACGCCTACCTTGAGGCCATCCGTGCTGAAACGGATGACAACCGGCGGGCGCATATTGATGCTGGGCTCCGTGCCTATTGTGGACGCGATACCGAGGCAATGATCGTTTTGGCACGCCATTTGGCAAGTGAAACAGCTTCAACACAATCCAGATTAACAGTCCGGCCTTGTTAAGAAGCAGCGGTCTGGTCTGATATTACTGTTCATTAAGCTTTTGATCCACAAAGAGGACTGATTTTCCGCCGGGGGGCATGTGTTGAGTCATATCGCTTGTAGAGCGCAGATCGGGTGCTGCATTCTTGCGCTGCCATTGCCTGCATCTCCAGCCCCCATGATTCCTGTGACCGAATCTGTCGTTTGCGTGAGCACAACAGGGTGCACGTCGAGCGTCATGCGCGGCATGAATGTGTCCATAAGGTCGGAGCTCAACGATGAGTAACGTGATGGGGTTCGAGGAAGTGGGACATCGCATGGTAACGGCGGATGCGACGCCGCATGCTGCATCTCTGATCCAGAGCCTCAGGGATATCGGATATTCATGCGAAACGGCCCTGGCTGACATTCTCGACAATTCCGTAACGGCAGGCGCCCGCCGAATCGAGATTCTGTCGGATCTGGCGTCTGCAGATCCCGCCGTAGGTCTTCTGGACGATGGCAGGGGCATGACGGCCGACGAACTGATCGAGGCCATGAGACCGGGTTCGCGCAACCCGCTCGATAGCCGGGCTGCTGACGATCTTGGGCGGTTTGGGCTTGGGCTGAAGAGTGCGAGTTTCTCGCAGTGCAAGCGCCTCACGGTTCTGACGAGAAAGGCCGGCGTCGTTGCAGGCGCGACATGGGATCTGGACCGGGTGGCCAGGACAGACCGATGGGAAATCCAGCTTCATCAGGATTTCGGCGAGATCCCCTGGGCTGACCGACTGGATCGGGATGGAACGCTGGTGATCTGGCGTGCGCTCGACAGGCTTGGCGGTGGCATCGAGGGCAACGACGCTGCCCGCGCCCAACATATCAATCGCGCATTGGCACAGGCCGAGCGGCATCTCAGGCTGGTCTTCCACCGTTTCATGTCGGACGACAGGCCTCCTCTCGAACTGTTCCTGAACGGCCGGCGTCTGGAACCCATCGACCCGTTCGGCACGAGATTTGCTGGCCACCAGGCTGATCGGGTGGATCGGCTCGACATGGCGCACGGCTCGGTAGAGTTCCAGTGTTTCACACTGCCCCATCACAAGTCGATATCGAAGGCCGAATGGGATGATCTGGGAGGTCCGGAGGGACATCTGCGCTCCCAGGGCTTCTATGTCTATCGAGGGCGACGCCTGATTATCGCCGGCAGCTGGCTTGGACTTGCGCGCCAGACCGAGCTCACCAAGCTGTGTCGCATCCGTGTTGATATCCCGAACACGATGGACGCTGACTGGAAGATCGACGTCAAGAAGGCGTCAGCCCAGCTTCCCCCAAAAGTCCGGGAACGGATGAGGCTTCTTGTTGAGCGCCTGTCCCTCACCTCGAAGCGGACCTACCAGCGGCGAGGCCAGAAGCTGGTCGATCGTGAGTATATGCCGCTGTGGCATCGTATCCAGCGTGATGGAGCCATTATATACAGGCCCGATCCGGCGCATGCTGTGCTTGCCGATTTTTCGGCGCGGCTGCCCGCGGAACTGCAGAACGAATTCGCCAATATAGTAGGCGTGCTCGGCTCGTCGGTGCCGATCGCGTCGCTGCACGCAGACTTCGCCGGCAGCCCCGAGGAGGTCCAGGCCGACGAGGCCGATGAGGCAGTCCTGCACCAGCTCGCGAGCGCGATGGTCCGTGTTCTGCTGGAACAGGGTGTCGAGCCCGACGACATACTCGACACCCTTCATCCCGTTGAGCTTTTCAAGTCAAACTGGCCTGCGGCAAGCGCAGTGATCCGCCAGATCATCACTGAGGAAAACACGCATGAGTGAGACACTGGAACTTCTGGAAGAAACCGTCTCTCCCATGGTTCTTCGCGAGAAGGACCGCACGGCCGAGAGCATCCGCAGGCTGATCGACCAGATGCGTTCCCTTCCGCTGTTCACCGACATCTCAGAGGATCAGGCAGAACGCCTTGCGCGCCTCCTGGAGGAACGTAACGGTATCAATATGGGCATCGGCGCTATCGTCGATGCACCCGAATTCGTGCCTTGGCTGAGTGACGCGCGCGCGTCGATCAATCCCCATTACTGGAGCCGATACAAGAAGCTTCTGCTCTCCAAGCGACTGCCTGCGGAAGTGATTACCTCCACTGATACGATCACCGACCGCATCCTGGATCGCATGGGCAATCCGAATGAGCGCGGCCCCTGGGACAGGAAGGGGATGGTTGTTGGCCACGTCCAGAGCGGCAAGACCCAGAACTATACCGGGCTTGTCTGCAAGGCCGCAGATGCCGGCTATCGCCTGATCGTGGTGATCGCCGGAATTCACAACAACCTGCGAAATCAGACGCAGGCCCGCATTGACGAGGGCTTTGTAGGGCGGGACACGGGTCGGCTCGAAAAGAAAGAGACCAAAGACAAGCCGCGGGTCATCGGTGTCGGGAAGTTTGACGATCGCGACGCGCCAGTCAGTCTCACGACGACGCTGCGGGACTTCAACAAGTCGACAGCGACCACGAACACGAGCCAGATCTCCTCGTACCGGGTGCCGGTTGTACTCGTGATCAAGAAGAACTCCCGCACCCTTGCCAATCTGGTGGACTGGCTGAAAGAGCACAGTACAACGCATAGAACGGACATGGTCGATCAGCCCATGCTTCTGATCGATGATGAGGCTGACAATGCCTCTATCGATATCAAATATGGCAAAGGTGAAGTGTCACGGATCAACGGCCAGATCCGGGAGCTGCTCGCGCTGTTCAACCGTAGCTGTTATGTGGGCTATACGGCCACTCCGTTCGCCAACATCTTCATCGATCCAGAAACCGATGATGAACTCTACAGGCAGGATCTGTTCCCGAGGCACTTCATCTTCGGTCTCGACGCGCCCACCAATTATTTCGGGGCGCGAAAGGTGTTCATTGATGGCGTTCCTGACGAGGACGATCAGCGGCCCTCCTATCTTCGCTACATTTCCGATAATGGAGATGTGCTTCCCGTGAAGCACAAGATCGATCATGATCTGACCGCGCTGCCTCGCAGCATGCTCGACGCGTTGCGCTGCTTCCTTGTCGCGAGAGTCATTCGGAACCTTCGCGGACAGTCTGCCCAACACGCTTCGATGCTCGTGAACGCCTCCCGCTTCACTGGCGTTCAGGGACTGATCCGAAACAGGCTGCATCAGCATGTCAAGGAGATTGAGGATGCAGTTCGCGTCGATGGCGGACGTGTGGATGCGGCAGAACGCAACGACGAGATCAGGGAGATCCGCCGTTGCTGGGAAAACGAGTTTGCTGGCGCCGGGGTGGGGTGGGACGAGATCCGCAAAGGTCTGCTTCCCGTTGTAGCGTCGACGCAGGTCGTCGCGGTGAATGCGGCATCCTCCGCCAGCCTCGATTATGAAAGCGGCAGCACCGGACTTACGGTGGTGGCGGTAGGGGGCTTCTCGCTCTCCCGCGGGCTGACCCTCGAAGGACTTACGGCTTCCTACTTCCTGCGCAATTCGGTGATGTATGACACCCTGATGCAGATGGGTCGGTGGTTCGGCTATAGACCCGATTACGAGGATTTGTGCCGGATCTGGATGCCCCAACAGGCCGCTTCCTGGTACGCGCATATCGGCGAGGCAACGGAGGAGCTCCAGCTGGAGCTAAAACGGATGCAGCAGGCCAATGCCACGCCTGAACAGTTCGGTCTCGCGGTACGCAGCCATCCCAGCGCCCTCATGGTCACCGCCCGTAACAAGATGGGCGCCGGCAAGAAGCACATTATGGTTGGCCTGTCGAACAGCTTCATAGAAACGGTTAAGCTGTCAGGTGGTAGCACCGCGCTTGACCGGAACCGAAAAGCGGGAAGCAGGCTCCTAAGAGAATTGAAGGCCAACGGACACGGATCGGAAAATGCGAGGGAAGTGGCTGGCGGCTGGCTGGTCGAGAACGCTTCATGGAAGATCGTCGATAATTTTCTCCGTGATTTCGAGAATGACCGTGAGTCCATTCTCACGGATACGCGGCCAGTGCGCAGCTATATCGCGGAAAGGGCGATCGACGAGCTTGGCCAGTGGGACATCCTGATCGCCAGTCTCAAACCGGGTGCAGAAAATGGAGGCCCCACCGACATTTCCGGGTGGCCGGTGATTCCTCCAAGGCGCCGGTTGGGCAATGAGGAACTGAAGCGAGGGTTGCTCGCCATCAGCGGCGCAAAGGCTCGTCTCTCCTCTCGCGGCGTCGAGAAGACCGGGGTGAAGATGGAATTCGTAAAGCATGCTGAGGCTGAGTATCGCAAGGAAGAGCTGGCGAAGAAGTCTGATCGGGATGAAAAGGATCGATTCAATTATCCCGACCGCATCTATCGTGCACGCCGGACAAAGCCACTCCTCGTCCTCTACAACATAGCTCTCAAGAAAGACGAAATAGACGACAATCTCCGCGCGAAAATTCCCGCAGAGCCAGTGGTCGGTTGGGCGATCAGTTTTCCGATGTCGGCTCGTCCCGACAAGAAGGTGGAGTATGTTCTGAACCCGGTAGCATTGCGGGAGCTGTTCGGAGAGGATGATGGTGCGGATGAGGACAGTCTCGATGATTGATGAACAGGATCCCTGGGCGGGGCTCTCCCCGGGCAGCGTCGATGCGCGCCGGGTAGACCCGGACGGCCGTCAGAATTTTTTCTGGGTTGTCTCGGGCAAGGCAGAACCGGGGCTGTTGCTGAGCATCCCTGCCGGGATGAATGAACCCCGGCCCCTGCCGAAAATGCGCAATCTTGAGCTGGTATTCCGGGATGTAGGAGGCGGGCGTGCACTGGTCCTTTTCCTGAAGGATACTGATCAGCGCGATCTGTTCGCCAGCCTCTGTCAGGACATCGTCAGGGCAGCGGATTCGGCCGCAGATGATGCTGAAGCATTACAGCGCGCGATCAGGCGTACCATGCGCTGGCATCATCTGCTGCGGGGCGGCCGCAATGATCTGCTCAGCATAGAGGAGCAGCGTGGGCTTGTGGGCGAACTTCAGTTCCTCCGCAGGCTCGCCGACCTCATTGGCCCCCATGCTGCCATCGACGCCTGGAAAGGACCCTCCGGGAGCTCGAAGGATTTCGAGCTCGACGGCTGCCTTGTGGAGGTCAAGGCGCGGCGTGGCGCCGCAAAACCGTTCATTCAGATCTCCTCCGAGGATCAGCTGGCGGATGTTGACGGATGTCGTCTGTTCCTCATCGTCTCCGCCGTCGATGCTGCGATCAAACCCAATGGCATGACGCTGACAGACCATGTCATGGAGCTGGAACGGCTTTATGCCGCTGCCGAGCCAGATGCCTACAGGCTGTGGGAGATCGCCATCACCGATACCGGCTTTGACTTCGATGACGATTATTCCGAACGCCGCTGGACTGTCGGCAGAACCATGGAATTTGAAGTGAAGGACGATTTCCCGCGTCTGCATCTGCCACTCAGGCTTGGCGTATCGGGTGTCCGATATAGTGTCGCGATCGATTCCTGCGCACCTTTCGCGGCCGAACCTGACATGATCGACGGTGTCATTCTTGAGGGGGTAGGGGAATGGACGAGCTGAATGATTTTCACCGGGAGTTTCTCGCCGAGGTTCAGGGAGAGGCTGACGCTCAGGGTTTGATCACGACCGAGGCATTCCTCGAGAAGATGGGTGAAATTCTCGACGAGGCCGGTGAACTGTCGTCATTTGCGCAGTGCTACCATGAGGGTACCTTCAAGAAGAAGTCCGTCCAGATCGACGCCTATGGTTGGGATGCTGACGATGAGGAAGGGGTACTGAGCCTTGTAATCGCTGATTTTCACCGGGGCAGTGAACCTGGCTTCACCGGAAAGACGGAGAATGCGAAACTCCTGTCCCGCCTTGTCCAGTTCGTCATGGCGGCGCTTGACAGCGGATATCGCGACAGCCTTGAGGAAAGCAGTCAGGCCTATGTGCTGGCAGACCTGATCAGGCGTTGCTGGAAGAAAATCACAAAGATCAAGCTCATCCTGGTCACTAACAAGGCGAACAGGTCGAAGGCAGACGCGCAGCCGGTCGGCCAGATCGGTGACGTACCCGTGACCTCCAACGTCTGGGATCTGGGCCGCATCCAACGATTTATCGAGGCAGGCCAGACCCGGGAGGACCTGGTCATCGATTTCGCCGAAGACTTCGGCGAGCCCATACCGGTGTTGAAGGCGTCTTTCGATGGCGCGCCGCTGGAAAGTTATATCGCGGTTGTTCCAGGTGCCCAGCTTGCTGCCATCTACGACAGGTGGGGAGCACGACTGCTCGAGGCCAATGTGCGCAGTTTCCTGCAGGCACGGGGAAAGGTCAACCGTGGGATTCGCGACACGATCCGCGACGATCCATCGATGTTCTTCTCCTATAACAACGGCCTGACGACGACGGCGGACAGCGTGGAGGTCGCCACGCACGGCGAAGGGCTGTTCCTCATGTCTGCATCGAATTTCCAGATCGTGAACGGTGGCCAGACCACCGCCTCCATCCATGCCCTGCGCAAGCAGGCTGGGCAGCAGCTCAAGGACGTTTACGTCCAGATGAAGCTCACTGTTGTGCCTTCAGAAAAGTCTGAGTTGGTTGTTCCCAACATCTCGCAGTTCGCAAACTCCCAGAACAAGGTGAATGCGGCAGATTTCTTTGCGAACCATCCATTTCACATCCGCATGGAGGAATTCTCGCGACGAATCCTAGCCCCGATAGGGGACAGCAATTATCGCGAGCACAAATGGTTCTATGAACGTGCAAGGGGCCAATATGCAGACGAGCGAGGGCGTCGTTCGGCTGCGGAACGCAAGAGCTTCGATGCCATGTTCCCCAAGGCGCAGTTCTTCACCAAGACCGATCTCGCGAAATTCGAAAACTCATGGCGCTGTAAACCTCACATCGTCAGCTATGGTGCCCAGAAGAATTTCGCCGAACTGGCAAGGGTGATCGGGGAGGAATGGGGCAAAAGCGACGGTTCCCAATTTGACGAGGTCTGGTTCCAGTGGCTCGTCGCGAAAGCGATCATCTTCAGGACCCTCGAGCGGATCGTTCCCGCCCAGCCATGGTACACCGGCGGATATCGCGCCAACATTGTGACGTATGCGATCGCAAAGGTGGTACACGATGCAGATAACCGCGGCATGATCATCGACCTTGACGGTGTCTGGCGTATGCAGCGGGTTCATGTCGAACTCGAACGTGCCCTTCTTGCCGCAGCAGAAAGCGCAAATGACGTGATCACCAATCCGCCTGCTGGCGTACGCAACATGAGCGAGTGGGCGAAGAAGCAGGCCTGTTGGGCGGAGCTGGCCAAGCGAGCCGTCACCTACTCCGCCGGCTTCGTCAGCGTTCTTGTTGATCCGGAAACGTTGCGTTCGCTCACGCGAGACAAGCGCAAGGCGAAGCGGCAGGTCAACGGGATCGAGGCCCAGCGCGATGTGGTGAACCAGGGAGGCGAGTATTGGTCCCAGCTGCTCGCATTTGGCAAATCCATCGGCAAATTGGACCCCAAGGAGATGGGGATACTTCAGGTGTGCGCTTCGCTACCAAACCGGGTACCCACCGAGAAGCAGTGCCTTGCAGCCGTGGCGATCGCTGACCGCCTTGAACAATATTATGACGCTGTTGCAGAATGATGGATCTGCCCGCACCTCTTCAGCAGGCCCCGTGCGAAAGCTGCCGTACCATTTACTGGCGATGACCCTGCGGGATAAGTGAGTCCCGCCGTATTCGAGATCTGCGACTTCCAGACAGAGGCATCCATGAACTACCGCACCGACAAATACGGCAGGTACGAGATCAAGTCAGGCCCGCTTGGCACCCAATGGGGAGCCCACGCCTATCGCGGCAAGGTTCTCGTCGCGCGCAAGACGGCAGCGTCGCGGGAAGATGCGGTTGCGGCGCTCAGGAAGGAGCTCGAGCAGATTGATGGACTGGAGATTTCCGGGCGCGACAGGGAAGGAGCCCCGTCGGCAAAGGTGTACGAAAAGGCCTTTCTCCTCATCCTGCCGCAGGTCAGTGATTCCTACCGGAACATGCTGAAAGCACATTTCCAGGCACTGGACTTCCTCATTTCAGCAACAAAGCTCGCTGAGGCAGCGGGGTATGACGGCTACGGCGCGGCGAATCTGCATTATGGCAAGCTTGGCAAACTGATTGCGGCTGAAACGGATTTCAGCCCTCCGAGGCGGGCCAACGGCACGGAAATATGGACATGCGCCATTGCTCGGGACCCGGCGCTGGACGACGAGTTCCCCGAAACCAGCCTTCCCGATGCGGTCGTCCGGAATATGGATTCGGGGCATTTCGAGTGGCAGATGCGCCCTCAGGTGGTGGAAGCGCTAAGGGCTCTGGGCTTCAGCTGACTCCTGTCTGGCCCGCAACGGCAGAGAGGCGTGTCCGCGGCAGGCCAGAGAACCCGCATCACCGCATCTGTTGCGTGGCAGGCAGGAGTCGTTTCTCCTGTTCATTCCAGCTAGGATCGACTGCGCCAGATTCCAGCAGTGAAGTGACAGCCAGCCCAGATTTCTGTCGCCCCGCAAGAATGGCTTCGGTGGCAGCCGGCGAAAGAAAAGCAAGACGCACCACACGTGTCATCCATGAAGCGGTCACCTTCTCCCGCCGTGAAAGCATCTTGATATCGATTTGCTCATTGCGAAGAATTCGCCACCAGCGATGTGCCTGAGCCAGCAGGCGCACAATCGATTGATCCACTTCTGCTGAAGGTTGGCTCCCTCCGCTGTCCATCAACCGCAGCGCCCGACCGGATCGGGTGAGCCGTACTTCCGCAACGAGAATCAGCGGGTTTATGACGCTCCCGCCCGGAAGCTTCAGAAATGTGGCGACTGCCTCTCCGGCGCAGCGGATCACTACGCGCGTGGCCTCGATCTGAACGGCATCCACCAGTGCGAGAATGACGTCCCGGTTCCGCTGCCGGAGAAGCGCCGCAGCGCCAAGGGCGGCTGCTTTCAGGCCAGCGATATCCCTGACAGCCGGTAGAAGTCTCGCTTCCGTCGCTAGCGTGAGCGGATCATCAAATGCCTGTGCCAGCCGCTCCACGACCGCGGTTTCGAGTTCGCGAGCCGGGATGCGCATGGTCTTCTGGTTTCCGTCTGTGACGGGCCTGCCTGCATAGTAGCGATACCGGACCTTCCCCTTGGTAGCATGATCAGCAAAGAGAGGAGCTCCATCCCCGTCAGTCACCAGCCCCGCCAGCAGACTGGGGCTGCTGGACCGTCGGCCTGACCGCTGTCCCTGCCTGTTGTCAGCCAGCGTCGCCTGCACCTGATCCCAGAGACCCCGATCAACGATCGCGTGGTGCAGCCCCTGGTGGATGGTGCCGTGGTGGCGAATCTCTCCAAGGTAGGTGCGGCAGGCGAGCATGAGGTAAAGCTGCCCCCGGGTGAACGGCCGCCCGCCCATTTTTCGGCCTGTCGCCGTCTGCCGTTCCGGTGCGAGCTTCCCCTCGCGTTTCAGAGTTTCGGCAAGCAGCCGCACATTTCCGACGTCAGCATAGCGCCGGAATACCTCCCGGACGAGTTCGGCATGTTCGGGCACGATGGCAAGGCTGCGCCCGTCAGGCCGGTAGCCGAGCGGCGGGATACCTCCCATCCACATGCCTTTCGCCTTTGACGCTGCAATCTTGTCGCGGATGCGCTCGGCTGTAACTTCGCGTTCGAACTGGGCGAATGAAAGCAGCATATTGAGTGTCAGCCGTCCCATGCTGGTCGTGGTGTTGAACGCCTGCGTCACCGACACGAAGGAGACGTTCGCACCGTCAATGGCTTCCACCAGTTTTGCAAAGTCCAGCAGCGAGCGGGTAAGGCGATCGACCTTGTAGACGACGATGATGTCAATGCACCCGCTGGCGACGTCATCCAGCAGGCGACGGAGACCCGGCCGTTCGAGCGTGCCGCCTGACACTCCTCCATCATCATACTGGGCCGGCAACTTCGTCCACCCTTCACCCGCCTGCGAGAGGATGTAGGCGGCGCAGGCTTCCCTCTGGGCATCGAGGGAATTGAAATCCTGCTCCAGCCCTTCTTCGCTCGATTTCCTCGTGTAGATCGCACAACGGACCGTCTTCACGCGCCGGCTTTCTGTTTGAGGCCGAAAAACGCAGGCCCAGACCAGCGGGTGCCAGTAATGGTGCGGGCAACTTCGCTGAGGGATCGCCACTCACGCCTGTTCCACCGAATTATCCTATCCTCCCCGATGGTGACAACATGGGCGACACCGTTCCATTCCCGCACCAGCCGCGTGCCGGCTTTTGCCTCGCTGGTGCGCGTTTTTCCCGCAGCTATCTGCGCAAGCTTCTGTTGAACCTGGCGTGACAGTCCGCCGTGCGCCCGCGACTGCCATTCAAAGGCGAGCGCAAGGCGCATCATGGACGGGCTGACCCGGGGAGGCGGCGTGTCGGTCAGGCGCTCCCATTCGGCTTTGAGGGCTGCTGAGGACATCCCATCCAACGCACTGATCTGACGGACTGTCATCAGTTCGCAGTTCCGATCTGATAGCAGGCCCTGCCGTCGCGCGTTCCCCTGTCGATGACGTTGCCCTTTCTTCGAAGCCCGGTCAGCGCTGCCCGGACGGTGTGCGGCAGCCAGCCTGTGGTTTCCGTCAGTTCGGCCATTACCGCCCCTCCGGGACGCTCAAGCATGGACAGCAGCAGGCTCGTCTTGGTAATCTTCCGAGGTGAAGAGGCAGGGAGCAGGGAATCCGCTGCCACATTTTCCTCATCGAAAGTCTCAGGCTCGATCCCGATCGCCATCAGACCGGCATTGTTGATGTGGAAAGAGGCGCTCGCACCATCCCCCTCCCGTTCCTGCACCAGACCGCGGCGCATCAGTCCGCCAATGGCCTTTGCGCCGCCGCGAGGATCGACACTAGCAGGAAGTGGTTGAATGCTCCCGTCTTCCCGCTGCGCGGCAGTCGAGAGCAGGATGCACTGCAGGTCGCTCAGATTTTTCATGGGTGGTCTCCTTCTCAGGGCAAGCGGCACCTGCCGCTCCCACCACCCACAGCCCCGATCTTCAGCAGATCGGGGCACGCCGCGCCGCGAGGCTGCGCCGCGATTCAATGATGAGGCTGGTTCGCTCGACTCGCCTGTGAAGTCGAGCGGATTCTCTTGGCTCACTTTCAGGAAGTCGGGCGCTGTCACTTTCAGGAAGTCGGGCGCTGGACGGGAATTCCGGTTCGGTCCATCACCATAGCGGAACAGTGACAAGGCAGAAAAACCGACATGCGGATCGAAACTGAATTCGATGAGTGGCAACCGTCCCCGGTCATCAGGAAAGCAGGCAGAGGCTACTCTCGCAAGGCCGCCACTGAATTTCGGGATGAAGCGGCTTGCCTGACCGGCCGTCAGGCAGTGTTTTATCGCAATCTGATCACCCTCGCACTGGCTCTCGGTCACCGCGATATCCCTGTCGATTTCGAAGTCTCAGACGGGAGCCGCCGATATCTCGACCGCGGTTGCATCAAGATCGCCGAACATGCGGGATTTATTCTGCCCCTGGCGGATGACGCCAGCGGAACGGTATCGTCAATACGACTGGCATGGAGCGTCGAAGGAAAGGCGTCCGGGTAGACCTTGCCCGAAGAAATCTGGCTAT
>JGI24739J22299_10000322_pt1 | contig 16401 bp, 12 predicted proteins | sample KBSCornC5_FD_22299 | JGI IMG/M metagenome (IMG submission 22299)
GGGTCATCAACGGCGAGCCGGCAAAGGTTGGCTGGCGGCCGGTTGCGATCCAGCATCTCGACGACGATGGCGCACGCGTCGCCGGCCAGCTCAGCCAGGGCGACCGGGTCGTCGCGCTCGGCGCGCATCTGCTGCGCGACGGCGAGCAGGTCCGGGTGGCAGGCGATGCCGCCGCCGCTACGACCGAGGGAGCCCGTCCGTGAGCGAAGGCCGTTTCAACCTGTCGGCGCTCGCCGTACGCGAGCGCTCCATCACCCTGTTCCTCATCTGCCTGATCTCGCTCGCGGGGCTCGTCTCGTTCTTCAAACTGGGCCGGGCGGAAGATCCCGCCTTCACGGTCAAGGTGATGACCATCATCACCGCCTGGCCTGGGGCCACCGCGCAGGAAATGCAGGATCAGGTCGCCGAAAAGATCGAAAAGCGCATGCAGGAACTGCGCTGGTATGAACGCACGGAAACCTACACGAGACCTGGCCTCGCCTTCACGACCTTGACGTTGCTCGACAGTACACCGCCTTCGGACGTGCAGGAGCAGTTCTATCAGGCCCGCAAGAAGGTCGGCGACGAGGCGGCCAACCTTCCGCCTGGCGTCATCGGGCCGATGGTCAATGACGAATACGCGGACGTCACTTTTGCGCTGTTTGCGCTCAAGGCCAAGGGCGAACCGCAGCGCCTGCTGGTACGCGACGCGGAGACGCTGCGCCAGCGGTTGCTGCACGTGCCCGGCGTGAAGAAGGTGAACATCATTGGCGAGCAGGCGGAGCGGATCTATGTCGAGTTTTCGCATGACCGTCTCGCAACGCTGGGCGTCAGCCCGCAGGACGTATTTGCCGCGCTCAACGGTCAGAATGTGCTGACGCCGGCCGGCTCCGTGGAGACCAGGGGCCCTGAGGTACTGGTTCGCGTGGACGGTGCCTTCGACGAAATGCAGAAGATCCGCGACACGCCGGTGGTGGCGCAGGGTCGCACGCTGAAGCTGTCGGACATTGCCACCGTCGAGCGGGGCTATGAAGATCCGGCGACGTTCACGATCCGTAACGGCGGCGAACCCGCGCTGCTGCTGGGCATTGTCATGCGCGACGGCTGGAACGGGCTTGATCTCGGCAAGGCGCTCGACACCGAGGTCGGGGCGATCAACGCCGAACTGCCGCTGGGCATGGGCCTGACCAAGGTCACGGACCAGGCGGTCAACATCAGCTCGGCGGTCGATGAGTTCATGGTCAAGTTCTTCGCCGCCCTGCTGGTGGTCATGCTGGTCAGCTTCGTGAGCATGGGCTGGCGCGTGGGCCTCGTGGTCGCCGCGGCCGTGCCGCTGACACTCGCGGTGGTCTTCGTGGTGATGGCCGCGACCGGAAAGAACTTCGACCGCATCACCCTGGGGTCGCTGATCCTGGCGCTGGGCCTGCTGGTGGACGACGCCATCATCGCCATCGAAATGATGGTGATAAAGATGGAAGAGGGTTACAGCCGACTCGCTGCCTCCGCCTACGCCTGGAGCCATACCGCTGCACCCATGCTGTCGGGCACGCTGGTCACGGCGGTCGGCTTCATGCCCAATGGCTTCGCCCGATCCACCGCCGGCGAATACACCAGCAACATGTTCTGGATCGTCGGCATCGCACTGATCGCGTCGTGGGTGGTCGCGGTGGTTTTCACGCCGTACCTGGGCGTCAAGATGCTGCCCGACTTCAAGAAGGTCAAAGGCGGGCACGGCGCGATCTACGACACGCCGCGCTATAACCGCTTCCGTCGACTGCTGAGGGGCGTTATCGGGCGCAAATGGCTGGTCGCCGGTTCGGTGGTGGCGCTCTTTGTCGCCGCCATACTCGGCATGTCGGTGGTCAAAAAGCAGTTCTTCCCGATCTCCGACCGTCCCGAAGTACTGGTCGAGGTGCAGATGCCCTATGGCACGTCCATCGTCCAGACCAGCGCCGCCACGGCGAAGGTGGAAGCCTGGCTGGCCGGACAGAAGGAAGCCCGGATCGTCACCGCCTACGTCGGCCAGGGCGCGCCGCGCTTCTATCTGGCGATGGGACCGGAACTGCCCGATCCGTCGTTTGCCAAGATCGTGGTGCGCACGGACAGCCAGGATGAGCGCGACGCATTGAAGCAGCGACTACGCCAGGCGATCGCCGACGGTCTCGCGTCCGAGGCGCGCGTACGCGTCACACAACTCGTATTCGGCCCGTATTCGCCGTTCCCGGTCGCCTATCGGGTCACGGGTCCGGACCCGGACAAGCTACGCGGTATCGCGGCCAGGGTTCAACAGGTGATGGAGGCCAGTCCGATGATGCGGACGGTCAACGCCGACTGGGGCACGCGCACGCCCACGCTGCACTTCACCTTGCAGCAGGACCGGTTGCAGGCGGTGGGACTGAGCTCCAGCGCGGTCGCGCAACAACTGCAATTCCTTCTGACCGGCGCCCCCGTCACGACCGTGCGCGAGGACATCCGAACGGTGCAGGTCATGGCGCGTTCGGCCGGCGACGTCCGTCTCGATCCGGCCAGGATCGGCGACTTTACGCTGGCTGGCGCCAACGGCCAGCGCATCCCGCTGTCACAGGTCGGCAAGGTCGAGGTCCGCATGGAGGAGCCGATCATGCGCCGGCGCGACCGGATGCCGACGATCACCGTGCGGGGCGATATCGCCGATGGCTTGCAGCCGCCGGATGTATCGACGGCGCTCACGAAGCAGCTTCAGCCGATCATGGACAAGCTGCCGGGCGGCTACCGCATCGAGGAGGCGGGTTCCATCGAGGAATCGGGCAAGGCGACGGTCGCCATGCTGCCGCTCTTCCCCATCATGCTGGCGATCACTCTGCTTATCATCATCTTCCAGGTGCGCTCGATTTCCGCGATGGTCATGGTGTTCCTGACCAGNCCATTGGGACTGATCGGCGTGGTGCCCACCCTGATTCTTTTCCGGCAACCCTTCGGCATCAATGCGCTGGTCGGCCTCATTGCGCTATCGGGAATCCTGATGCGCAACACGTTGATACTGATCGGCCAGATCCACCAGAACGAACAGGCGGGCCTGGGTCCGTTCGACGCACTCGTTGAAGCAACCGTGCAGCGTGCCAGGCCGGTGATCCTGACCGCGCTGGCGGCGATCCTGGCATTCATCCCGCTGACCCATTCCGTGTTCTGGGGAACCCTCGCTTACACGCTGATCGGCGGCACTTTCGCAGGGACGATCCTGACCCTCGTGTTCCTGCCGGCCATGTATTCCATCTGGTTCAAGATCAGGCCCGGCAATACGGCCGGTCGGAAAGAACGGCAGGATCAGGCACAGCCTGCGGAACAGATGCTGGAGGACCCGGCCGCCGCTTCGAGATAAGAACCGCTCATGCCATGCATGCTGTGGGACAGGCAGGAGTCGACGATTTTCTGCTAGATGAACTCGAAGTCGGACGCCGGCACTCCAATTTCGGGCAGACGGTCCCTTGCTGTCCGCACTACCGCTTCGGCCAGCCGACGGACGGCGAACGAGCGACTTTTCCCGACCGGATAAAGAAATCCATAATCAAGCGGAATCTTCACCGAAAGTCGCTTCATCGCGAGGCCGCTCGCTCCACTCGAAAGCGCGACGAACGGGTCGGCCAGAGCGACGCCGAGACCTTGCGCCGCTAGTTCGCAGGCAATGAGTCCGTTGGTCGCCTCGAAGCGGATGTCGGGCTTCCTCTTTTCCTCGCGAAACATCCGGTCCAGACTCTGGCGCAACAACGACCTGGAATGCGTCGCCACCAGTGCCGTGTCGTACAGATGCTTTGGCTGAATGACCTTCAGCCTGGTCAGGGGATGCGTCGCGGCCATGACCACGACCACGGATGTCCGCAAAAATGGTTCGGACTCGACCGCCGGGCTGTCCAGGGGAAGTATCCCAACGCCAATGTCGAACTGCTCCTGCGTAATCCACGTTTCGATATCGAGCCGCACGCGAGACGCAACCTCGGCTGTCAGGTTCGGCATCTCCCGCGCCACCGACGACAACGCTGGCGCGACCAACGCTTTTGTCACGTGCGGGGCCGTGAGGATGCGCACGTGGTCAGAAGAACCGGAGCGAATCTGCTCCGCCGAGCGACTGAGCGACTGCAGTTCGCCCATGACCCGGTCCACTTCCTTGTAGAACCGCCATCCCTCCGGTGTTGCGCGCAGCCTTTTTCCGGAGCGGCTGAAAAGCGCGAAGCCGAGCGATTCCTCGAGCGACGTCAGCAGCCTGCCCACCTGGGGCTGCGTTCGACCCAGCCGGTCTGCAGCCAGCGTCACCGACCCGCACTCGATGAACGCCCTGAAGGCTTCCAGTTCCTTCACGTTGAGCACGCGGCTCTCCTTAAACTATTTTCGCATGACCACAATTGTTTTTCGCATTTGACGCATATTAGCCGACCTCGTTTAATGACATCAAGCGCGCAGAGACCAGTGCCGTGCGACACGTCGGAAGCTCTTTCTTCCTGGAGAAGGCCGGGTTTCCGCTTTGGAATTTCTTTCGGACCCGGCGCACCCGGAGATTCGAGCAGTACCTGGAGATGAGGCATGTCCAACGTCGCAGCGCGACTCGAGCGTTTACCATTCTGCGGCTTTCACAAAAAGCTGCTTTTCATGGGAGGACTCGGCTATACCTTTGATGCGATGGACTCGTCATCAATGGCGTTCGTTCTTCCTGCCATTAGCAAGGCATGGTCGCTATCGTCCTTCCAGACCGGGCTGATTGCCAGCAGTACGTACACGGGCTTCTTCTTCGGCGCGCTGCTGGCGGGGCTGTGCGGTGACCTGCTCGGCAGACGGTTTGTGATGATGACCGCGCTCGTCATCTTCTGCGTTGCGTCGCTAATAAGTTCGCAGGTGGACCACTGGCAGGCGTTCTACGCGATCCGGATTTTTGCGGGCTTCGGTGCTGGCGCCGAAAGCGCTATCGTTGCGCCGTTTCTTTCCGAATTCGTCGCCCGCAAGTATCGCGGCGCGTTCACCGGGGCGCTCGCCGGGTTTTTTGCCATTGGATATGTCATTTCGGCAATTCTGGGCAACCTGATAATCCCTCACATGGAGAATGGCTGGCGCGTGGTCGTTGTCATTACCTCGCTGCCTATCTTCATTCTGCTGTGGTGGCGCCGCGCGCTTCCCGAATCGCCCCGGTGGCTCGAGAGCCGCGGTCGGCTCCAGGAAGCGAACGCCACTCTCGACAGGATTGAGGCGCAGGTGCTGAAAGAGGGGCGCTCGTTCGAGCCGGTGCCCGAATCCATCCTCAAGCCGGCAGCCCCCACGGTCCAGGCATCGTTCTTTGGCAACCTCGCAGCAATCTGGTCCAGGAAGCTTCGGCGCACGACCGCAATGTCGTGGACGATGTGGTTTGCCATCGCCTTCAGTTACTACGCTTTCTTCACCTGGATTCCCAGCCTGCTGGTCCAGCACGGCATGACGATTACCAGAAGCTTCGGATTCTCGCTGCTGATGTATATCGCCCAGATTCCGGGCTACCTGTCGGCCGCATATCTCAACGAACGCTTTGGCAGACAGGCCACGATTGCGGGGTACATGGTCCTCGGCGGCGTCTCTGCCGTTGGGATGGCATTTGCCAACGCCCCCTGGCAGATTGCCTGCGCGGGTATCTGTCTATCGTTCTTTATGAACGGCACGTTCGGTGGTATCTATGCCTACACGCCGGAGATTTTCCCGACCTATCTTCGGGCAACCGGCGTGGGTACGTCATCGTCTTTCGGGCGCATTGGCGCCATCATCTCACCCATCATGGTCGGGATGATGTATCCGGTACTCGGATTCGCCGGCGTGTTCGGTGTCACGACCTGCGTACTGCTCGTTGGAGCGCTAACCGTGCTGGTGTTCGGTGTTCCAACGCGAGGCCTGGCACTTGAAGAAATCTCCCACGGGGATGGCACTCCGGCACCGGGCGGGTCGCTCGCAGACGTGCGCCGAGGCGACGCATGACGCCGGAAAAACTACTCGCGGAACTGGCGGGTATTGCGTCGGCTCACGCATGCGTCGAACAACCGCGCGCCACCCTGCAAGCGCTTGACAGCGCGGTGAACAGCCTCGTTGGCCGGAAGCTTCTGACAGTCCTGACAGTCAACGAACGACGCGGCACGGTCACGCGGGCATTCAGCAATATGGGCGACAGATATCCGGTCGGAGGGCACAAGTCCATCGCGCAGGCGCCTCGACTGCGTGCCGTCCTTGGCACCGGTGAGCCGTTCGTTGGCAGGTCGAGGAACGACATTCTCGCGAACTATCCCGACGCGGACACCATCTTCGCCGCTGGGTGCGGAAGCATCCTGAATTTCCCGGTACGTTGGCGGCAACAGGTCGTAGCGACCGTGAACCTTCTCCATGACGAAGGATTCTACGACGACCATCACGTCGACCTGGTCCGTTGCCTGGCTCATGCCGCTCTTCCGGCGTTGCTGCTTGACACACCCAACTGTCCGGACAACGTCAATAACACTCGTACCTTCTAACAGGAAACCGACATGTCTGACCGCGACGACAAGGGCACAGCATGGGTGGTGCCGCCGAGCCAGTATCTGGCGTCACGCCCTGAGATATTCGACCTTCCGGCTGCGCCGCTGTCGCAATACATCACGATGCGTGACGGCTGCCGGCTGGCAGCGGACATCTATGTGCCACAAGGCGAACACGCTGCAGAACGATTCCCCGCCCTCCTTATCTTTACGCCTTACTACCGGCGATTCGCGACTCATGGCGATGTCGCGGAAGCTGCGCCCGCCGCAGCCCGATACCGTGACTTCTTTGTTCCGCGAGGCTATGTCGTGGTCGTGGTCGACGTCCGTGGCACAGGCGCCAGTTTTGGTACGCGCGATGCCCTGCGCTCCCCAACTGAGCGGGATGACTACAGAGAGGTCGCGGAATGGGCGATTGGACAGCAGTGGTCCGATGGGGTGCTCGGCTCGACTGGCATCTCGTACGTCGGCGCTGCTGCCTGTTTCCTGGCAAGTACCGGTCATCCGGCCGTGAAGGCGATTGCGCCGCTATTCGCTGTGTCCGACATCTATAGTGAGCAGCTCTATCCAGGTGGTCTGCTCTCGAAGGTCTGGACCGGCGCCTATGACCGCCTGATGCTTGCCATGGACCACGACCGGCGCGACCTGCTTGGCGCATTTTCGTACTACGCAGACCCCAGCCTGCGAGGGCCACATCCCGTGGACGTGGATATTGACCGGTCCCTGCTCGCTGCGGCGATTGGCGAGCATTCGAACAATTTCAGTCTGCACGATGCGGCGGCTGAATTTACGTTCCGCGACGAGGGAATGCTGCACGACCCATTATTCAATCTTGCCGTGTGCAGCCCGTATCACTACCTCGACCAGGTGCCGCAGGATGTTCCCATCTACTCGGTATCGGGATGGTTCGATGGCGCCGGATACAGCAATGGAGCGATTACCCGGTTTCTGACCAGACACAACCCGCGTGACAGGCTTCTGCTTGGAGCATGGGACCACGGTGCCCGGACGAACGTCTCCCCGTGGCGTGAGGAGGCCGCGCCTCAATACAACCTGCTGGCCGAATTGCTTCGCTTCTTCGATGAACATCTCGCCGGCAGGGATACGGGTCTCAGCCGGGAAGCGCCTGTGCACTACTTCAACATCCACGCAGAGAAGTGGGAAAGCGCTCCAACCTGGCCGCCAACTGAACACACAATCACGCTTTTCCCGACCGCGGGCAGACTTCTCACCAGCGCGCCGGCCGAAGAGAGCGTCGACACGTATCAGGTCGACTTCTCGACAACCACGGGCGCAAACACCCGCTACGAGCGCCTGGGCGCGGCGGGAATTGTTGACTACTACCCGGACTGGAGTGAGCACTGCTCCCGGATGTTGAACTACGATACCGCCGTGCTCGACGAGCCCCTTTCCATAATTGGGCACGCCGTAGCGAAGCTGAGAATGGCTATCAATGAAGGCGATGCGTCCATATTCGTGTATCTCTCCGAGGTCGCCGGGGACGGTTCGGTTTACTACATCACCGAAGGCATGCTGAGAGCGATTCACAGAAAGGTCGCTCCCGCGCCAGCGAATTACCTCACGACGTGGCCGTTCCGGACGCATCACCGTCGGGACTCCGCGCCTGTCGAAAAGAACGTGGTCGACGACTACGTCGTGCCGTTACTGCCTGTTGCGTGGACACTGGCGAAAGGTAGTCGTTTGCGCGTCTCCGTGGCGGGAGCTGACGCCGGCCATTTCGTGCAGACGCCGTACGGCCGGCCACCTCGATTCAGACTCATCACAGGCTCGGGCGGAACGTCAATCGAGGTTTCGACAAAGGCAGAGTGACTGTCCAAGATTTCGTCCGCCCCCCGCAATTCATTGCGGTAGTTGACCCTTACATCCGCGGGTATAACACCAAGAGGATCAAGGTCTCGCCTGACTCACTCGGCCAGCTCGAATACCGGGAGAGTCTCGGAATTGCGGCACAAAATCAGTTCAGGATTTTTGCCGCACCCCATCAATCGCCGCGCCCGGTGTCGGGATACGCCACAAGACTCCATATCGATAGGACAAGGATGGCGATTGGCGAAATATTCGAGAAACACAGCCGTTTGACAGGCTTGTTCACGATCTCGCCGGTTTCTGGAGCGACCCGGTGCACCCGCATTACGTTTGTTGCGATGTCCACTCACCCACGATCGTATGCGTCATGATGGATCCTCCGGCTGAGTAGGCCAATGGTCACCGATTTCTATTCGGTAGCCATCGCTGGCCACCGATGTACCGCTGACGCTGCATGTAGCGATGGTGGGGGCGTTCATATCATTCACTTTGCTCTTGGGATGTGGCCTTTAAGCGCGGCCGGCGATGGTGGTCAAGGAATATTGCGGGCGATGTATGCCGACGGCATCGGGTGGCACGCGGCCATGAACGGCCAGTCGACACCCTCGCGTAGATCATCGACAATCTGCCAGAGCCATGATGTTCCAGAAAAACCGGGCCGCCCACAGCGTGGCGAGGCGGCCTAATCCCTCAGCTATGGATTAGCGAAACAGGCGCAAGAGCACAACTCCCTGGTCATCATAGGTCCGTAACGGTAACGGTGATTACGAAACTGCCATCTTCGGAAGTCTCATATGACGTCGGGCTAACGGCAAGCACATTCTCGGCGCCTGAAAAAACGCCGGACCACATGTGACCGTGGCCTAGAAACGGGTTTTGCAGGTGTACATGGAATATACCGCTTTCTGTATCCGCCACCTTCCAGTAAAAATTTCCCTCACATCCCGTAGCAAACCCGTCGGATTCAATGGAGAAAGTTCTCGAATCGTCGTATGCCCCTACGTTTTGCGGGCCATAGTTAGGAGTTACTTCTCCGTGCTCCAGCTTTTGGGACGACGAATCGTAGGTCAGGAAGCGACTAGATAGGTTAGTTACCGTGCATTCGACCATTATTGTCCCATCTTTTCTGCCGGTATGCGTGTGGTGACTTTGACTCATCGTCATCTCCTGATCAGCGTGGCTGGTTTGAGGTGTTTCATCGAACGCTGTCACCCAAGTTTGCGACGGCAGCAAGGTCAAACTCTAGTGCCGTTCGCACACGAGCGAACCTATCAAAGCTGATAGGGTAGCCATTGAAAAACAGCTTCGAGTGTGGCCGTGATGACAGACGTCATTTCCTACGCGCGCGATCCTTTTCGACGCAATCTGTCGCTCACGTCCGCCGTACATTGTCAAAATGGGCAACACGCCGTTCAGGAGAAGGTTATGAAGCTTACAGATTCGTCATTCGTCGTCCCCGCAATAATTGGAGCTATCATTGGCATTCCGTTCAGTGTCGCGGCGAATGGCGTATGGCAACTTATCTCTCTTAGATTGCCGACATTTTCCAGAAACGGTGTCGTGGGTGTGCATGGATTTTGGTTGGCCAAAGTTAACTATACCCGTTCATCTCATGGTGCTTCTCAAGAAGCGTACGATTTGTTCAGAATCAAAAGGTAAAGGGAAGAATATATCGCTGTACACGGAACACATCAGCACGGACCCCATAAGCAATATTTCCTGCCAAGGGCGCGGCACTTTCACGTCCCCTTTACTCTCTGCGTATTACTACTACTCTGGGAAAAAAGACCTATATGACAGTGGCGCTATAACCTGTGAACTTATCAGAGCGGAGGGGGCTCACGACTACGTACTGCGCGGTATTTTTGCAGAAATTAAAAAAATTGGATCCGCCGAAAAAAACGATATCGATTTAGTCACTCAGGAAAAGTATGTCTTGGTGAGTGTGGATATGCCGGTTCGTCGACAATGGCCTCGTTTCTTTGAAAAAAAATACTTTAAAACCATAGAAGAAATTCAGGAATTTGTAGCAAATCTTCCTGGTCACAAGAAGCGAAGTCTTGAATGAGATTCAATTTTCATTCTTGAACTGTCTCGTAACCACTGTTCGTCATCACGCTCGCCCGGCTCGCTTCAAGCTAAGCGTATCAGGCAGTTTTCCCTTTCCAATTGGAAACGTGGTCGTTGATGATTGAACGTCTGCTTTCGAGAAAACCTAATGTCTGTTCGGGGTCGGCTAGCGGCTGTCACATCATACCGTCACCAGCGGCCGCGCCATGACAATCCTCGCGAATTCAGAAACAACCGTGGGACGCCACAAAGAAGAATCAAACGCCTTTCAGCGCGGCGCGCACAAACGGGACGAACCGTGACGTAACAGGATTGTTTTGCGCCTCCGCCCACACAAGCCCTACGCGCCATTTCGCGTGTCTTCCACGAAGCGGTAGGACTGTAGCGTCCCGAAGCAAATGTTGCGCACGCGAGGGAACGAACGCGACGCCAACGCCAGCAGCGACAGATGCCAGGACAGACTGCACATCATCAGCCTGTTGCGTCACGTTCGGCACAAAGCCCTGTTCGCGGCACCAGGCGTCGACTTGAGCCGCGAGTCCGGGCCCACGCGCACGCCGCAAGGCCAGGAAACCCATTTCATTCAGCTTGCCAAAGTCGGACGGAAGACGCACGCGCTCATGGCCTGGGGGTAACGCCAGCGCCAGTGTCTCGTCGATGACACGAAGAGACGAGAGGCCTTCGACCGAGGGCATCCGCATAAAGCCCACATCCAGCTTCCCCGCCAAAAGGCGTCGGGTTTGCTCAGCGGAAGACAGGTCGCTCAACGCGACGGCAATGCCCGGATACTGCTGACGGAAGTCGGCAATGATCTGCGGCGCGATCATCAGCACGGACAGGCAAATGCCGATCCGCAAATGCCCGCGTCTGCCGCTGCCTGCCTCTCGGGCACGCGCGAGAATCTCGTCCGCGTCGCAGACGAGCGCTTGCGCATCGGGCAGGAAAATTTCCCCGAACCGCGTTAGCTCCGCGCCATGCCGCCCCCTTTCGAACAGTTTTGCGCCCAGGCTCTCCTCCAGCGCACCAACCTGTTTGCTCAACGCCGGCTGACTCATATGCAGAGCCTCCGCCGCGCGTCCAAAATGACGCAACTCGACGACCGACAAAAACGTTCTCAGCAGTTTGAGTTCCATTCCGTATCGTTATCGTACCGATCAAATCATTCATTTTACTAATCGATGATCGAGTCGTTCAATACGGGATTAAATCTTTTTACATGCGATGACTCATGGCCCCGACAAACCGTAAGCGTCATCTACATCGGCTGCCGCGCACAGATGTCCCAGTTGACGACCGCGCCGGCAATCCCGATCCTACGCAGAATCTTTTGGTGGGTCGGGAGCGCCGCCCTCATCGCCCTCGTTTCGCCGGCGTACTCTCGGCAGACGATGGCCACGTTCAGGCGGGCGCCATCGCCGTGAGCTTCGCCGTCGTCTCTCGCAAACGATGGCCGCGCTGAACCAGGCCGTTCCCCGAGGCCGCGATTCATGATGGCCTTCTTCCAGACACGGTGTTCATCGTGAAGGCGCTGAGGACGATCGGTTTCTTCTTCGACACGTTGCCTTTGCGGCCACGCGAGCATTGCGTGAAGGAGGTGTTGATTCCGTGCTCGATGCGATGTGCCAGCGCCGAGGTCCGCGATGCTCACTCGGCCGCCGGAATCCATGCGGCAGTGGCCGCGTCGCTGGCGCGGAATGCCGGAAACTTCTGGCCGAGTTCGGCGATCGTCCTGATGTTGTTCTTCAGCAGATCGTCGCGCGTGATCAACGCCGGCTTGACGACGATCCGGTGCTCGGGCTCCTGCCCCGCCAGCAACAGCGCGGCGGCGCGCACCGACACCGCGCCGACCACCGCCGGGTTGGTCGCCGCGGTCGCGACCCATGCGCTGTTCGGCGCGCGAATCGCCTCGATGTCGGACGTCGAAATGTCGGCGCTGTAGATGCGCAGCTTCGACGCGAGGTTCGCCTCGTCCGCGGCGAGCTTCGCGCCGCGCGCGAATTCGTCGTAAGGCGCGAACACCACGCGAATCTCAGGATGCGCGCGATAAGCGGCCGCGGCCTGATTGGCGACGGACTGCGCGATCGGATTGTCGACCGTGCCCCAGCGCGCCTTTTCCTGAACCTTCGGATGCGCGGTCTTGAAGTCGCGCCACACCGCGTCGCGCCGGTCGAGCGGCGCAAAACCGGCGACATAGACGTAGCCGGCCGAGAACGCGTCGCCGTTGTCTTTCACCGCCTGGTCGAGCAGCAGCGCGGCGAGGTCGTGATCGCTCTGCTCGATCTGGGGCACCTTCGAATTGCCGAGGTCGACGTCGAACGCGACGACCTTGATGCCCTTGTCGAGCGCACGTTGCACGACGTCCTTCAGCGATTCGGGCAAGCCGTGATTGACGATGATCGCCGACACGCCGAGGCTGATCGCCTGCTGGATCTGCTCGCGTTGCTCCGCCGCGTCCTGGCGGCCTTCGTAGATGCGCAGATCGATGCCGAGCGCCTTCGCCTGCTTCTGCGCGCCGGCCTCGTAGGCCTGGAAGAAATCGCCGGTGGACAGATAGTTGACGAGCGCGACTTTCACGCCGCCCTTGTCGAACGGCGCCGGCGCGCCCTTGAGCGGCGCGGCGTGCGCGGCGGCGCCTGCCAGCATCGTGGCGACGGCGGCGGTGGCGACGACGGCAAGCACGCGCGCCTTCAGGCTCGTCACGAACTTGCGACGCGGAAATGATTTCATCAGCGATCTCCAGACCGGAAAAGGACAGCGTAGTGATGGATAGGTTTTATCCGGCATGTGCCGGTGTGTGGGCCGGCGCATCGGCCTGCCCATTGGCACTCGCCTGATTCAGCGCTTGATTCAGCGCCCGAGTCCGATAAGCCGCGCCCGGATGCGGCTCGGCGAGCCGCGGACCGCGCCCGTGCAGCTTCTCGCGCAACGAGCCCGTCGCGTAGTCGGTTTTATAAACGCCGCGCCGTTGCAGTTCGGGCACGACGAGATCGACGAAATCACTGAAGCTCTCGTGCGTCAGCGCATACGCGAGGTTGAAGCCGTCGACGTCGGTTTCCTCGACCCACGACTGCAACTCGTCGGCGATCTCCCGTGGGCTACCGACCGACAGCGGCCCCAGGCCGCCAATGCCGCCCCACTTCGCGATCTCGCGCACGGTCCACACGCGCGTCGGGTCGGCGCTCGACAGGGCCTCCACCGCCGATTGCACCGCATTGCTCTCGACATAGCGCAGCGGCTCGTCGAGGTCGTATTTCGACAGGTCGATGCCGGTCCATCCCGACATCAGCGCGAGCGCGCCCTCGTCGCTCGTATAGCGGCGATAGTCGGCGTGCTTCGCGTGCGCCTCGGCCGACGTGTTGCCGGTGATCACCGTGTGCAGATTGAAGATCAGCACGTCGTGCGGATCGCGTCCGAACGACTTCACGCGCGCACGGATATCGGCGACGAAATGCTTCAGGATCGTGCGCGACGGCGCCGCGATAAAAATGCACTCGGCGTGCTGCGCGGCAAAATCCTTGCCGCGCTTCGAGGCCCCCGCCTGATATAGCACCGGCGTGCGCTGCGGCGACGGCTCGCAGAGGTGGATGCCCGGCACGTCGAAATAGGGGCCGCGGTGGTTGATCGGGTGGACTCTGGACGGCTCGGTGAACACGCGCCGCCCGGCGTCGCGCACCACCGCATCGTCTTCCCACGACGCTTCCCAGAGCTTGTAGCAAACCTCGAGATATTCCTCGGCGAGCGAATAGCGCTCGTCGTGATTCGCCTGGGCGGGCAAGCCGACATTGCGCGCCGCGCTATCCAGATACGACGTGACGATGTTCCAGCCAACCCGGCCGTTGGTCAGATGATCGAGCGTCGACATGCGCCGCGCGAACGGATACGGATGTTCGTACGACAGCGAGCAGGTCAGGCCGAAGCCGAGATGCTCGGTCACGTTCGCCATCGCCGACACCAGCAGAATCGGATCGTTGACGGGCACCTGCGCGGCCTGGCGGATCGCGGCCTCGCCGTTGCCGTTGAAGACGTCGTAAATACCCAGCACGTCGGCGATGAACAGGCCGTCGAACTTGCCGCGCTCGAGCAGCTTCGCGAGGTCGGTCCAGTAGTCGATCTGCTTGTAACGCCACGATGCATCGCGCGGATGCGCCCATAAGCCCGGCGACTGATGCCCCACGCAGTTCATGTCGAAAGCGTTGAGGCGGATTTCTCTAGCCATGTTCGGATTCAGTGGAAGATGACGACGGCGCGCCGGCACAGCCGGCCGCGAGCGATAGCGCGAAGCGCGGACATCCCGTCAATTCCACGGATGCCGCACCGGTTTGACGCCGTTCAGATAGTAGTTGCCGACCAGGTGATATTTCCAGCGCACCGGATCGTGCAGCGTATGCACGCGCGCGTTGCGCCAGTGGCGATCGAAGTTGTGCTCGGCGAGCGTCGACTGCGTGCCGGCAAGCTCGAACAGCTTTTCGCCCGCGAGCAGCGCGACTTCCGTGGTCAGCACCTTCGCCTCGCCGACCGCGACCGACGCGCGCGCGACGTCGTCTTCGGTCGTTTCAGGCTTTGCCGCGCTCGCGTCGAGCACGCGCGCCGCCCGTTCGAGCAGCGCTTCGGCCGCATGCAACTGAATATGCAGATGACCGATTTCGCGCACTGTCAACGGATCGTCGCTCGCGCGTTCGACCCCGCTGTCGATCCACGGCCGCGAGCGCGCGCGCACGAACGTGAGCGTGTCGGCGAGCGCGGCCTGGGCGATGCCCGCATCGATCGCGGCCTGAATGATCTGCGAGATCGGCCCGTTGAGCGTCGGAAAATCGGTCACGCGATGCGCGGGCAACACGTGCGATGCCGGCACGCGCACGTGGTCGAGCGTCACCGTGCCGCTGGCGGTCGTGCGTTGGCCGAAGCCCGACCAGTCGTCGATCACGCTCAGCCCCGGCGTGCCCTTCGGAATATAGGCGAGCCAGCCCTTGCGCTCGGCGTCGAGTCCGAGCACCGGTACGAAGTCGGCGAACAGCGCGCCGGTCGAATAGAACTTCGTGCCGTGCACCACGTAGTTTTCGCCGTCGCGCGTCACGCTCGTCTTCAGATCCAGCACGTTCTTCGTGCCCTTCTCCGAAAAGCCGTTGCCGAAGCGTTTGCCGTCCAGCACCTGCGCGAAGAAATACTGCTTCTGGGCTTCGCTGCCGGTCAGCGCGACCACGTCGACGAGACCGAAGTGGTTTTGCGGCAACTGTCCGAGCGACGAATCCGCCGCTGCAATGATCCTGATCACCTCGGTCAGCGTGACGAAGGACACGCCCGCGCCGCCGTATGCCTTCGGCACGGTGATCGCCCATAGGCCCGACTGCGAGAACCATTCGATTTCCTCGTGCGGCAGACGGCGCTCCGCATCGCGCCCGGCGGCGCCTTTCGCGAGACGGGCCGCTACTTCGTGGGCCACGGCGAGCGCTTCGGCGTCGTCGGCAATCACATGCGCCGCGGACCGGTTTGCATCGAACGTTTTCGAGGAAGCCGCTTCGTCAACTTCTGCCATGGGAGTCTCCGTTTGCATGACCGTTCGCTCAATCTATCAGCGGCCATCACGCGCGCAAACTGAACGATTCCGCAATCGATATTCCTTGGCGGATGCAATGGATTTGCGCGCAGCGCATGCGCGGCCGTGGCCGCTCGCGGCCGGCTCAGGCACGCGAGTCCGCGCGCCGCCCGACGCTGAACGTGAATGCCAGCGCGAGCACCAGCAGCACGCCCTTGATGAAATCCTGCATGTAGTAAGGCGCGTTGAGCATCGTCAGCCCGTTGAGCAACACGCCGACGAACACCGCGCCCACCACCGTGCCGAACACGTTGGGCCGCTTCGCGCCCCATACCGCGTAACCCATCAGCGCCGCCGCCACCGCATCGAGCAGCAGCGAGTGACCGGCGCTGACATCGCCACGCCCGACCCGCGCGGCGATCAGCACGCCACCCAGCGACGCGATCGCGCCCGACGCCACATAGGCCGCGATCCGGTAACGCGCGCTCGGCGCGCCCG
>JGI24739J22299_10000327_pt1 | contig 16282 bp, 18 predicted proteins | sample KBSCornC5_FD_22299 | JGI IMG/M metagenome (IMG submission 22299)
GACCCGCCACAGATCTCGCCCGACGGCTGGCGGCCCAGGCCGAGGCCGTTTGTCGCCACTATCTCTCCAACGGCCACCGCGAAGGCCGCTACTGGCTCGTTGGCGATGCGCGCGACACGCCGGGCCGATCGACGTTCGTGCGGCTGAAGGGCGGCAACAGTGGCAAAGGCGCCGCCGGCAAATGGACCGATGCCGCGACCGGAGAACATGGCGACCTTCTCGACGTCATCCGCGAGAGCTGCGGCCTGATCAACTTCAAGGACGTCGCCGACGAAGCCAGGACCTTCCTCAGCATGCCACCATCCGAGCCAGATCCGCGATTTCAGGAGCGTCGAAGCCCTGCGCGGAGCGGCTCGCCGGAAGCAGCGCGGCGTCTGATCGGCATGTCGCAGCCGATAACGGGCACAATCGTGCAAGCGTATTTACGGGAACGCGGCATCACGGATTTACGCGGAACCGGAAACCTTCGCTTTCATCCACGCTGCTATTATCGACCCGACGAGCACGCGCCGACCGAGACCTGGCCGGCCATGATCGCCGCCGTCACCGATCTCGACGGCAAGATCACCGGCACGCATCGAACCTGGCTCGATCCCCGATCGCGGGACAAGGCGCCGATCGACACGCCAAGGCGAGCCATGGGCGACCTGCTCGGCAACGCGGTGCGCTTTGGCGTCGGCGGCGAGGTGATGGCGGCCGGCGAAGGCATCGAGACCGTCCTGTCGCTCCGACAGGTGCTTCCCGACATGCCGATGCTGGCGGCGCTCTCGGCGGCGCATCTCGCCGCCATCCTGTTCCCAGACACGCTGCGACGGCTCTATATCGTGCGCGACAATGACGCGGCCGGCGACAGTGCGCGTAACAGCCTGATCGAACGGGCCAACGCCGTCGGGATCGAGGCGATCGTCATCTCGCCGACGCTCGGCGACTTCAACGAAGATCTCCGCGCCCTGGGCATCGAGCATCTCCGGCAACAGTCGCGGATGCAGATCGCACCTCAGGACGTAGCAAGGTTCATGGCGCTGGCGGCATAGCCCGGCAGGCGAGCGCGGCATTGATACGATGCGCCTCATGCTCGCGCGGATGCACCAACCATCGGAGGGGACCGCGCCTCGGCCTTCGAGAGGGCGATCGGCCAGCAAACGGGCCTGCCCAGCAATGGCTGCTGCCGACGATTTTCCGGCGGCGCGTGCCGCACCTTTCCATCGCGAGGCAAAATCGCCGGTCTTCGCCATCCTCCGCTGACGCTCCGGCCCTGCGCTGCGCTCCGGGTGCAGGGCCGGCCCGCCCGCCGGCTTCGTCGCCATGAAGGCCGCGACGGTCGCGGTCCAACCGACGGAACATCCCATGAGCGAGCACGACGACTTCGAACCGCATCACGCCTCATCTCCCACGGACCATGTCCTCAACGAACTCCAGCTCCACGGCTACCGTCCCTTCGAGGATGAACCAGACCAGCGACTTCTCCCCGACGGCAATGCAGTCGCAGGCGCGATCGCCGACATTTTCGACGCCCTGATTGGGACGCTGGAGGACACTCGCCTCGAACCCGACCTCGATGATCTCCTCTGGTCGACGGTCAACGTTTTTCACCGCGCCACCGACCGGATCGGGCGCGAACTCGACGACAACGAGCAGGCGCAACGTCGCGGGCAGCGTGAACAGGACGGGAGCGAAGTGAAAGCGGTCGAACTCGAGCGCCATATCGCCGAGGGGCAGACCCTGATCGAACGTCAGAACGCCTTCGAGCTGATGCGCGACCAGGCGGCCGAACATTACGAACGCCACGTCGGCAAAACCTGGCTTCCGCGCAGCGGCTCGAAGGTCAACCACCGCAATCTCACCTCGGCGATGATCGACAGCCGCGACTTCCTGGCAGCGAAGCGGCGCGCCGAGCAGACGATCCTTCTTCCCGCTGGTCCGAAAATCCTCGTCACCGGCGGGCTGGACTTCAACGACCATCGGCTGATCTGGGCCAAGCTCGACCAGGTGCACGAAAAGCACCCCGACATGGTGCTGATGCACGGCAAATCGCCGAAAGGAGCCGAGAAGATAGCATCCCTTTGGGCCACGAACCGCAACGTGCCCCAGATCGGCTTTGCACCGGACTGGACGAAGCACGGCCGCGCGGCGCCCTTCAAGCGCAACGACGAGATGCTGGAAGTCCTGCCGAAGGGCGTGATGCACTTCCCCGGCACCGGCATCAACGACAACCTCGCTGACAAGGCCAAGAAGCTCGGCATCCCGGTGTGGAAATTCGGCGGCGCGTGAGCGCCCCCTTCATTCTCGAAGTCCACGACGGGTCGGGAAGGCGACGGCCGGCTTCAGGCACTCGCCCCTCTGATTAGCGGACATGCCAAAGGCAGGTGGGGCCAGGAACGGTATCTCCCTGACCCCTGGAGTCTAGAGTTCCATCCCGATGGCCTTGCGGATGGCCACTTGCACAGGAGAAGGTGGTAGCGACGGGTCAAACTCGCCCTTCGGCAGTAGCGGCGGTTGGGCCATGAAACGAGGCTCGGATCCGCGATGCGGTTGCGCAGAGTGGACCAGGAAGGGATGGCAAAGATAGACCGTCCCCGCTCGTCCGGTCGCCAGCACTTCGTCCCAGGCCGCAGTCGATGCGAAGCCGTCAGCGGCCAGTTCGCCGAGCGTGAGACCGGCGTCGCCATGTGGCAGCAACTGCTTGGCGATCGCGCTGTGCGACCCTTTGCGGATCTTGGTCGGCGCATCCAGTTCCCCAACATCAGAGAAGAGGAACAACATGAGCAAGGCGCGGCCGCTGCTCTTCACGTTGACCCGCCACTGCATGAAGTCGAGGTTGTCGGTTCCGAAGCTGACATCGACGTGCCATCCCGCGTCACCCGGATCGCTTGGCGACGGAAACCGGACCGGAAAGGTTCCAAGGCCATTGGGCCTCAACCAGCGGCCCTCGCCGACCAAAGCATCATAAGATGCGTGCAGGAGCGGGGTGTTGGCGGCGTCGACGAAAGGCTTGCCCGTCATGAAACCTAACCGAATAACCGGCTGTTTCCATGTCTCTGGCGCGTCAGGCGAAAGGCCCATGGCGCTCCAAAGGTGATCCCGCCCTTGTCGGGCCAGGTCGCCATCGAAGGCATCCTCTATTTTGACGTATCCATGTTCAATGAAGTGAGCGACCTGAGTCTGGCTCAGGCCGGAATGAGAAGTTTCCGACATTCAATAAATCTCCGCACGGCCTCCGCCACGGGACAGGCCGTTATGATCTGAAAGGCGCCTGGGCGCCGCGACGACTCTGGGTCGTCAGATCAGCGGGAAGGATGTGGACTTAAACATCATCATGCCCAGTTTCTAACAGGCGAGCTTTTTGCTGGCAATTGTCAGCAAGGGACCTCTCAAGGCTAAATGGCATCTCCGCTTGCAGAAAACTGCGGAAGATATCCAGCGACCAGATTGAAGGTCGAAAGTTACCACGTCGGCTGCTTCGGGAAGCCGGATCAAGCTCCGATAGAGGAACACCACCCCCGCTTATCTGCGCTGATCCTTGGTTTCCGCTCCCGGCGCAGTCGATTTTCAGCTATAGTTCGAGCGCGCCGTGGTGGTGGTGGAGGCGCGACCGTCAGACTTTTGCTCACGGAGGCCACCACCATGATCATCCTCGCTATACTCGCGTCCTTCGCGACCATCGCCCTGCTCTGCTGGCTGCTGTTCACGCTGGCCATCTTCGCGCTGCCGGCGTTCGTCGGCGTGACCGCAGGGGCCTGGGCACACAGCACCGGCGCCGGCATCCCTGGCGCGATCCTGGTCGGGGCGGTCGCCGCCGCCATCACGCTAGCGACCGGCCACCTGCTGATTACCTTCGTCCGCCCGATGTGGCTGAAGCTCATCGTGGCCATCGCCTTCGTCGCGCCGGCGGCGATTGCCGGGTTCCACGCCACGCATGGCATTGTGAAGCACCTCATGCCTTCCGAGGGATGGCAGATCACCTTCTCCGTCATTGGCGCGATCGCGGTCGGCATCACCGCCTTCATACGGGTCGCAGGAATGGCGGCGGCCCCCGGTCCGTCTGGGCGGGACCTCGCGCGAGCCTGATCGTCGGCAATAGCCGTTGTGAGAGCCAGACCAGCGATGGGCCAAGCCCCCCCACGTCGTCTGAGCTTTTGGGATCGGAGCGTGGGTTGCGGATCAACGCCGGGACCCGGGAGGCGGCCTTCGTTGGAGCGGGTGTCGTGGCAGGACCACCTCTTGGCTGCACCACCGAACATTCGGCGTGGCGATCTCCTAGTCGGCGGTTGCGCGTCAGGATGCAGCACCCATGCGCTGCCGGGAGGAAACGAAGCCGGTGAGCATCGCCCCGACGCCGGGTTTCTCGTGCGGACGGCCGCCATCTTCTCCGTTTTGGGACCGTGCCTAGACCGCTCCAAACGGCCTCTTTAATGGCCTGATCTGGCCGAAGGCCGGCTTCGCCTCGATCGCCTATGACGCAACAGCGGCGTCGAACTTTCTTCCCCTGCCGGCTGCGCCGCCATTCCTCGCGAGACAGGAAAGTCCTCCTTGGCTGTCAGGCCCCTTCGGGGTGCGCCGTCGATCGCCTCCGGCCAACCGATCGCCATCGAGGCCGCAATGGTGCGGGCTCGGGAACGGGAAAACGGAGACTTACAATGGCGACCATCGGCACCTTCAAGAAGACCGGCTCGAACGAGTTCACCGGCGAAATCGTTACCCTCAGCGTCCAGGCCAAGGGCGTGCGCATCGTCCCCGACCAGCGCGCTACTGGCGAGAACGCCCCCAGCCACCGGGTTCTGGTCGGCCGCGCGGAGATCGGCGCCGCCTGGTCCAAGCGCTCGAACGAAGGCCGCGACTATCTGGGCCTCAAGCTGGACGATCCGAGCTTCAACGCCCCGATCTACGCCAACCTCTTCGACGACGAGGACGAGAGCTTCTCGCTGATCTGGTCCCGCCCCAACGGGCGGCGCGGTGACTGAGGCCCGCGCAAGGCCCCGGCCGAAAGGCCGGGGCCTTCGGCTTACGGCGACCGAATCAGTTGCAGCCGTTGTCAGCCAGAGAGAGCCTGCAGAGGCAATTCCGGCTGGAAGATCGTCACAAGAACGACTATTATAGCCGTAGTTTTGGCTTGCGCGTAGGTCCGTGTGGGAGGTGATCATGCATGATCACCGCCCGACAGTTTCGGGCCGCACGCGCGCTGCTGGGTTGGACACAGGAGACGCTCGCTGACAAGGCCCGGGTCTCATTGACCGCGCTCAAGCGCCTCGAATCCCCCAGTGGCCTCGAGGTCTTTGAGAGTACGCGCGATGAGGTGAGAAGGGCTTTCGAACGCGCCGGCATCGTCTTCCTGAACTCCGATCAGGGCAAGGGAGTGCTGCTCGTTGATGCAAAGAAGGAAACCTGACGATCGACACGTCGCGGCGTTGCCACATCTTCCCGCGCCCGGGCCTTGCGTCATCATTCCGGTCAAATCACGGTTAACAATCTCCTCCAGTTTGGATACATCTCGCGATCGGGGGATGTTGTGACCAAAGACGATTTTCTTGATCAGCCGCCGGCCGGGGCGGCTTTGACCGCCTATGACGAGGCGCATCTGAAGCTCTATGCCCGGCTGCTCGATGCCGACGCGGTAAGCGCCGACTGGCGCGAAGTCGTCGAAGTCCTCTTCGGCCTCGATGCCAAGGCCGATCCGGAGCGCGCCCTGCGCATCTACAGCAACCATCTCGACCGCGCCAAATGGATGACCACCAGCGGCTTCTGTCAGCTGCTTCAGGGCCGGCTGCACTGAGGTGATGCGCAAACCGCATCACGTTGCGGCCACTTCGTTCTTCCCGCGCTCCATTCAACCGGGAATCGTATCCGCTGCATAACTCGCGTTGTAAAACTTTACGCAGAGGCGGTGGAGAATGTCCGAGGATGAAAGTTGGCGGTCTGAAGCCGCCTACGACTATATCGACAAGTTGACGCCCGGCGATCTTGCCTGGGAGTTCTTGCGTCGCAATCCCGATTACAGACAATCATATCAGGAGTTGGTGGCCGTCGGGCGACTGACCGAAGACATCGCTCGGGAGTTTGCCGAACAATGGGGGTTGCGATTTCGTCGCCGACCCTCGCAACTCCGCGCTCATCCAGCCGATCTTCTGGACCCCGCAAACCGATCCGGCGACGCTCCCGTTCACCGCCGGACCGAGCCCGGCGGGAGATCTCCTCCTCCGCGCTGAGGATCTCCGCGCCCACACCATCATCGAGCATGATCCTGGTCTGATCCGGCTCGCGCTGCGGGGCGAGTCCCACGACGTGGCTCTGTTCAACGTCGATGATGCCCGCCCCCTCGGCGCATTCGTGATGTTCGACGAATTGACGCCCGACCGGCTGACCGCGATTGAACGCCTCTGGCACGCAATGTTCGGCAAGTGTGTGCCGCCCGATCCGCGCATGACCCAACAGAGACGTCAGCGCGCCCGCCAGATGCTGCGCGCTGTCGACGCGCGCGCGAGCGGCGCCATCTACCGCACCGTCGCCGAGCATCTCTTCCCTCAGCACAAAATCGACGCAGCGTCCTGGGTCGGCGACCCGATCCGGGAAATCACCATCCGTCTCGCCCGCGACGGCATGAAGCTCGTTCGCGGCGGCTACCGGACATTGCTGCGCCGCCCGCGCCGGGATCGCTGATACCCGCTCGCGTGTCGATTTTGGCATCTTACTTCGACATCGTCCGAGGCGCCGTCTTCGCGCCACCGTGCTCGCACCCCGCCGCTTATTCGAAGCGGCCGCCCGAGAGACCACGGAGGTGCGATCATGGCCGAAAAAGCCGCCAGTTTACCGCCACGCTACCTGAGAACGCAGGAGGCGGCGCGCTTCCTCGGCCTGTCCGAACGCACGCTGGAGAAGCACCGCACCTACGGCACGGGTCCGACCTATCGCAAGCTCGGCGGTCGCGTCGTCTATTCGATCGATGACCTCCAGGCCTGGGCTGATCGCGGTCTCGTCACCTCGACCTCCGACCCGCGCTGCGGCACCGTGTTGCCGGCCAAACGTCAGACCGCCTCGCCCGCCGCCGCCGGCGGCCGCTTTCCGCGCTGAGACGACCGGCAATGTCGTCCCACCCCCACCATCGCGAGGAGCGCGCGCAGCTAGATCTCTTCCGCGCGCTGCCCGGCGATCTCGCTCCCCGCGATGCGCAGGACCTCATGGCCTATCCGTTCTTCTCGCTCGCCAAGTCGAAGCGCCTGACCCCAATCGACTTCAAGGCGGGCTCGGTGAAGATCCGTGTCGAAGCCGTGCCCGAACATGGCATGGCCACGATCTGGGACGCCGATGTCCTCATCTGGGCCGCCTCCCAGATCGTCGAAGCACGTGATGTCGGTCTGCGTCCGTCGCGCCTGATGGCCACCACCCCCTATGAAATTCTGAATTTCATCGGCCGCGGCGTGTCGCTACGCGACTACGACCGCCTCAAGGCCGCGCTCGACCGACTGCAATCGACCACGGTCGCGACTTCCATCCGCCAGCCGACCGAACGGCGGATGCACCGCTTCTCCTGGATCAACGAGTGGAAGGAGCGCACCGGCCATCGAGGCCGTCCGCTCGGCCTAGAACTAATCCTCCCGGACTGGTTTTACGGCGCCGTCCTCGACGACGCGCTCGTGCTGACGATCGACCGCAAATACTTCGATCTCACCGGTGGTCTGGAGCGCTGGCTCTACCGGCTGGTGCGCAAGCACGGCGGCAAACAGGAGTTCGGCTGGAGCTTCGACTTCCCCCACCTCCATGCCAAGTCCGGTAGCCTCTCACCGCTGAAACACTTCGCCTACGACCTGCGCGACATCGTCCGCCGCCAGCCGTTGCCGGGCTATCGCCTGACCATCGAGCAATGCGTCGGCGGTCCCGAAATCCTGTCCTTCGTACCCACCGATCCCGGCGCGCTCGGCATCCCGCGCCGCCGTCGCCGCTCGACAACTCGCCCTGGGGATAAGCTGTGAATCATCTCGTGCTATCAGGGACCGGCACTATCGTGCCATCGGGGACCGGACCCTCGTGCTATCGGGGACCGAAATCGGCGATTCATCGCGTTGAATCAGCAACTTGCGAGCCCTGTAACTTATCTAACCTAGATTCCTACGGAATCTTTCTAACGGAACCCGGTTTTTCGCGCCCTGTGGACGAGTCCCCGATCGCCGGGAGATCGTCATGATCGTCGCGCTCCTTAACCAGAAGGGCGGCGTGGGCAAGACGACGCTGGCGTTGCATCTCGCCGGCGAATGGGCTCGGCATGGGCAGCGCGTCACGCTGATTGATGCCGACCCACAAGGCTCCGCGCTCGACTGGTCGCAGCAACGTAGCCGGGAAGGTTTGCAGCGGCTGTTCGGTGTCGTCGGCTTGGCGCGCGACACGCTGCATCGCGAGGTGCCGGAGCTCGCGCGCGATGTCGATCACGTCGTCATCGACGGACCTCCGCGTGTCGCCGGTCTGATGCGTTCGGCGCTGCTGGCTGCCGATCTCGTGTTGATCCCGGTGCAGCCGTCGCCGCTCGACGGCTGGGCGTCGGCCGAGATGCTGACGTTGCTCAGCGAAGCGAGGATCTATCGGCCGGACCTCAAGGCGCGGTTCGTGCTGAACCGCAGTGCGGCCCGCACGATCCTCGCCCGTGAAACCGCAGAGACGCTCGCGGAGCACGATCCGCCGCCGCTGCTCACCACCATCGGTCAGCGCATCGCTTTCGCTGATGTCGTGCAGACCGGGCGGCTCGCGGCCGAGCAGGACGAGACATCGCCTGCCGCGCGGGAGATCGCCGCGCTCGCCGCCGAGATCTTGAGGATCGGGGCATGAGCGAGCGGTCCCCGAAACGCAGCTTCGCATCCCGCCCGGCCGATCCGGAAAGCTGGGTCAAAGCGCCAGACCGTCCATCCGCGCGTGCGGACGCCGCCGCCGACTTCACCGCCAGGCTGACGATCGACGTCACCGCCGACATGCGCGGGCGGATCAAGATCGCGGCCTTCCAGCGCGGCCAGACCGTCGCCGACATGCTCCGCGCGCTGTTCGAGCGCGAATTCCCACCATCCCAAGGAGACGCCCAATGACCGGCCTTGCCGCCGTATCCGCGCGCGCCGGCCGCGCCCTTCACGCGCCGCCGGAAGACCTCACCCAGGTCGAACTCATCTGGATCGAGAGGCAGATCGAGCACTGGATCCGCTTCGGTCGCGAGGTGCGCGAACAGGTCCTCGACCGTCGCCGCCGCATCCTCTTCTTTCCTCCCGGCGCGGCCTTCGCGCTGGTGCGCTGGGCCGGGAACGAGCACGGCACCGTGCTCTCCCGCCTCGACATCCTGCGCACGGTCGGTTCTGGCGAACCCTGCCAGACGATCCCGACCGTGATGCCTGGCGGCGACATCCTGCTGCGCGTTGACGGCTGGCCGAAGGTGGAGCGTATGCTCCAGCTCATCGACGCGATCGAGGCGATCGGCATCGATCCCGTCGATGTCTCGCCCGATCACTGGCGGCACGTTCACAACCGTCTGACCGCCGGTGAGACGCCGCGCGCCTACACGATGCAGCGCCATCGCGCCTTCCTCCTGGCGCGGAGGATCGGCGCATGACCAGGCTCGGCTACGCCATCACCACGACGGCTGCCGTGTCGTTGCTCGGCATCCTGTCGCTCGTGTCCTTCGCGCCGAAGCTGATCTGGAATGCGTCGGCCAGCACACCGATCGGCCTCTACGCCATCGCGCCAGACCCGTCCCTGGAAGTCACCGATCTGGTCGCCGTGCGCGCGCCCGAGCCGCTCGCGAGCTTCCTCGCCGAAGGTGGCTATCTCCCGCGCGGCGTGCCGCTGCTGAAGCATGTCGTTGCGCTTCCCGGCCAACGGGTTTGCAGGACCGGCCTCGCGATTACCATCGACGCCGTGCCGGTGGGCGATGCGCTTGATCGCGATCGTCGCGGCAATCCGCTGCCCGCCTGGCAGGGCTGCCGCTTCATCGCTGAGGGCGAGCTGTTCCTGATGAACTGGCAGGTCCGCGACAGCCTCGATGGCCGCTACTTCGGCCCGCTTCCCGCCTCCGCCGTGATCGGCCGGGCCATCCCTCTCTACACCGACGAGGACGGCGATGGCCGCTTCGTCTGGCGCGCGCCGACGCGGTGACGACGTGCCCATTCGCAACCTCACCGCACATCCACGGAGGCAATTCATGTCCCTGATCGGTCAATTCACTCGCGACGAAAACGGCTTCATCGGCAATTTGGAAACACTCCTACTGCACCAGGACATCATCGTCATTCTGGCGGAGCCGTCCGACGCCGAGAATGCGCCAGATTTCCGCGTGCACGTCTTCGATGGTATGAACAACGAACCCGGCGCCGAGATCGGCGCGGGCTGGAAGCGAACCGGCGAGAAGGCCGGCGACTACGTCTCGCTGCAGCTCGACGATCCGACCTTCAGCCAGCCGATCCGCGCCAATCTGTTCCAGTCGGCCGACGACAAGTCTGCCTGGGGTTTGCACTGGAATCGCCCGCCCCGGCGCAGCGAGCGGGACTGAGCGATGCCGGCCCGCCGCAATCGCGCTGTCGTCGGACGGGTTCCCACCGTCCGGCGGACAGCCTTCCTCCTCCTTTCCGGGCTGCTGGTCGCCGCGCCGCTTTGCGCCAACACGAATGCGCAGAGCGTGTCGGTCGAGCGTCCCCTTCGCGTCGATCCCTACGGCGCCTTCATCGCCGAGGCCGCGCATCGGTTCGGCGTTCCCGAGCACTGGATTCGTGCGGTCATGCGCGTCGAAAGCGCCGGGGACATGCGCGCGATCTCTTCGGCCGGCGCGATGGGCCTGATGCAGATCATGCCCGCGACCTGGGCCGAACTGCGCGCCCGATATGGTCTCGGCAATGATCCCTACGACCCGCGCGACAACATCATGGCGGGCGCGGCGTATCTGCGCGAGATGCATGATCGCTACGGCTCGCCGGGCTTTCTGGCGGCCTACAATGCTGGTCCCGGCCGCTACGAGGAATATCGCGCCACCGGTCGCGCGTTGCCGGCCGAAACGCGCGCCTATGTCGCCGCTCTTGCACCAATCATCGGCGGCGGCAATCTTGCTGCCCCCGTCACGGTGGCGACCGCCGATCCGCTCGCCTGGACCCGCGCGCCGCTCTTCATCGTACAGGTCGATAGCAGGCCGCGTGCAGATCGGCCACAGCCCGACGGCGATACCGCTGCACCATCTGGGCCAGAGCCCGCGGCCGATCCGGCACGGCCTGCACCGCGAACGGACGGCCTGTTCGTGGCGCGAACCGACCGTGCGGCGCCGCGATGATGGGCTTCGCACTCCCGGCGGCATTCTCGGGTTCTGGCGTGGATTTGGCGTCAGTGGCGGGAGGAGCATGCAGCACAACCGTACGATGGCGAGATAAAAGCGCGCGAGGTGCGGCTTGGTGCGGTCGTGTGTTTTCAGGGACTTACGGCACATCTGCGCGAGGTGCGCCTGATCGGCGCAGCCTGCGCATCCGCCATTTCACCAAGGATTACCGCGCGATTGCGCGATGTGCGGGGACTCGGCCATGAGCGGCGAGGACGATTTCCGCATCCGGCCAGGCCGCATCCGCTCGACCCGGGCTCAGCAGGCCCGGCCCTTCATCGCCCAGGCGCTGGCAGCCACTCAACGGGCTGGCGGCAGCGTCTCGCGCTCCGGCAAGATCAGCTCGGGCAACCGCTCGCGGTTCGGCCGCGGTCAACGCGCGACGGTGCAGGCCAACCGGCTGCTCACCAGCCGATCGCGCAACACGGTGATCAAGACACGCGTCGTCCGGCACATCGCTCGGGCCGCGCCGCTCTCCGCCCACCTCAGCTATCTCCGGCGCGAGGGCGTGACCCGGGATGGAGAGAAGGCCCGGCTCTTCGGGCCGCAGACCGAGGACGCCGACCCCAAGGCTTTCGCCGAGCGGACCCAGGACGACCGGCATCACTTCCGGTTCATCGTCTCGCCCGAGGACGCGACGGAGATGTCCGACCTTAAAACCTACACCCGCGACCTGATGGGGCAGATGGAGAAGGACCTCGGCACCAAGCTCGACTGGGTCGGCGTCGATCACTGGAACACGGACAACCCGCACGTCCATATCATCCTGCGCGGTCGCACCGACGACGGCCAGGACCTCGTCATCTCGCGCGACTACATCAAGGAAGGAATGCGCGCCCGCGCGCAGGATCTCGTCACCCAGGAGCTGGGCCCGCGCACCGATCACGAGATCCGCCGCAATCTCGAACGTCAGATCGACGCGGAGCGCTGGACGAACCTCGACCGCCAGCTCGCGCGGGACAGCTATCGAACCGGCTTGGTCGATCTCGCCCCCCGCGCCGATCGCCAGCCCGACGAATTCCAAGCGATGAAGGTCGGCCGCCTGCGGAAGCTGGAGACGCTCGGTCTCGCCGATCAGGTTGGCCCCGGCCAATGGGCCGTGTCCGAGAATGCCGAGGCGACGCTTCGCGAGCTGGGCGAACGCGGCGACATCATCAAGCGCATTCATCGCGGCCTGACCGAGCGCGGCATCGAACGGGGCGCGGCGAGCTATGTGCTCGCCAGCGAGAGCATCAACGATCCCGTGGTCGGCCGACTGGTCGATCGCGGTCTCGACAATGAGCTGAAGGGTACGGCCTATGCCGTGGTCGACGGCACGGACGGGCGGACACATCACATCAAGCTGCCCGACCTCGACGCGGCCGGCGACAGCGCGCCGGGCTCGATCGTGGAACTGCGCAAATTCGACGACGCGCAGGGACGCAGGCGGGTCGCACTCGCCGTCCGCTCTGATCTCGACGTCGAACGACAGGTCACAGCAACGGGCGCCACCTGGCTCGATCGACAGGCGATCGCCCGCGACCCAGTCGCGCTCGGCGGTGGCGGCTTCGGCGCTGAAGTTCGACAGGCGATGGACGGGCGAGCCGAACACCTCGTTGGGCAGGGTCTCGCCGAGCGGCAAGCGCGCGGCGTCAGCTTCTCGCCGGGGCTGATCGACACTCTGCGGCAGCGCGAGGTGGACGCCCTTGGCGAGAAGCTCGCTGTCGAGACCGGCCGACAATTCTCGAAGGCCGCAACGGGCGAGTATGTGGCGGGCACTTACCGCCAGCGCTTCGCGCTCGCGTCGGGCCGCTTCGCCATGATCGACGACGGCCTCGGATTCCAGCTCGTGCCGTGGTCGCCCTCCCTAGAACGTCAGATCGGTCAGCACGTCTCCGGCGTGTCGCGCGGTGCCGGTGGCGTCGACTGGAGCTTCGGCCGCAACCGCGGCCTCGGCATGTAGCCCAACCAAGAAAGGAGTGCCCGCCATGTCGGCGACCAAAATCCTCTGGGGCCAGATCCTCACCGTCTTCCTGATCGTACTGACGACGACCTGGGCGGCGACGCAATGGACGGCCTACCGTCTTGGCTTTCAGCCGCAGCTCGGACATCCATGGTTCGAACTGGCCGGCTGGCCGATCTACTATCCGCCAGCGTTTTTCTGGTGGTGGTATTTCTACGATGCCTATGCCCCGCCGATCTTCATCGAGGGCGCTTATATCGCCGCGTCTGGCGGCTTCATCTCCATCGCCGTGGCGATCGGCATGTCGGTCTGGCGGGCGCGCGAAGCGAAGAACGCCGAGACGTTCGGTTCCGCTCGCTGGGCGGATGCTGGCGAAGTGCGCGCCGCCGGCCTTCTCGGCGCGGATGGCGTCGTCCTCGGCAAATTTGATCGCGACTATCTGCGACATGATGGTCCCGAGCATGTGCTGTGCTTTGCACCGACGCGATCCGGCAAAGGCGTCGGTCTGGTCGTGCCGTCGCTGCTGACTTGGCCGGGCTCCGCCATCGTCCACGACATCAAGGGAGAGAACTGGACGCTCACCGCCGGCTATCGTGCCCGCCACGGCCGCGTGCTGCTGTTCGATCCGACCAACGCGAAGTCCGCCGCCTACAATCCTCTGCTCGAGGTCCGCCGCGGCGAATGGGAGGTGCGCGACGTGCAGAACATCGCCGACATTTTGGTCGACCCGGAAGGCTCGCTCGAGAAGCGGAACCACTGGGAAAAAACCAGCCACGCATTGCTGGTCGGCGCCATCCTGCACGTCCTCTACGCCGAGGCCGACAAGACACTGGCTGGCGTCGCCGCCTTCCTCTCAGATCCGAAGCGGCCGATCGAGTCGACGCTGGCCGCCATGATGAAGACAGCCCATCTCGGCGAGGCCGGCCCGCATCCGGTGATCGCCAGCGCCGCGCGCGAGTTGCTGAACAAATCCGACAACGAACGCTCGGGGGTGCTGTCGACCGCGATGTCCTTCCTCGGCCTCTATCGTGATCCCGTCGTCGCCGAGGTTACGCGCGGCTGTGACTGGCGCATCATCGATATCGTCGGCAGCAAGCATCCGACCACGCTCTATCTCGTCGTGCCGCCCTCGGACATCAACCGGACCAAACCGCTGATCCGCCTGATCCTCAATCAGGTTGGCCGGCGTCTCACCGAGGATTTACAAGCGAAGGGAAACCGCCACCGCCTTCTCCTGATGCTCGACGAATTCCCGGCCCTCGGCCGCCTCGACTTCTTCGAGAGCGCGCTCGCCTTTATGGCGGGCTATGGCCTCAAAGCCTTCCTCATCGCCCAGTCGCTGAATCAGATCGAAAAGGCCTATGGGCCGAACAATTCGATCCTCGATAACTGCCATGTACGCGTCAGCTTCGCGACCAATGACGAACGGACCGCCAAGCGTGTCTCGGACGCCCTCGGCACCGCGACCGAGATGCGCGCGATGAAAAACTATGCTGGTCATCGCCTGTCGCCCTGGCTCGGCCACATGATGGTCTCGCGCTCGGAAACGGCCCGGCAACTGATGACGCCCGGCGAGATCATGCAGCTTCCGCCATCCGACGAAATCGTCATGGTCGCCGGCACTCCCCCGATCCGCGCGAAGAAGGCCCGATATTATGAGGATCGGCGGTTTCAGGAGCGCATCATAACGCCGCCCAACCTGGTGAAGGCGGCAACGGCCCGACCGGACGACTGGAGCACGCTGCCGCTCCCCGTGACGCCGGCCGTGTTGACGACGACGGGCGGCGGAAGCGCATCGGACGATGAGGATACGACCGACTCCGAGCGCCGGCACCAGCCAGAACTGAGCCGCGCAAAGCCGGTCGAGCCTAAGCATCCCCTCGAAAACGAATTCGAGATCGACCCCCGCGACAACGCCGATGAGGCTGCCGCGCGCCTATCGCGCATGAACCAGACCATGCGCCAAGTGGCGCGTCAGGCGTCGCTCGATCCCGGCGACGGCATCGAGCTCTAGGAGGCACCATGGCGAAGCCTCCCAAAAAGCAGCGGCTGTCCGTGTATCTCGAACCGGATGTCATGAAAGCGCTCGCCGCGCACGCCGCACGGCGCGACCAATCCCTTTCGCTGATCGCCGAGGCTGGCATCGCCTCGTTCCTGTCACCCGACGCCGCAGAGCGCCAGGAAGCGGCCACGACCAAACGGCTTGACCAGATCGACCGGCGAATGGCGCGTATGGAGCGCGACCTCGGCATCGCCGTCGAAACCGTGGCCGTGTTCATCCGCTTCTGGCTGACGACGAACCCGCCGCTGCCGGAGCCCGCCCAGGCTGCGGCGCGCGCCAAAGCCGGCGAACGCTACGAGGCGTTCGTCACCGCGCTCGGCCGGCGACTCGCGCACGGGCCGAAACTTCGGCAAGAGATTTCGGAGGATATCGCGCCCGCGCACGACGCGGATTAATCACGGCCGCGTCCGCCGCAAGTATTCCGGCCTTCCGCCGTTTCCCTGTATTTGTACGCCACAGTACGACAACCACATTGTGGTTGTTGTCAGGCCATGATATCTGCCTCTTCTACTCATCCCCGATCCAGGGCCGCACTTCGCGGACCCGCAAGAGAACGGGGACGACGTGGCGGCAACTCACCAGAAATCGGAGGCGATCCTTCGCGGTGCGCGCATGCTGCGCACGGCCCTCGGGCCAGCGATCGCTCGGTTTCTGGAAGATCCCGCGATCGTCGAGGTGATGCTCAACCCCGATGGGCGGCTCTGGGTCGACCGGCTGTCCGAGGGGCTTTCCGACACAGGCGAACTGCTGTCGCCTTCCGACGGCGAGCGCATCATCCGCCTGGTCGCCCACCATGTCGGCGCCGAGGTTCATCCGGGTGCGCCGCGTGTCTCGGCCGAACTGCCGGAAACAGGGGAGCGGTTCGAGGGGCTGCTGCCTCCTGTGGTGTCGGCGCCGGCCTTCGCGATCCGCAAGCCGGCGGTCGCTGTGTTCACGCTCGACGATTATGTCGCCG
>JGI24739J22299_10000332_pt1 | contig 16033 bp, 10 predicted proteins | sample KBSCornC5_FD_22299 | JGI IMG/M metagenome (IMG submission 22299)
GGTACGCGTCCGTTCATCCAAGTTCATCGGGTTTTGCCAAACTGCCTGCCGGCTGGAAGGGCTCGTGGCCTGATGAGATGCCATCGGGTGTTTACAGCGGGGGCCCGTACGAGTGGAAGGATCCTAAAGACTATTATAAGCTGGCCGATGATGCTAAGGATTGGGTGTTTAAAGACGAAACCGGCCTGCCGTCACAACCACCATATACAACTCTGCCGAAGATCATCCCTAATTTGGTTTGGGATACCAACTTGCCATTCCCGCTTAATAATTCATGGGGTTACCATGATGCAGCTACCGGAGCAGGTAAGTATGATAAATATTATGAAGAAATGGCTAAAAGGTACGGTAAACCAAGCAGCATTGTTAATTTCTCGGACAAGATGCAGCTCATGAACGCTGTAGGTTACCAGGGTATTTTTGAAGCCGATGGTCATAAACTGAACGAAACCGGTGGCGTAATGCTCTGGAAATTGAACGCAGCGTTGCCGAGTGTTATATGGCAAATTTACGATTGGTATTTGGAACCCAATGCAGGCTACTATACCATGCAAAATGCCTGTGAACCTATCCACATCCAGTATAATTATGATAATTCATCAATAGCAATCATCAACCGTACACACCATGCCACCGGAAGCTTAACTGCTACAGCCGATATTTATGATATCAACAGTAAACTGATTAAATCAGAAAAGGTTGGCAATGTAGGATTGGCGCAAACTGGCGTTAAGGAAGTGATTCAGCTCAAAGATGCACTTGCCGCTACCAAAGGCGTAAGTTTTGTAGTGTTGAACCTGACTAATGCGGCAGGTAAAACCGTATCACATAATGTTTACTGGCTATCGGCCACTGATGACTTTACGTCATTGAACTATATGAAACATGCACAGGTGCAGGGAAAAGTGATCAAATCCGAAAAAGGGGTAAGCGAAAATAAGTGGACTATGAAGTTTACCAATAACTCCAATCAACTGGCATTCTTTGTTCGCCCGCAATTGATGAAAAACGGCGAGGAGGTAATGCCAAGTTACTGGACCGGTAATTACTTTAGCCTGGCGCCACATGAAAGTATTATAGTATTGGTAAGTGCCCCGGTAGCCAAATTAGGCGCGGTAAAATCAACCGTATTACTTGAAGGCTGGAATCTGGATAAGCAGGTGATAACATTGCCCTAAAATTTTTTAAACTTAATATGCTCGCAAAGGCGCGAAGACGCAAAGTTTTTTCTTAGCGGCTTCGCGCCTTTGTTGCTATAACATTAATAACAAAACCGTTAGCTTTAAGCTTTGTGCATTCAGCTTTTAGCTTTTTTTAAGTTAAATTTTGTTTAAGAATGACTTGCCATACAGGTTCTGTTTTGAAAATCTGCTTATCTTGCTCAACGCATTTTACATATGGAAAATACAGATGTAATTATCATAGGAGGGGGAGCCGCGGGTTTGATGGCCGCGCGTACGCTTGCCAAAGCAGGTAAAAATGTTGTGCTGCTTGAAGGACGCAACCGGCTTGGCGGCCGCATTCATACGCTGGAACATGGCACCTCCCTGGAGCCGGCAGAACTAGGCGCCGAATTTATTCATGGCGATTTACCCATAACCCAAAGCTTGCTTAATGAAGCCGGCATTAAATACACTCCGGCCTCCGCCTCTATGTGGAAATATGAGGATGGAAAGTTTATAGCCGAAGGGCACGTTATTGAGCATTGGGACGAATTTATGGAAAGCATCATGAAACTGAAGCATGATATGAGCATTGAAGCATTCATGCAGCAGGAGTTTTCGGGCGAACGATATGGAGGGCTCCGGGAATCGGTGCGGGGCTATGTATCGGGATATGATAACGCCGATCCCAAAAAAGCCAGCGCCTTTTCAATCCGTAAAGAGTGGCAAAATGAGCATGAGGATGCACAATACCGTGTAGAAGGTGGTTATTGCATGTTGATCAGCTACCTTGCAAATGAATTTAAACAGGCAGGTGGGCATATCTACCTAAATGCGGTAACAAAAGATATTGACTGGGGAAAACACCATGTTACGGTAAGTACTGACATAGGTATCACCTACCAGGCCCGGCAATTGTTGGTTGCTGTGCCGCTTGGGATTTTACAGGCGGAAGCAGGGTTGAAGGGGACACTAAGTTTTGACCCGCCGGTTGATTATTATATTAAGGCATTAAAATCGCTTGGTTTTGGAGCGGTGATCAAGGTGTTACTTGAGTTTGACGAAGCATTTTGGTATAGTGATGAAACCAGGCAAATGATCGGTGCCGATCTCGAAGATATGGGCTTTCTGTTTTCAAACGAGGTCATACCCGTTTGGTGGACCCAGATGCCTGTACATCGCCCGCTGCTTACCGGTTGGCTTGGCGGGCCACCCGCTGCAGCCCGTATAAATACAAGCGATGAAGATATGCTGATAGAAGCCCTTGGTTCTATCTCGAATATCTTTAAGATAGATATCGCGAAGCTGAAAGAAAAACTCCTTACCTGGAATGTAATCAACTGGACAGCCGATCCATTTTCGCGCGGATCATACAGCTACGATACCACAGAAACGGCTGAAGCAAGGAAGATTTTGAGTCATCCAATAGGCGATACCTTGTTTTTTGCAGGCGAATATTTATATGAGGGTATAGCTATGGGGACCGTTGAGGCTGCGCTTACCAGTGGTTTAAGGGCGGCGGAAATGTTGTTGGATTATGAGTAATTAAAACCATGTCATTGCGAGCGTAGTGTGGCAATCGTATACTATANAGAGCGGCCTTGCCTCCGTGCGATTGCCACACTACGCTCGCAATGACATGAACAGTTGGAGGCGCTATTCCACCTTCCAATAATTCCCACTCACAATAATCATATCCAACATTTTGATAGTATTATCGTAATAATCATAATCCTTCAGTTTAAAAGCNACGAGATAGNCCCATACCTTNTTAAGCCACTGCTGATTACTTTTGTCGACCATGGCAGATACCGTAAAGGGAGCAATAAAACTCAATGCTTCAAAGTATCGCCCTTTAATATCATTTCCTTCAAGCGTATACCCTGCCGAAATATTATCAGGGTCGCCGTTGGTAGTTTCTTTGATCCATCGGTTTATCGGGTTTACAAAAGCTTTTGCGCGCTTATCGCCATATAATAAATAATCAGTTGNTATGCGCCATGGAACACGACATGCATTGTAATTATAATAACCATCATACTTTGACTCCATGTAGTTGGGCTGAGCAGGCCGGGCTTTAGTCTTTATTCCTCTGATAAAATCGGGCACCAGGCCTGCATCCGGGCTGTAGTTTTTTTGCAGATNGCNGAATAAGNGGTAGTTGTTATCAATGACTTTCTGCCATTTACCGGTTTTTGAGGCACTTTCAAATGCTTTNAANTTGGCAGGCATAAAATCAGAAGCGCGCATATCATAATAATCTTCGCTATCTCCGTCGCTGCCATCGCTTAATAAAACAGAAAACGTTTTAGGATTGATTTCATAGTGCATAATTGCCGCCATCGCGATCCTGGCTTCCTGCAGGTAGTTGATATGGCCTTTGCTTCCCCATTGCTTATCAGCTAACAGAAGGGAATATGCGATATCTATATCACCATCGGTGGCGGCATCCCGGTCGTGGTTTTTACAGTTCTTTAGCTGGGCCCAGGCCATTAAATAAGGGGATGCTTTGGCCGGATGAGCTTTGTAATAATTATACAAGCCGTCGTAAACGGTTTTTGCCTGTTTATCATACCCGGCCATTAGCGCGGTAATCACCATACCGTAACCCTGCCCTTCGGATACGCACTCTTTCCCGGGCTTTTCAAACCAAACATAAAACTGTTCTTTATCGCAGCCCGGTTTTATATACCTGTGTTTCCATTGATCGTAAAAACTGGTTACCTGCCTATCCAACTGTTGCTGATTGAGGTGATTGGGCTTGATTGTACCGGAAGTATACTTACAATGTTGCGGAAACGGCCTTAATGCAACCTGTGCATGAAGGCCGTTGAGTATAAATATAGAAAGTAGCAGCATGCTATATCGCACGCAGTTCGGGGTAAGTAGCAACCTCTTCAACATTATTACATAGTAGCTCGGTTTTGCAGAAATGGTTTTTTAAACAGCTCAAAAAGTTTTGAATTACCGGTGTATCCTTACAAGTAGCGGCATACCACGTGCGTTTTGCTATACTGTGATGTAATGGTTTTGTAACAATGTGTTTACCGGGGAGGTATGGNTTCACTATCCAGTCGGCCATAACGCTTATTCCGAGGCCTGCATTTACCATCTCAATAGTGGCATCAGTATAGTGGATCCGGTTAAGTGTTTTGGGCTTTACATGCTGCTCCTGGATCAGCGTTTCGATGACCGGAGTCTCCTGGTAAGAGGGGTCATAAAGGGCCAGAATTAACTCCTGATCCTGGAAGTCGCAGATGTCAATAACGGCCTTTTTTGCAAGCGGATGATCGGCCGGTAAAATGCATATCAGGCGGTCTTCAAAAATGGGTTCATAAACGATTTGTGTGTTCACCATTTGGGTGCGCACAATACCCAGGTCAAGGTCGCCACGCATGAGGTATTCGAGCGGTCGGCGGCTGGCATCCGAAACTATATTTATGTTAATATCAGGCCATTGGCTCTTGAAATCCTTAATTACACCAGGCAGCCAGTGGTACGCTGTATAACACTGCATACTGATATTGAGCTTGCCTGTTTTGCCATTTTTATAGTTGTTAATATCTTCTTCAAGGGTGCGTATTTCGGCCAATATTTTTTCCGAACTTCGTAGAAAACGATAACCCACTTCGGTAAGCTGAAGCTTCTTTCCCTGGCGATGGAACACCTCTATATCCAGTTCCTTTTCCAGCTCTTTTAACTGGTGGCTCAGGGCCGATTGAGTTAGGTGTAAAGCGCTTGCTGCTTTGGTCAGCGAACCCTCTTTTGAAATAGTATCAACTAACCTGAAATGATGTAGTGCAATATTCATTATTAGTTTTGCTAATGATTTACACAAAATTAATTCATTTTTTTCATGAATCATATAGATATACATTTGCCGTGTATAAAATACACCTCATGTTAAACACAAATTCAAAAAAATTACTCCTGTTTTTTTTGAGTGTTTCATATGTCTTACACGTACAAGCTCAGCAAAAAGTCCTTTCCATTAAGGATGCTGAACAAATGGCCCTTGCTAACTATGCTTCCATCAAGTCGAAGGCAAACCAGCTTAACGCCTCTAAGGCATACCTCAAAGAAACAAAAACGGAGTATCTGCCGGATGTAAATTTCTCCGCGCAGCAGGACTACGGAACAGTGAACGGCCAAAACGGACCATCGTATGGTTACCGTGGCTTGTCGGTATCCTCATCGGGGCCAGCTTTGGCCAAACAGAACTGGAATGCCGCTTTTGGGGCCCTCTATTTAACCAACGTTAGCTGGGACTTTTTCGCCTTCGGCAGATCAAAGCAAAGGATCGGCGTACAGAAAACCATCGTATCGCGCGATGAAACAGATCTTGCACAGGAGCAATTTCAGCACCAGGTACGTGTTGCTGCTACTTACTTAAACCTCCTTGCGGCTCAGCAACTTGCCAAAGCACAGCAGGATAACCTCAACCGTGCGATGGAACTGCAAAAGGTAGTAGTTGCCCGCGTAAAGAACGGTTTAAATCCGGGCGTGGATTCATCATTGGCCAATGCCGAGGTATCTAATGCCAAAATAGCGCTTACCAACTCACAGCAANCCGTGCAGGANCAAAGTAATCAGCTATCTATTTATTTAGGGATACCCGCGCAGGAATTTCAATTGGATAGCGCTTTCATTACCAGGCAGCCCAATAACCTGGAGGCGTTAAGTGCTGTTGCCGCGACCGATCACCCAACTTTGAAATTCTATCAAAACAGGGTAAACGTGAGCGATCAGCAGGCTAAATATCTCCGCACTTTCGCCTTACCAACCTTTAGCTTGTTTGGTGTTTACCANGGCAGGGGATCGGGCTTTAAGTCGGATTATGGCGTTGATCAATCAAGCTATACCGGCAGCTATGGTGCAGGTGTTGATCCAACCCGTTATAACTATCTGTTTGGTATTGGCATGATTTGGAACTTTACAAACGTTTTCAGGACGCACTACCAGGTTCAATCGCAAAAGTTCACTTCAGAGCAATTGAAAAACGACTACGAACTGGTTGATAAGCAACTGGAAGCGCAGCGTACCCTGGCCGAAACACGCATAAGCAATGCCCTTAAAAATGTAAACGAGGTACCGGTTGAAGTATCGGCCGCTAACAACGCTTACATTCAAAAATATACACTGTACAAAAACGGACTATCAAATATAGTTGATTTTACACAGGCGCTTTATACCCTTAACCGGGCCGAGGTTGACAAATACATAGCCCTGAACAATGTATGGCAGGCGCTGCTGTTCAAATCAGCAGCTACCGGCGATTTCGGGATTTTTATCAATAATTTTTAACAGTTACACACATATACAATGGGAATGATAAAAGGGGCGCTGCAAAAACCAATTACCATATTGGTTATAGTAGCCGGGCTGTTCTTCTTCGGTATAAATGCGGTACGGACTATCAAGATCGATATATTTCCCGATCTGAACCTGCCGGTTATATATGTATCGCACCCATACGGCGGTTTCACCCCAAACCAAATGGAAGCTTACTTTGGTAAGCAATATGTTAACCTGTTGCTTTTCGTATCGGGCGTAAAAAGCATCGAAACAAAAAACATACAAGGCTTAACGTTAATAAAAGTTACTTTTTACGAGGGCACAAACATGGCTCAGGCCGCGGCGGAGGTCACGAGTTACACCAACCGGGCGCAGGCCGCATTCCCGCAGGGCTCGCAGCCACCCTTCATTTTGCGCTTTGATGCCTCAACGCTGCCGGTTGGTCAGCTGGTGTTGAGCAGCGCTACCCGAAGCAATAACGAATTGCTCGATTATGCTTTGGTTTACGTACGTTCGTCATTTACCTCAATCCCCGGCCTTGTTGCGCCGGCTCCTTTTGGTGGTAACCAGCGTACTATCCTGATTAAGGTCGATCCAAACCTGTTACGCTCGCACAATTTAACACCCGACCAGATCGTGGCCGCCCTGCGCGAGAATAACCAGAACACCCCGGCAGGTAACGTGCGTATAGGCGATTACAACTACCTTGCACCTTCAAACACCACGATAAAGAAAATCCCGGATTTTGGAGATATCCCGCTTTATAAAAATGGGATCCAAACCGTATTTATGAAGGATGTTGCCACTATAGAAGATGGCGCCGATATCACCAACGGCTATGCACTTATTAATGGTAAGCGTTCGGTTTACCTGCCAATCACCAAATCGGCCACGGCCTCAACCTGGGAAGTAGTGCAAAACCTGAAAAAAGCATTGCCAAAATTCCAGGCCTTACTACCCGATGATGTGAAGCTGTCGTTCGTGTTTGACCAGTCGGTTTATGTAATTAACGCGGTAAAAAGTTTGGCCGAAGAGGGCGCGATAGGGGCGGTACTTACCGGGCTTATGGTATTGCTGTTTTTAGGTGATAAACGCGGGGCGCTTATCGTGATCCTTACTATCCCCACCTGTATTATCTCGGCTATTTTCTTCCTGTCGCTGGCACACCAAACCATCAATATCATGACGCTTAGCGGGCTTTCGCTGGCGATAGGTATTTTGGTGGATGAGTCGACGGTGACAATTGAGAATATTCACCAGCATTTTGATATGGGCAAGCCGAAAGCTTTGGCTATCTGGGATGCCTGTAAGGAGATCGCGTTCCCTAAATTGTTGATCCTGTTCTGTATCCTGGCGGTGTTTGCACCTGCATTTACCATGAACGGGATTCCGGGAGCATTGTTCCTGCCGCTGGCGCTGGCTATCGGTTTCTCGATGATCGTATCTTACTTCCTNGCGCAAACCTTTGTACCAATCATGGCCAACTGGATCATGGTANACAAACATGAAGACCACAGCCATAAAGATGGTTTTGCACTGGAGGATGAAGGTGAGCCATGGGAACAAAAAGAAAAAGCCATGAAGGCTGCNCTTGAACATACAGGCGACGAGGTAACCCGCTTTGACAAATTCAGGGATAGCTTCATGCGCCTNATGGACCGCATGTTGCCTAACCGCAAGATACTGGTAACGATTTATGTAATCGTTGCCTTTGGCCTTGCTTTCCTGTTATTCAATATCATAGGCCGTGACGTGTTGCCTAAGGTAAACTCAGGTACCTTCCAGGTACGTTTGCGGGCTGCTGATGGTACGCGTTTAGAGCGTACGGAATTAATAGCTGTTAAGGCGCAACATATATTGGGCGATATTGTGGGTAAAAACCACATAGCTATAACTTCGACATTTGTTGGCTCGCACCCTTCATCATTCTCAACCAACCCTATCTATCTGTTTATGGCTGGTCCGCAGGAATCTGTGATGCAGGTGAGTTTAACGGAGGATTATAAGGTTAATCTTGATGACCTGAAGGAAAAATTCAGGCACGAGATGGCAAAACAGTTACCCAACGTTAAACTATCATTTGAGCCGATTGAGTTGACTGATAAGATCCTGAGCCAGGGTTCGCCAACGCCTATTGAAGTAGCTATTACCGGTAAAAACAAAAAGCAAAATGTTGAGTATGCCTTTAAGGTTATCAATAAACTTAAAGATATCAAATACCTGCGCGATGTGCAGATAGGTCAATCATTTAATTATCCAACTATCGATATTAATATCGACAGGCAACGGGCCGCACAGCTTGGGGTAGGTTTAAATGATATATCACGTTCATTGGTAGCTTCAACCTCATCATCAAGGTTTACCGAAAAGAATAACTGGATTGATGAAAAATCAAACTTAAGCTACCTTGTGCAGGTACAGGTACCAGAATACCAGATGGCCAGTTTGAATGATGTTAAGGAGATCCCTGTACTGGCAAACCAGGCCCGCCCGGTTTTGGGTGATGTAGCTGATGTTAAAACAGGTACCACCTTTGGCGAAAACGATAACGTAGGCGCTGTGCCAACATTATCAGTAACGGCAAACATCAACAAAAAGGATTTGGGTACTGCAACCAATGATGTGCAGAAAGCCATTGACGAATTAGGCAAACCACCGCGCGGTTTAACAGTTGAGATGCATGGNATGAGCCAAACCCTTACCGATACGCTTAATAGCTTACAATCGGGCTTATTGGTAGCCGTATTGGTGATCTTTTTGATGCTGGCTGCAAACTTCCAGTCGTTCAAAATGTCGATGGTGGTATTATCAACTGTGCCGGCTGTTTTGTTTGGTTCATTGCTGCTGGTAAAAATCACCGGCGCTACACTTAACCTTCAATCATACATGGGTATGATCATGTCGGTGGGTGTATCTATTTCCAACGCAGTGCTACTGATCACCAATGCCGAAGAGTTGCGTAAACACAACGGCGATGCACTGAAGTCGGCCCGTGAAGCTGTAGCGTTACGTCTTCGTCCTATCCTGATGACCAGTTTGGCCATGATTGTAGGTATGATCCCGATGGCTTCCGGCTTAGGTGAAGGTGGTGATCAAACATCACCATTAGGTCGCGCCGTTATTGGCGGACTTATCGCTTCAACTTTTGCAGCGCTCCTGATATTACCATTGGTTTTTGCCTGGGTACAAGGTAATGCCACAACTCAATCTGTTTCATTAGACCCGGAAGATAAAGAAAGTAAATTTTATGTCCCTTTGCACCACCATGAATAAGCTAAAAAATAAATCAATACTGCTGCTTGCCGTTTTAGCAATGGCAATAGGCTCATTGAGTGCCTGCCACTCGGATGATAAAGAAAAGAAAGAACAACAGGAAGAGCAGGAGCAACAGGAAGCTGTTGAAACGCCCACTGTACAAATTGTGCCGGTAACCAAAGGCAGGTTAAGCAGCAACATCACCATACCTGGTGAGCTGATCCCTTACCAACAAGTTGACCTGTATGCCAAAACCAACAGCTATGTTAAAAAGCTTTTGGTTGATATCGGTTCAGAAGTTAAGCAGGGCCAGTTATTGGCTGTGCTTGAAGCGCCGGAAATTAACTCGCAATTGGCTGCGGCGCAATCTCGCATTAAACAATTTGAAGCGGTTTACTTTGCCAGCAAAGCCACCTATGACAGGTTGGTAAGCACCAGCAAAACGCCGGGTACTGTTTCGCAAAACGACCTGGAGCAAGCCGAAGCTAAAAAGAACGCCGACCAGGCTAATATTGATGCCGCTAAATCCGGCTTAAAAGAAGTATCAGCTAATTTGGCTTACCTGGAGATCCGCGCCCCTTTTGATGGCGTGATCACCAGTCGTAACGTTAACTTGGGTGCCTATGTTGGTCCAGGAGGAAAAAGTACCGATCCATTGTTTACAGTTCAGGATCAGGGCCGTTTACGTTTAGTGGTATCAGTGCCTGAAATTTACACAGGCGCATTGAGCAACAAAAGTGAAGTTAATTTTACCGTAAGAGCCTTGCCAAGCCAAAAATTTACCGCCCAGGTAAAACGTATAGCAGGTGCGCTTGATGAAAAATTACGTGCCGAACGTTTAGAAATGGACGTTTACAATAAAGACAAAAAGCTGATCCCGCACATGTTTGCCGAAGTAAGTGTACCATTGCCTGCCGGCGACAGTACTTATGTTGTACCTAAAACAGCCGTAGCAACTTCGACCGAAAAGGTGTTTGTGATAAAAGTTGTTGATCATAAGGCCGTTTGGGTTGATGTTAAAAAAGGCCTGAGTAATGGCGATAGTATCGAGATCTTCGGTGGCGACCTGAAACCTGATGACAAGCTGGTAAAAGTAGCTTCAGACGAGATCAGGAACGGATCGACCTTGAAATATTAATAAATTGAAGTTCGATTAGATTCAGCCTTTTGGATAGTGCGAAGAGAAAAGAGCCCGAAAACTGAAAAGTTTTCGGGCTCTTTTTATGCGAGTGATTAAATTCCCCCCTTGAGAGTAATAGACCAGCATTAGACAATTAGAGAAATTTAAGGGCGGGGATTGAGCGATTCCCTCCCCTGGGAGGGTGTAGGGAGGGGTTTAAGCGAGATACCTAATCGTTATCAAGGCGTAGAAACACCTCCCTGCCAACACAGAATCCTAACGCACCCCTCCCAAGGGAGGGAACTGTCAATTCATGGGCCATTACTCTCGAGAGGGAAATCGCATAATCCCTGTTTCTTTTGTTCTATTTCCCCTCCGCCTGCAACTTCTTAATAATCCCCGTCCCCACAGCATCCGTACTTTCAGCAGCATTGGATAGTATAACCACTGCCAGTTTCTTATCAGCATTAAAAGCCAGGAAGCTACTGCTGCCGTAAGTGCCACCGTTATGGAAAATGTATTCTACACCATCAACCAAAATAATGTGCCAGCCGAGGGCTATTTTGGCATCTTTGCTGTAGGTGATTTGGTGGGTTAGCTCAAAAGCCTTTGATAGCTTGTCTGTACCATTTGCCATGTTTGCCTTTGCATATATCAGCAAATCATTTACCGTTGAATGGAGGGCCCCGCAGGCGGCAAGGGCGTTAAAATCCCAGGCTACTGTTGCATTACCGTATTGACTGTATACTTTGGTAAAATGGGGCAGTTGTAAAGCGCTTAAATNCTGTACTGTATTTTTCATCCCCAAGGGACTGCAGATCACTTCCTGCACCATCTGATCAAATGTTTTGCCNCTTACCTGTGATAGTATCATTCCTAATAAACCAACTCCCAAATTGGAGTATGCGTATTGTTCTCCTGGCTTACTGTTGAGTTTGCAGGTTTTTAGATAACTAAACAGTAGCCTTTTATTATAACTTTTATAGGGATTTGCTGCACTGGCAGAATCAAACTGAAGGTTTTCCGGGATCCTTGCCAACCCNGAAGTATGATTGCTTAGCGTTTGCAAAGTTATATCATTCAGTGCGACATTGGTTTTTACTGAATCGGGCAGGTATTGGGTTATGGGATCAGTTAACTTTACTTTGCCCTCGTTGGCGTAATAAGCCANTAAAGTAGCGGTAAATGTTTTGGTAATAGAACCAATTTCGAAGATNGTATTGCCCGTTGGTAGCTGGTTATTGCCGCGGGCGGTTTCTCCGTAATTATAAGTGCTGATCTGTCCGTCTTTTAATATGCCTATGCTCAAACCTACTGTATTTACTTTTTGAATATACGGGCGGGCAATTTCATCAACCTGTTTATCCATTGGGTTGAGCAGTTTGTTGGAGGTAGGTACCTGTGTGGTTTTATCGGCTGTGACATCTTTAAATGGCTGAAACAGAAAAAGTTCAATTTTATTACCTGCATCGAGGCTCATAAGCAGTTGCAATGTTGCCGACTGAAATACCAGTTTGTAAGTGCTTACCTTATTGTTAACGAAGCTGATTACTGTTGAACCTTTAATTTCATTTAAGGGGAACAATTGTTGCTCGGTAAGACTACGGAACTGGCCCGCGCTTACGGCATGCCTGAAGTTCGGCCCGGTTAAAGCATAAATGGAGTCGGCCTGCTTGGCGTTGAAGAATTTTTTCACCAGTACAAATACCGAATCGGTTTTAAATTGCTGATGACTTTGGGCGAAGGCTATGCCCGGCATAAACAAAAGTAAGATAAAGCAGAACCTGAGTTTCATGAAATAATTCGTGTTTAATTAATGTCGTTTAGTCTTTATCCTGAAGGGAAAAGTTGACTTACGACTACTGACTTAAATATCCTGGTAATCTTTGGCAAAGTAATTATCGGCCAAAGGATCGGTTAGGCGCACAAAACGTTTCTCATTGTATTTCCATTTCATACGGAATATGATAACGGCAATACCGGCTCCGATGATATAATTAAAACCGATAAAAGCAAACATATCGCCGGGTTCGGCAAGTAATGTGTGCATGTCTTTGCCTTTGAAAATTAGCCAGGCTACACTTGTGATAAGGGATATTGCCAATCCGAAAATAAACCCGCCGTCGATGATACAATAGTTCCACATACCGCGTTGGCGCGAGTGCTCCCACTTTTTTACAAAGCTAATGTTGTCGATGTCCTCTTCGGTGAGGCCTTTGGCCTTAAGTTTTTCGGCCTGGGTTAATTTATACTGATAACGATAGTAACCCTGTACAAACGAGAACGGGAAAAATAAAAGAAAGATGATATTGTTGTGGTCGTAAAAATACAGTGCAACAATAACGGCAAGATAAACCAGTTCGGTTTTGTAAGTATGTTTCAGATATGTTTTAAAATTGAATTTCATATCTGAAACATGCGCTTATATGGTTGGTGTTTGTCCGGCCAGCAGGTAAAGTACAGCCATGCGTACGGCAACACCATTTTCTACCTGGTCGAGAATGATAGACTGTTTGCTGTCGGCCACATCGCTGGTGATCTCCACACCACGGTTAATAGGGCCGGGGTGCATCACAGTGATTTCTTTATCCAGCGAATCCAGAATGGTTTTGTTAAGCCCGAAAAGCATGGTGTATTCCCTTAGTGAAGGGAAATATTTAATATCCTGACGTTCCAGCTGAATGCGGAGCATATTGGCAACATCGCACCAATTAAGGGCTTTAATAAGGTTGTGTTCAACCTTTACACCTAACGAGCCTATGTATTTTGGAATAAGCGTGGTTGGGCCGCAAACCATTACTTCGGCACCCAGTTGTTTAAGGCAAAGGATGTTGGAAAGTGCCACGCGTGAGTGCAGGATATCGCCCACAATCACCACTTTTTTTCCAGCTACATCGCCGTATTTTTCACGGATAGAGAAAGCATCAAGCAAGGCCTGGGTAGGGTGCTCATGTGCACCGTCTCCTGCGTTTACGATTTGTGCTTTAACATGTTTTGACAGGAAGATCCCGGCGCCTGCGTACGGATGACGCATTACTACCATATCAACCTTCATAGCCAGGATGTTGTTTACTGTATCGATCAGCGTTTCGCCTTTGCTTACAGAGGATGATGAGGCCGCGAAGTTGATCACATCAGCCGAAAGCCTTTTTTCGGCCAGTTCAAATGATAAACGGGTACGGGTTGAGTTTTCAAAGAAAATATTAGCGATGGTAACATCCCGTAACGACGGCACTTTCTTGATCGGTCGGTTTAAAACAGATTTAAAGGTATCCGCAGTTTCAAATATCAGCTCAATATCTGCTTGGTTCAAATCTTTTATACCCAATAAGTGTCGTGTGCTCAGTCCTGCCATGTTATTTTGATTTCGGATTTCGGATGTTCGATTTCTGAATTTTTATTTTTATTCCGTCATTGCGAGGTACGAAGCAATCCCCGATTAGCAGAGACTTCTTGCATGATAGCTCTGTACAATTTGGGATTGCTTCGTACCTCGCAATGACGCTTTGTGTATATTATATTTTATTCCTGTACCTCTGAAACAAGAACGATCTTGTCCTCGCCGTCAGTATCCTTCCAGCTAACTACCACTTTTTGTGATGCGATAGAATCGACCTCGATACCCACATAATCGGCAGATACCGGGATGTGGCGCGAGTAACGGCGATCAACCAAAGCCAGTAGCTCTATTTTCTCCGGCCTGCCGAATGCCTGCATGGCATCCATAGCGGCGCGAATAGTACGGCCTGTCCACAGCACATCATCCATCATGATCACTTTTTTACCTTCAATAATAAAATCTATTTTGGTTTGATTAGGTACCAGTTGTGATTCGCGGCGGCGGAAATCGTCGCGGTAAAAGGTGATATCAAGATCGCCTTGCAGTATGTTTTTATCGGGAAGGATTTTTCTAAGTTCTTCTGCAACGCGTTTGGCTAAATAAATGCCACGCGGCTGAATACCAATTAATACTGTATTTGAAAAGTCGTTATGATTTTCAATTAACTGGCGACATAAACGTTGTATGGTAATTTGAAACTTTTGTCCGTCGAGCAGTGTTAGATTTTGCATCGTATGGGTGGATTTGGGCAAAAGTAATAATTTGTTTTCAAAAGCCCCCTCTAAATCTCCCCCGATAGGGGAGACTTTTTACAATTCAGTTATTCGGCAAGTTTTCTTAAAGTCAACATCGCCCTTTCTGCATCTTTTTTTCGCNACAAAAATATGATCATGATAATAAGCAGCTACTACGTTGCAGCTGATATTTTCATTGGCCAGCGCAGTTGCAAATNCAGCGGTTAAACCAGGCGCTTCCAGTGATGAATGGATGGTTAAAGTGATCCAGGCGGCAATATAGCTGTATTCAAGATTTAGCTTATCGGCTGTTTCTTTTTTTAGAATGAGGGTTACGGCTTCCTGTTCTTTAAAAAAAAAGCTATGATAGCATCAGTGTTAATGTTACTTAATGATGATGTTGTGAAATAAACATAGTCACCTTCATTAATTACGGGTGTCATGTTTTTAAGTAGGGTATTGAGGTTGGTTTCGCCGGTGGTCATATCCCAAATATACAAAACTAACTCGCGCTCGTTTTTAACGAGTGCATAACACGGGTTTGCGTTTATAACGCCACGGGCAATACAATTGCCAAGCCCTATTAAGCGCTCATTGCAAATGAGCGCAATAAAATAAAAGGGAAACAAAAAGCCCCTCCGGATAACCAAAGGGGCTTATATAATTGCTTAAGCTAAAATTATGCTTCTTCTTCAGAGCTGTTAGCAGCAGGTGCAGCCTTGCGGGCTTTGTTTTCAGCACCTTCCATTTGCTCTTTTAACTGAGCTAATACGCTAAGATCGCCTAAAGTTGATTTTTCAACAGAATCTTTCACTTTTTTCACCGCGTTAGTAGCAGCTTTTGCTTCTTTTTTACGGTTTTCAAATTCCTGTACGCGGGCATCAGCGCGGGCTTCTTCCCAGATACGTGAGTGTGAAATAACGATACGTTTGTTTTCTTTGTTAAATTCAATGATTTTGAATTCAGCAGCTTCTTCAGCTTTTAAGCTCTTACCGTCTTCTTTAACTAAGTGTTTGGTTGGCGCAAAGCCTTCAACACCGTAAGGTAAAGCTACGATAGCACCTTTGTCGGTTACTTTGATAACAGTACCTTCATGGATCGAGTCGATAGTGAAGATAGTTTCAAA
>JGI24739J22299_10000335_pt1 | contig 15994 bp, 12 predicted proteins | sample KBSCornC5_FD_22299 | JGI IMG/M metagenome (IMG submission 22299)
TTACCGTCGCAGCCTGCTGGTGCGCCCGGATGGAAGTGCTGTCGATCATCTGAATGTCACCGTCATGCGCGGCACTGATGGCATCCATCATCCGATCCCAGACACCCGCCTTCCGCCAGCGCACGAAGCGGTTGTAGCAGGTGGTGCGTGGGCCATAGCGTTCGGGCAGGTCGCGCCACGGCGCGCCTGATCTCAGCACCCAGAATATGCCGTTCAGCACGCGCCGATCATCAACGCGTGGCACGCCTCGGGGCTTGTTGGGTAGCAGTGGCTCGATCACGCGCCACTCGAAGTCGGTCAGATCATATCGGCTCATGCCGTCGCCGAATCAGCTTTCCGGCGTAGAGGAAAGGCATTTCGACAAATGACTATTCGTAGAAAGCGCCTGCCCGGATGAGAGCTGCGGCGTGTTGCCAAGCATTTTCGTTAAACGGACCCTGCCAGTCCTGGGCCCAAGCGGCCATCGCTTCCAAAAATGCGGGTAGGTCGATGTTTTCCCAGTTTTCCGCACCCTCACTCAAATCAGCCCGCATCGCCGACAAAAAGCTCAGAAAATCGTCCCGATTGCTAACCCGTTCTACGTCCATCGCCACACCCCTTCCTTGTCCGACTAGCAGGTGCGTCGTGGCCAGCCCAGATTTATGAGTTCACGACCTAATCTTCCCACATGTTGGTCGCTTCAAAAAATAGGCGGGCAGTAACGACCAATTCCAGATGTTGAGTTGGCGTGACCACACGCCTAAAAAATGCCATGCATAAACGATGAGCCTTTCCAACATCGTCGGGGCAAATAATGCGGGTATCTCTATGGTCGCTTGCGGCTCTGGTTTCGACCACAGCTTCGGCGCAAAATGATCAGATCATCGAAGGTTATTACTACCGATGCGAGGTCTCCCGCCAGCTTGCGACTGGTAAAATTAGTGCTGTCCGCGCAATCAAGGATGATAAACGCACACTCTACGAAAGCGATTTCGCAAGCTGGAACGCAACGCGGTGGAAGGGCGTCGCAATCACTTGGAAGGCTCGTCCCGGTCCCAGTATCCGTCTTTTAGACATACAGGCCTCGGCTCAGATATATGTCCGCTCTGAAGAGCGGTTACCGCGCTATGGATTTTTCACCCTCCACAACGGCGGAATCCCCGGTTACGATGATCTAATCCTGCCCATGGGAACCGTCGCTGACAAGAAGGCGACTTCGGTAGGCTTCCCTCTCCGAGTGTTGCTGGCTTATGCGGGGACCAACGAAAAAGTTCAGTGGTCAATCTTTGACATCAAGGAGGAATATGGTCGTCGGAAGTTCTACATGGGCGGCAGCATCAACATCGCAGAACTCCGCGAAGCTTCAGAAGCCGTGAAGGAGGTAGCCACCTTACTCGATGAGGCTGCGACCGTGCCCGAGCAGAACTGTCAGTCTACACCAATCTACTACAATCCTCTCGGCGAGATTTGATGTTCATGCAGCCAAGGCGTTCTATTCGTGCAGGCAGAGATCCGAATGGGATCGGCCTTCAACCGAGCTGAGCAACGGCAGCTAACCAGCATTGTCAGCTTGATACCAGACTGTCCGGATTCCACCCGGCCATCGCCAGCCGCAGGCTGCGAATCAGTCCGGATGCCGATAAAGTGCCGGTCCGGTTCGGAACGGGCAAGCTGCCCAGCGGCATGCGACCAATTCTCGCCGTTCGTTACGCTGTTTACGCTGCCTGTTTGCGGACGTTCCAGTAGCGGTCATCGCCAGCGGCAGCTATGCTGCGAAAATGGAAAATGACAGATTGGCAATCTTCGAGGGGCCGACAGGCGCACTACATCTTGAGGTGGAGGGCTACCAATTTCCTGATGTCCTGAATGACGAATGGGATTCGAACTGGCTTATTATCACTGCGGATGCCGTTCTCGATGGCAAATCGTGGCGCTTCCGCGACCCTTGCCTCACGACATTCGAACTGCAACGTCTGGCTGGATGGCTAGATCAGGTTGCGGCGGGAACCGCAGAACAAAATTTCTGCGGTTTTACTGAACCGAATCTAGATTTTGAGCGGGTGTCAGACGTGTCAATCCGGATTGGGCTTTCATTGGAGGCATTGCCCCCTTGGGCGAACCAAGGCGGTGACTTAGGCGATGTTGGGTTCGAAGTTCCGATTGGAGAACAGCTTAAAACAGCCGCTGCGAGCCTTCGTCGGTTCCTATCGAAATTTCCTGTGCGAGCAACCGGCCGCTGCCGACCAGGTATCGCCGTTCCCAGTTCTTGCCCGAACGTCCGGATCTGACGGGAGCCGCCGACCGAGCGCCACTGGCCTTCCGGACAGTATCTAAATTTCTGCCTCGCTTATCTCGTCCACCCGATCTGGATAGAAGGCAAGATAGCCCTTGATTTGGGCGACGGCTGCGTGAGGCGCTTCATAGGTCCAGACTGCATCGACGGATAGTTTGCCACCAGATGTAACATTAAAGTAGCACGCTTCGCCTTTATAGGGGCAGTAGCTCGTTGTCTCCGAACGGACGAGCGCGCTCATATCTACGTCTTTGCGCGGTACATATTGAACAACCGGGTAGTTCGCCTCACGCAACGTCAGCGCCTTTACGGTATCCGCGATCGTAATGTCGCCCAAGGTAACGACGACGCGCTTAGAAGCGGGGCTGATCGTTATGGGATGATCAGAACTGGGAATTTTGGCGGTCTTGTCGGTCATAGTAATCCCTTGGATTGGTGGAAAGCCGAATGTCTTGGTCAACCTGGCAAAAGACCGGCTGACCTATAGCTCTCTATCAACGTGTCGAAGAGAGCGATGTTTGAGCGGCTCCTGGCAACGATTTGTGCGCCGGCAACGGCTGCATAGATCGCGCGGGCTCTCTCCTCACTTTCGTCCGGGCTGACCACCTTTGCGGCAACGAGCTCCTTGCTCAACCAGGTTACGTTAACATCGGCGAAAGCCTGGACCTCCTTCAGCACCGGCTCTGGCAGTTCGTCATATTCCGCAGCCATGAAGCTGCTCAGGCAGATGCGATTATCGCGAGCTAGCGACGCGCGAAATACGCCAGGGTACTGGCGCAGCGCGTCCATCGGCGTGGCGGCACTAGCCGAGATCGCCTCGAAGTCGCGAGATATGTCTTCCCAGTAGCGGCGAGCGACCGCTTCACCGAGGAGCGCCTTGTTGGCGAAATAGTAATTGATGCTCGCCGCCTTGATGCCGACCTTTTCCGCCAGATCGCGAAAATTGATCCCGCCATAACCGCGGGCCATCGCTGCCTCTCGCGCCGCCAGCATGATCGCTTCGCGCGCATTTTCCTTCATCGTTGCTGCCATTTCTCATACCTCCACCTGTCATATGACAGATAGGGCTTGACGCTGCAAGATTCGAGTCGTAATTGGATACCTGTCATCTGGCAGACAGGTGGCAAGTCAGATGAAAGCGAGACATCCCATGACCGACAAGCTGAAGCTCTTCACCTCCCCTCCGGCCTTCCCGAACCCGCAGCGCCTGCGGATCTTCATGCATGAAAAAGGCATCACCGATCATTTTGCCGAAACCGTCTACGACATGACGCCCGTTGGCGAACAGCGTGGTTGGAAGCACCTGAAGATGAACGCCTGGGGCGAAACGCCGACCCTCGCGCTCGCCGATGGATCGTTCCTCAGCGAAACGTCCGCCATCGCGCGGTATCTCGACGACACGTTCGAGGGCCGCAAGATCATGGGTGCGACGCCGCACGAGCGCGGGCTCGACCAGATGTGGGACAACCGGGTGTGGGTCCACATCCTCTATCCAATCGTCACCGCCTTCCACGTTCTTCATCAGGGTCTCGGCCCGAAGCTCGAGCTGACCCATAACCCGGCCTGGGGTGAGCATTCGCGCAAGGTTGCGCTGACGCACGCGGGCCTGGTCGACCGACATCTCTCGGACGGCCGCTCCTGGCTGCTGGGGGGCGACGAGCCGACCTTCTCGGATATCACGCTGGCGACCGCGATCGCTTTCTCGAAGTTCCCGGTCAACGCCACCCCGCTCGACGAGCGCTTCGAGCATATCGATGCCTTCTTCAAGCACTGGCAGACTCGGCCGACCTTCCTGGCAGCCTATGCCGACCGCAATAGCGGAGTCGCTGAGCTCGACAACCGCGCCTGAATATTCGGCCGCCGATCCCGGCGGCCGCTCAGTCCCAAACCAGACAAAGGAAACACTCATGCCTTTCGCACGCATCGATCTCATTCAGGGCAAGAGCTCCGAATATCGCGCCGCTGTGGCGGACATCGTCTATCGCGGCATCGTCGATGTCCTCGAGGCGCCCGATGGCGACCGCTTCGTGGTGGTCGGTGAGCACACCTCAGACAACCTGATCTATGATCCGACGTTTCTCGACTTCAACCGATCGCCCGACTTTATCCTGATCCAGGTCACGAGCACCGTCGGCAACAAGAAGGATACGAAGTTCGCCTTCTATCGGTTTGTCGCTGACGAACTTCAGGCCAAGCTATCGATCCGTCCGGACGATATCNTGATCAACATGGTGTTCGTCGATAAGGAAGACTGGTCGTTCGGCAACGGCCAACCCTGGTGATCGACGACATGGGCGGCACCAATCGGAGCCGCCCATCTCCTTGCCGCTGCGAACAATCTCATGGAGGTCATGATGTCGAATCCCATCAACAACCCCGCCACGATCTACGCGACCGGGGCGGTCTCGCGTAATCCCGCGACCGACGAGCTTATCGCCACCTATCCTTATCAGACGCCGGCAGAGGTCGAGGCCACGCTCAGCGCCAACGCGGCCGCCTTCCTGCTGTGGCGCGACACGCCAATGGCGGAGCGGGTCGCGGCCTATCAGCGTCTCGCCGGGACATTGCGCGATCGTTTGGAGACACTGGCCTCGCTAATTACCGCCGAAATGGGCAAAACCATCGGTGCCGCGCGGGCCGAGGTCGAGAAGTCCGCTGCGACGATCGAGTGGATCGCCGAGCACGGCCCGGGCATCCTCGCCGACGAGCCGGTGTCCGTCGATGGTGACGATCAGGTGCACGTCTCCTATTTACCGATCGGCACGATCCTCGGTGTCATGCCCTGGAACCTGCCGATCTGGCAGGTGATCCGGGCATCGGGACCGATCATGTTCTCGGGCAATGGTTTCCTGCTCAAGCACGCGCCCAATGTCATGGGCGCCGCCTATGCGCTGCAGGACGTCTATGAAGCGGCCGGTTTCCCCACGGGCCTGTTCGCCAACATCAACGCCGACAACGAGACCGTCGCCGGCGTCATCGCCGACCCGCGAGTTGCTGCCGTCACCCTGACCGGGAGCATGCGGGCAGGAGCCGCCGTCGCTTCCACCGCTGCCAAGGCGCTCAAGAAGAGCCTGCTCGAGCTGGGAGGTAGCGATGCGTTCATCGTGCTGGCCGATGCAAACATCGACCTAGCGGTTGAGGCTGGGATCACGGCTCGTTTCGGCAACTCAGGTCAGGTCTGCCTCGCGGCCAAGCGCTTCATCCTTGAGAAACCGATTGCAGTGGAGTTCACCCGCAAGTTCGTCGACGCCGCCCGAAAGCTGACGGTCGGCGATCCGCTTGATCCGTCCATCGCGATGGGACCGATGGCTCGCAATGATCTTCGCGACGAGCTGCACAACCAGGTCGAGCAGACGCTCGCGGAGGGTGCGACCCTGCTGTTGGGCGGCCACAAGGTCGAGGGTCCGGGCAATTTCTACGAGGCGACTGTGCTCGCCGATGTGGTGCCGGGTATGACGGCCTTCGAGCAGGAGACCTTCGGCCCGGTGGCCGCGATCACGGTCGCCAATGATGTCGAGCATGCGATCGAACTCGCCAACGCCAGCGACTATGGGCTGGGCGGCAATCTGTGGACCGCGGATACGACGCGGGCGCAGCGTATCGCCCGGCGGCTCGAGACGGGTGGGGTCTTCATCAACGGTTTCAGCGCTTCGAACGCGCGCATCCCGGTCGGCGGCGTGAAGAAGAGCGGCTATGGGCGCGAACTCTCGCACTTTGGCCTGCGCGAGTTCACCAACGCTCAAGCGGTCTGGACCAAGTTCGTCCATTGATGGCCCGGTGGCCGAACCCTTCGACATCGGTTCGGCCACCGCGCGTCAAATTCTGCAATTTGGATCTCCAACAAGGAGAAAGCTCATGGTCGACCATGTTTCCAGCCCCATCCTGCAGCCCGTCACGATCGGTGACCTTCACCTCAAAAACCGCATCGTCATGGCGCCGATGACGCGCAGTCGGTCCGATGAGCCGGCGTCGTGCCCGACTACGTCGTCGATTATCATGCACACCGCGCCTCTGCAGCTCGTATGCCGTGCGCCCTGACAATCCATTGATTCAAAAGGATCGGACAAAGGCGTTGTCCAGAGTGAGCACTATCGGACAAAACCCCGTGTCGCTCGCTTTTGACAAAATTACGATCTGTTGTGGGGGCAAAGCTTGTCCTCAGTGACAAAAGCTTACCCGAGCCGCCCTCCTTTGATACCTCAGCGCACTCCCGGGCATCCGTGTGCAAGGTGCTCTCGCGATCGCGATGATGACATTTGGATGGCGGCAGCGGAGCTGGTGCTTTCCGCAATCGACGGCTCCTCACGACCACGTCCGGACGATCCCGAGCCCAACACCGAACGGCAGCTCAAAACGGAAGCCGTCATTCGCTTTTTTCCGAGCAGGCCAGCATCCTCGCGCTTCATCTCCGTCATTCTCCGCTGATGCGCGAAGACTCGAAAGCGGAATTCCGTGGTGGCCCACCGCCCAGCCGCCCTGAACGGCCTGACCGCAGTTGGCCCATGGTCTGATTGCGCAGACGCACAGTTCATACGCGGCATCTGGTCTATGAGAGTCGCCGGGATCGATGAAAATCGGCCCCGACAACCAATTTATCAGAAGGCCAAACGCAGGCCCGCGCGTGCGCTGCCGCGTCTGTCTGCGCTACCCGCTTCCCCGCTAACCGCACCGAACAGCGTCAGGCTTGCGCTTAGAGCGACGTCCGCTCCCAAAGTGGCGGTGGCCAAGACGGGCGCGCGCCGGGCGCCAGCTGCAGCAAGGCCGAANTCTCCTCCGCCCATGGCAGCGATTGCGAACGGAGACCGGCCATCGACCTGGTAACGCACCCCGAGCGAAAGGTAAGGCCGTGTGGCGGCCTCCTTCATGCCGCCCTTGAACGTCAGGGCGCCATCGACAAATACGGCGCTGCCGCGATTGCGGGCCACTTGGAGCGCGTAGGGATTGCCACCCGTCTCTGTCACCGGATCTCGGCCTGTGCGAATGGCCGTTACCCCGATGCCTGGCTGTACGATCCAATTACCGTTGAGCGACATAGTGTAGCCGATGCTGAGGTCGCCGGTCCAGCCAGTCAGGTCATAGCCCCCCTTCGCCGAGCCACCAAGCACGCTGCGATGGGTCTCGGCGTTGCTGCCGTCGTAAGCCACCGTTGCCATGATGGCGAGGCTGCCACTGGTCCAGCGGCCATGGACACCCGCAACCACCGCATCGACCGAGGTCTTGGAGCCCAGCGACGACAGGGTCTGTTGGCTGTTAAGGTAACCGACGAAGCCGCCGATTGACCAGTCATTGCTTCCCCAGCCAATTCCGCCAAGGAAGCCGTAACCGCTGATCCGGGTCCGCGCTGTGCCTTGCAAACTGCTATCGAGCGTGCGGATGTTGCCTAGTGTGCTTGCGAACGTAAACGCTCCGGGCGTGTCGCGACGCGGCGCGAATGCAACGCTGCGCCCGACATCCGCCAGTTCCAGCCCCTGCTCCACCGTAACCTGACCGGCTGCCGCATAGGCCTCCGGCGTCAATTGCGCGAAGACGACTTGGTTTGAGGTGCTGGCGTTGGCGATCAATCCTGGAACCGCAGCCATGAACGCCGACGAGGCTTGGCCGCTGACCAAAAGGCCGTTGACGTAGTTGATGGAGCTTTGGACCTGCGGCGTAAAGGTCGGATCGTTTTCAAACTGACCCAGCAACAAAATGGTGCCGCCGGTTTGGGCGATGACGCCGAAAATCGAACCCGACCTGAGGATGTTNGTAAAGCTTCCGGTGATGCTGTCGGCGTCGATCAGATCCAGAGACTGGCCGGCGGTCACGATCCCGCNCGCCTCGATCTGAAGTGTAGCGCCCTGAGCGATCGACAGATTGCCATTGACGATCAGCTTGTCGAAGACAGTAGGCGTAATCTCGAAGATGGAGACTGAAGTACCGGCCAGTGCGACGTTGCCATTCACGGTCATCGTGCCGGGCGACGCGCCGGGGCTAAGCGTGCCTGCGACGGTTATGCTACCGGTGATAGTGCCTGCCGAACCGAAGGTTGCCCCTTGCCCGACGGTGATTGTCGGCGCCGTGATCGTCGAGCCCGCAAGCCCNACTACNCGACCGCCGGTGAGCACTATGCTGCCAAGCGAGGCGTCACCGGTTATTTTGGCGAGCCCCGCGCTGATGCGCAGCGCCTCCACATCGGAAATCGCCGAGAAGGCAGCTTCGCCTCCGGTGATTTCCACGGTGTCGGTGCCTTCTCCGCCGTCGATGGAGCCGGCAAATGTGCCGCCGGCGAGGCGCAGGAGGTCGTCACCGCCACCGAAGGCAACGGAACCCATCGTGCCGCTGTTCTCAATCAGATCGTTGCCTTCGCCAAGCACCATTCCGCCCAGGATGGCCCCCGTGTTGCGAATGATGGCGGGAAGCGCCCCCGACACATGAATGGCCAGCGCGCCATCCCCGCTGGCCTCTATGCGGCCGGCATTCTCGAGGGTGAACGAAGTGCCTTGCGTCTGGATCGCCGCGGCGCCGGCGCCGGTAGCGACGATCGTCCCCGTCTCGGCATTGGTGATCGTGCCATTTACGAGACCATATGTCGGGCTTTGCTGGCCGTATATTTGAGGAACGGCAAGGNCCAGACTCACCGCGATTGCGGCTTCACCATTCGCAGGCGCAATGGCACTGATCTCGCCGCTGTTGGAGAGTGACACGGTGCCGGGTATGCTGGCGTCATATGATCCAGCCACTAGCTGCAGGGCGGTACCGGCATCTCCATTGGTGATCGTACCACTGTTGGCGACGCTTACCGTGCCGGGCAGGCCGTCCTGCGAATTAGCCGCATAGGCTAGCAGGCCATCTTCGAACGTACCGGTATTGGCTATGTCGATGGCGTATGCATACAGAGTCGACGCTAGGCCTTCAGTCTGGCTTGCCGTCACAACACCGCTGTTTTCGAACGAGAGCGCACCACTGTTCCAGACCGCGACAGCGGGACCGGTAAAGTCGGCCGATCCGATTGTCCCGGTGTTGACAAGGCGCGTGACCGAACCGCTCACGTTACCCGCGATTGAGCTGTCGTTGATGAAGCCGCCCAGCGTCTCACCGAGGGTGGCAGCTTGTCCGGAGTAAGAAGGGCTGCCCAACACCACGTTGCCCAAGAACGCGATTTTGTTGACGACAGTGCCATCCCCCGCAGCATGGAAATTGGTGAGAGAGGCATCAAGCCCAGTCAGTGTCGCGACCGTATCCGCACCGAAGGCGGCGACTATCCCGTCTTCGAAGCCGCTGCCCGGAGCTGCACCGACCGAAACAGTGCCACTGCTCATCAGCGCGATACCGTATGCGTCACGGCCTTCACCCGCGTCGATAGTGCCGCTCACCCCAGTGGCGTTTCCACTCTGGAGGAACACATCGTCGCCGTTGCCCAGCCTCAGGTTGCCCGTGAGGGTCCCACCGTTGGCGTAATAGGCGCTGCCGCTGCTATACCAATATCCGAGGTCCACATCGCCAATGATGGCGCCCGCGTTCGTCACGGCTCCGCCGTCCATGGTGATGGCCGTGCCGTTACCGCCGGTAATGGTACCTCCGGCGAGATTGGTGACTTGTCGGGCAAACGCGATCGCGGTGGACGCGGTGCTGGCGATCGTGCCGGAATTGACGACCACGGTGCCGTAACCACCCGAGATCGCGCTGCCTGCAGTTTGGATGGTGCCGCTGTTAGTCACACTGTAGGCATCATAGATTCCGTAGGAAGTACGNGTGCCCGTCTGCTCGATCGTGCCGGTGTTCACCACCGNGGCGACGCGATAAGCTCCATAGCTGCCGTCCAGTTCAATCCGCCCTTTGTTGATCAGGGTGTTAGCCCAGACAACGGCAGCGTTAAAGGAGTCACCGCCGTTGGTCGCGGTGTAAGCGGCCCTGATCGTGCCTTCATTCTGGANAGTGTCGGCCGATCCCGGGCTGACTACGCCAAAGGCGCCCGCGAAGTAATTGTCAATCGTGCCGGTCAGAGTGCCGCGGCTGATGATGGTCAGCGTGCCATCTTGTAAAGATCCCGGAACCANGGCGGCCGCAGTGACTTCGATCGCTTCCTGGTTGGTGGTCGAGATGTCGGCGTTCAGGTCCACCGTGCCGCTGCCAGCGAGCACCAGCGGCAAGCTCTGGGCCATGTCTGCGGTGAGGGTCAGATGCGCGCCTTCAACTAGTTCATAGCCAGTAGTGGCGAACGGTCCCACCGCGCCGATTACGGCGCTCGCATCTCCGGAGACGCGGTAGCGCAGCAGGCCGTCCGTGGCGGTCACAGTTCCGTTGATGCCGGCGAACTGGCTCGTGCCGGTATTGACGAGATCGGTCACCAGCGTATCGCCCTTGCCCAGCGTCAGGTTACCGTTGAGGACACCGCCGGTGAGCGCGACATAGGTGTTGTGATTGCTGTAATAGGAGCTGTCGCGCGGAGAGACGAAGGTCACATCTCCGTTGATCGTTCCCGCATTGAAGACATAGGCATTGTACGTGCTGGTTGATCCGTAGGGATCGTGTCCGGTGATGGCCCAGGCCCCGCCTTTGATCACCCCGCCGGCAAGGTTGTTGAGCACGCCGTAGTTTCCAAGGCCCACTGCGGTGCCGTATTCGCTGGTGGAGATNGTGCCGCTATTGGTCAGAACATAGCCGGTGACGGCGCCGTAGGTCGCGCCCTCGATCGTGCCGCTGTTGACGGCCGGCGTATTGTCGGTGTTGCCGCTGAGATAGACGCCGATGCCTCCGGTCGATCGGATCATACCGCTGTTGTCCAGCGCGCCGTTGAACATCGAGAGCGCGGTATTGACGGCGGTGATGGTGCCGGAATTGACAACGTCGCCATATGTACTCACGCCGTTGCCGCTGGACGTGATCGTCCCGCTGTTGGTCAGCGTGCCATAGAAGCCCATGTCTACTGCGTAGTAACCTTGGGTCACTGTTGCATCAATGGAGCCGGTGTTGGTGAGGCTAGGATTTCCGGACACATGGTACGGCACGACGAAAGCCTGCCCCTGCGTCGTGATCGCCGCCGCGTTGACGACAGTGCCGGAGCCGCCCAACTCAATGGTACCGGGAGCCACGAAGCCCTGACCAAGCGTGAGCGTCGTATCGGCCGCAGGGGCAAGCCGCAGGTACTGAAAGCTGGTCGGCAATGCGATAGCGGTGGATACAGCCAGGTCCGCGTCGGGCGCGAGCACCAGGGAATTGGTGCCGTCGCCAGCATCGATCTTACCAGTTATCCCGGTCACCAGCGTCGCCGTGCCATCATAGAGGCCGTAAATGAGGTCGTTGCCGCTGCCCAGCGAGACGTCGCCTGCGATCGTTCCCTGGGTGGAATCGATGATGCTGTAGAAGTAAGTGCCGAAAGCAGGTTGTGTCACGATATCCCCGGTGACCGTGCCGCTGTTGGTGAGCGTCAGCGAGGTGGCGACGATCGCTTTGCTGCCCGCGGTGGAAATGGCCCCCCCGGCCAGATTGACGATCGAGATTCCCTGCCCCTGAATGGCTGCGCCGGTGCCAGCATTGGTGATCGTACCGCTGTTGGTCAGCGGGTTGAACACGGTGGACAGGTTCGCAATCGTCGCCGCGGAGGAGGTGGAGCGGATGGTGCCGNTGTTAGTCCAACCAGTAGGATAGGGGTGCGAATTGTAGGTGGTGGTCTGGTCGANCGCGCTGAGCGATCCTCCATCGATGANCCCGGCGTTGTTCAACTCCCCNATCGTGCCGACGATCGCGCCGATCGTGCCNCTCTGAGCGTTGTCGATGACCTCGAAAGCGCCGCGCGCAGGATCGGTTGCNAGCAGGGCGACACCGGAAGTCCCCGTAATGGTGCCGACATTCGTCACGCTAACGAGCGCGGGGGCATAATCGTTCCCGGACGAAGGCCCGNCGGTGATGCCCGTGGCTCCCGACACGGTAGCGCCCGCCTCAACTGTGACGTTCGCTGTTGTGCCATAGAAGTCGTAGCTATTCGCTGCCACCGGTCCGGACAGGACCGCGATGCCGCTCTGCGTGCCGCCGTCCACGCTGCCGCCCACGTTGATCGCGGCCGTGCGCGCCTCATAAGATCCAGGGACTTGCGCGATATCCACCGTTATCGCCGCACCGCCATCGCCAACGACGCTGGCCAAGGAAGCAACCTGCACCGTGCTGCCNCTGGTGGTTACGTGTAGGCCATCGGTATCTGTGCCTGTGCAATCCGTGGTGCTATCTGCCACCGTCGGGTCAGGGCTGCATTGCGCCCATGCCGGAGATGCCGATGCAACTGCTACNGTTGCAATGCTCGAACCGAGCGCAAAGAACCAGTGACGCGCCCGCGCCATCTGTCGGTCAGACATTGAAAAAATTCCCCCGCTTTTGAACACTGTGTATCCGCCAGATTTCAATCCTGTGGCACAAAGGGATAAGNTGTCCAGAAATTCCGGCGAGATTACAAAATTTTTAATGCCACCGGGGCACCGGGAACACTCGCCTCAAGGCAGTCTCAAGAAATCAGAGGGTTAAACCGACAGTCGTTGATCTCGCGCGTCGCTAAGCATGGCTCTGGCCCGGGAAGATTGGCGGAAAGGCGATCGGCGGCTTCTTCCGGCGGCTTCTTCGAATGTACCTGATCGACACGAACGGCAGTGACCTGCAAAACCACCTCTGAAACGCGATGGGCAGAAAACTGGCCAGCCTTGCTCGTTCAAGCGGGCAACGCCAATAATTTCGCGAATGCCNACTTCCTGCCAACAGCTGTCGTTCGCCATCGCCCGCNTGAAGGGCNGGAATGTCCCAAACCCTGTCGATCCGAGATCAACGTTTCGACATGAATGGACGGCGGGTTCTCAGTGTTGGAACGGCTGGAACGTTGGCGACAGCAGTAAATTGATTTTGCGCATGGGTACCGGCCCACAAGCTGTGCTCGACCGCTCGACGAGGAGCCCATGGCAAGGCGCTTTGCTGTGGCAGCGGCTGCTCACGCCATGGTGCAGTCGAAGAGTTCATCGCCATCGAGCTGGATACATTCCACGGCATACAGCCCGCATAGCCCCTGCGCCGATCCGGCCCCCCGCANAGCGCNCATTCGCCGCTTCGTAACAGGGAAGCGCCAATCGACCATCGGACCGATGCCTGCGGACCTGCCACCCCTCAAAACACGCTTTTCCCCCCGCCTCGCCCGTGCGCTTTTCATGTCGGTTTTGATGCACCGACCGAAGGGGCTTTGGGGCTGCGCAGGCTGGGCGCTTCAGGGCAGTTTCCCGCTCCCATGCACTGATGCATTTTGATGCACCTGGAGGGTGTCGCTGCGCGCCTTGGGCGCGTCGCGCTCTCGGCAGGGGAAATGGCTGCCTTTGGGGCACGCCAAAGCCGCTTGCGCCCCGCTGGGGAGCAATCGCACCGCCATGGGCGGTGCGTCCTGCCTCTCAACCGGAGGAGAGCTATGCGGGGAATGTCGCTTATGGGACCGGGTCCACCACACTGCGCACGGCGAAGCCGTTCCTTCTATATATCCATGCCGGGATTCTGGCTGCTCGGTGAACTCGCGTTACTTTCCAGCAAAAGCCCGATGCGACCAAGGGTTGCGGCAAGCGTTTCGTCGTCGATCATGGCATGCATACGCCGATCGGCCGGCAGCGATGCCAGCATGGCCCCCATCTCCCGCGCTACGGCCTTGCGGCGATGGGTTTCATCCGCCGGGACAGGCCCCTTGCCGACAATCCGGTCCACGATCCGCCGCGCCGCCGCCGGGAGGCAGAAGCGATAGGCATTGGTGATCTGGCGCACCTGCGGTCCAAAGCCCTCATTACCGGTCGGCTCGGTCCGGCGGATCCATTCCAGAAAGCCATGCTCCCTCAATCGGGCCATCGCCTGGACGATTGCGGCCCGGGATCGGCGCAGCTGCCGCATCAGATAATCGATCGAGGGATCGAGCCTGCCTGTCTTGTAGTCGACGATGCGGTAAAGCTCGCGCAGCAGTTCCAGCGCGATATGACCAAGCGGCCCATTGCGCTTGCCTGCCTGCTTGCGCTGGCGATCATAGGCCTCCGCCGCCCTAATATGCGCCCATTTGTCCTTGGGGTTCACCGGCCGCCAGAAACGACGCTCGCGCTCCCCGGCTTGATAGCTGTTGCGGCGAACGGGCTGAAAGGTCCGCCGCGCCTTGTGCTCGATGCCCGAGGCGATCTCGAAAAGGGAGCGCGCGCTCATGCGGCGCCTCCTTCAGCCCAACCGCCCCTTAGCGGCGTGGACCTTCCAGCAGCGCCATGGCCGGCGGCATGTCCTTCATCAGCAGGTCCGCCCACTCCTGCGCGATCTCGCGTCGTCGCGGCATATAGGCAGCCCGGTTGTAGCTCGCTTCGACACCCTCGGGAATGTGCGCCAGCATCAGGTCGATGATCGCCCTGTCTCCTGCCAGACCCTGCGCCTGTGCCCGTTCGTTCATGATGGTGGAGAAGGTCGAGCGCCAGCCATGAGGCACATGACGCCCATGGGAAACCAGTCGATTGTAGAGATAGCCAACCGCATTCTCGCTGATTGGCTTGTGTGCGTGGCGCTGGCTGGGAAAGACAAGGCGGCTGTGGGGTGCAAAGGCTCCGCGCAGCTTCCAGCACCTCCGTGGCCTGACGGGAGAGCGGCAGCATGAAATCGAAACGTGGGTCGATCTTGCGGTCGAGCTTCAGCTTCATCCGCGTGGCAGGTATCCGCCAGACCGGTTCGTCCAGGTCCAGTCCTTCCAGCTCCGACCACATTGTCGTTCGCAGGACGCCTTGCCGCAAAGCAGTGAGTGCCAGCATGCGGGAGGCGAGTTTGGTCATGGGATGGGCGGGTGCGGCCTCCACCTGCCGCAGCAGCGCGCGGGCTTCCTCCAGCGTGGCAAGCGCGGGCTGCCGTCCCTTGATCAGCGGCTTCAGCGCCGCCCTGATGGGTGCCGCCGGATCGGCATCGGCAAGGCCGGATGCAATGGCATAGGCATAAACGGCCGAGATCCTCTGCCGCACCCTTCTTGCCGTTTCGATGGAAGGCCGGTCCTCTATCGCCCGAATCACCTCCAGCACCATGGGCGAGGTAATGCCCTTGACCGGCAGGGCGCCGATCTTCGGGAATACATCCTGCTCCAGGCTCTTGATCACATCGGCCGCATGGCGCGGCACCCAGCCGCCCAGCTGCTGGCCGTGCCATTCGCGCGCCACCGTCTCGAAGGTCGCTTCCGCCTCCTCCAGCCGTATCGCAGCCAGCTGCTTCGCCTGCAGGGCAGGATCGATGCCGCTCCTGAGCAGGCGCGCGCCATTCTCCCGCGCTTCGCGGGCCGCGCTCAGGTTCATGTCGGGATAGCTGCCCAGCACCAGGCGCTTTTCCTTGCCGGCAAAGCGGTACTTCCAGCGCCAGGAGCGAAAGCCGGTTCTGGTAACGAACAGGTAGAGACCGTGGGCATCGGAGAGCTTGTAGTCCTTCTCCCCTGCTTTCGCCTTGCGGCATTGCAGGTCGGTCAGCATCCGGTGCCCCCATTCCTGCAAATTGATGCCCCCACAGTGCCCCCGAATCATTCAAGCTTTCACGAGAACATATGAGATACAGGGAGATCGTAGATGCGCAAGAAATAACGCATTTCTGCACCTTTTGAGACGATGTGGGATCAATCAGGAAAAGGTGTTGGCGGAGAGGGAGGGATTCGAACCCTCGGTACCGTTGCCGGCACGCCGCATTTCGAGTGCGGTGCATTCGACCACTCTGCCACCTCTCCGCAGAAGG